>JFJP01023569.1_pt1 | contig 15796 bp, 12 predicted proteins | sample 431651 | NCBI WGS metagenome assembly JFJP01 (sample SAMN02602958, study PRJNA72255) | Microbial mat metagenome, whole genome shotgun sequencing project. | biome: fresh water; feature: sink hole; material: water; isolation source: purple microbial (photo- and chemosynthetic) mats found in... | reverse complement strand
GTTTATGACAACCTGTCCACCGGGCACCGCGAGTTTGTCAGATGGGGCGCATTTGTGCCCGGGGACATCCGTGACACAGAGACGTTGCGCAAGACCTGCAGACAGTTCAAGCCCGACGGCATCATCCATTTCGCGGCCAGTGCCTATGTCGGCGAGTCGGTGCAGAACCCCGGAAAATATTTCAGCAACAACGTCGGCGGTACCTTGAGCATCCTGGAGGCCATGTGCGGTGAGGGAGTTTCCCGCATCGTCGTTTCCGGGACCTGCGCCGTGTACGGATCGCCCGCAGTGATGCCGATCACGGAAGCTACTCCGGCCAGCCCTGTCAATCCTTACGGCGCGAGCAAGCTGTTCATGGAGCGCATGCTCGGGGATTATGAGACGGCCCATGGACTTTCCTGGGTCAGCCTGCGCTACTTCAACGCCGCAGGGTGTGATCCCGAAATGGAGGTCGGCGAACGGCACAATCCCGAAACCCACCTCATCCCCCGTGCCCTTCAAACTCTATTAGAGCCCGCATCAAAGATCGACATTTTTGGCGATGATTACCCCACGCCTGACGGCACGTGCATCCGCGATTATGTTCATGTCCTTGACTTGGCCGAAGCGCATTCCATGGCCCTGGCATATCTCCAGAACGGAGGCGAAGGCATGGCCATGAATCTTGGAACAGGATCTGGCTATTCGGTACGGGAGGTTTTGACACGGATAGAATCTGTGACCGGCCTCCGCCCGTCATGGAAGATGGCCAAACGTCGACCCGGAGATCCGGTTGCGCTGGTAGCCGATCCTTCCAAGGCAAGTGAAGTGCTGGGGTGGCGAACCCAGTATTCCGAAATGGATCATATACTCAAAACAGCTTGGGAATGGGCGCTTAGGGAAAGAGGGGGCAGAGTTTCCTGTCCGGCGAGGTGAAATTCCGGCATGTCGTTACACGCGCACCCGGGCCGAAGTGTCTCCCACGTTTCCCAAAGGATGAAAAGTGTGAACTCTATGAACATTATTGTGTTCGCAGTGTTAACAAAAAACAAATGGGTAGACGTCTTGATTGAATGTTGAATCCGGCCCGTCACGCCGGAGGCTGTGGGTTCGAGTCCCGTCGGCACAGCCAAAGAAATCAAAGGTTTAAGGTCAAACGGCCTTGAGCCCTTTTTCTTTTTGTTTGGCTTTCTGTGGGGCAACTGGCTTGGATGTTGAAAAATCAGTTTTCTGGACGGCGAACGTACGAGTTCGCGATGCGTTGCAGCGAACCGTCTTCCTGCATGCGCAAGATGATCCGGTTGAACTCGTCGAGGCGGGCGGCACATGGCGATCCTTTGCGGACCAGCAGATGAAAGGGCATGGATTCAAGGCTGATGTCCGTCTGCACGATCTCGTTCTCCAAGCCCGCTTTGCGGATATCCGGCCAGGCGGCGCCGGGCCATTCGATGACGATATCGCCCCGTTTATGCGCCAGCATGCGCCAGACATTGATCAACTGGGCGGAGGATTCGATCTTGACGCCACGCGAGGCGAGATTCTTCTCGCACCAGCCGTTGCCGATGTAGGTGACAACGGTGAACTCCCCCGCAAGTATGTCGTCGATGGTTCGGATTTTTTCGATGCTGCTCTGCCTGGGATGCCCGGCATAGGTGAACACCCCGAGCTCCTTGCGGTAAAAGGGATCCTGATGGGTCAGGCTGTACTCCAATCGCTCCTTGGTGGGAACCGTGATCATGGCATCGGCATCGCCGTTTTTGACGTTGGTCTGGCAGCGTCCCCAGGGGTAGTTCTCCCAGCAGGTCGTAATGCCCATTTCGTTCAAGGCCGTGGTTACGATCTCGTAGAAGAAACCTGTCATCTCGCCGTTTTCCTGCCGGGTAAAAAACGGCCAGAACTCCGGGTAGTCAATACGCATGACACACTGCCCCGCGCGCAAAGGTAAGGGGAGCAGCAGCACGGCCACCATCAGCGCCTCAAAAAAGCGTATCCAAGACGGTGAACAAAGACTTTTAAACATAATCTTTCGTAGCAAATGACGCAAAATTGTCAATGTTGATCGGTCCGGCGTCATGATTTCTGACTGGTCTGAAAAGTGCCGGGCAGGTTATTGCCTCATGGCTGATGGAAAAGTCAAAAAGGGCAACTTAAGTTTACGATAGACTCCTTTTTGACCCCTTTTCTTTTCGAAAACCCCAATCTGCGTTCGTTTCACCAAGGTTCAGTTTTTTTTAGCACTTCCTGTCCTTTCCTGCTTGCGTGTGGTACATCGCGTTTTTTTCTGCAACGACAGAAATGATTTTTCCTCAGGACTCCTTTGCCGTTGCATATGGGCGGCTAATCAATTTGTATGACATTTTCCGGTTAACCAGTGCGTTGTTTGGTTATGTATGACATTCTCCTTTTTAAACTTTTGCGTATGTGGCTCTTTATGATACTTTTTGTCACAGATGCATGTCATGAAGCGAAAACAAGATGGAATCTTGTTTAAATCCTATGATGTATGAGCTAGCTTCCGCATTCATGTGCTGAACTGCGCGCGTGTGCCTGTGACGTGAGCACGGCGTCCGCATATCAGAGTTTCACAGCGTGTATGGGGTTCAGGAGGCAGGCATGGTTCGTAACGAAGTTGGAGGGCGGGTGAGGCTGTATCGCCAGCTGCGCAACATGACGCAGGAAAGCCTTTCGGAGGCCATCGGCGTCACGAAGCAGCATCTGGGTCAGATCGAACGCGGGCAGTGCAACCCCTCCCTTGATTTCCTGTTCAAGGCCGCCGCAGCCCTGAACACCCAGACCGCCAATTTCTTTCTCGGCAACAGCCATGATTCCAAAGTTGACAATGGTCACGGATATCCGGAAGCCGCCGGAGACGCTCAGCCCTTTGCCGAGTGCGGCCTTTGGACGGTCCTCGGGCCCACCGGCAAGAATATCTGGTCCAGATCCTTGTGCCGGATGCTTGGCTATGCTTCCGTCCGGGTTCCATCCTTGTCCAAATTTTCCAGCCATCTCGCCGCCGGCGCCAATACTTTCCGGACCTTTTTTGATCAGGTGCTCGAAGGCTCATCCCCGGACCCCTTGATCATCGATGTGATCCGCAAGGATGGCGTGCTCAGGACGGTGCAGGCCTTGGCCGAAATCCAGCATTCGGGCGACGGCCTTGCGGACATGGCCTGCATCATCTTTTGGGACATGACGGACTGGCTGGAGACCAGGCGTCTGTTCCATTACACTCGGCAGGAGCTTGGCGAGACCATCAGGGACAGAACCGCGGCCCTGACCGCTGCGGTCTCCGATGCGCAGCGGGAACTGGAACTGCGCCAGGATGCGGAACGTGCCGCGCAGCGGGCTCATCAGAATCTGAGTCGCCTGATCCAAACCATCCCGGTCATCGTTTATTCCCGGAGCCTTGATGGCTCCACTTCCTATTATTGTTCACCGCAGGCCCTTGATGTCTTCGGCAACAGCCCGGGGGAGGCGGACGCGGCAAAAGGGTTCTGGGCCGACCGCATTCATCCCGAAGATGTCTCCGCTTATCGGGATGCCGTGGCGCAGGCGTCGCGGTCAGGCATTCTCGATGTCGAATACCGTGTGCTGGGCGGAAGTGGTCGCGTGACATGGCTGCACGACAAGGCGGTGATGACGGATGAGGGTGGGGCGCTGGTCATGCACGGGGCGGCCACGGACATCACGCAGCAGAAGCGGGAGATCGAGACCCGCAAGGCCCTGGAGCGCAAGAGCAGACAGCTCGACACGATGCTGCGGCTTATCTGCGACAACGTGCCGGACATGATCTGGGCCAAGGATCTGGAGAAAAAATACATTTTTGCCAACAAGGCTGTCTGCGAGACCTTGCTCAGCGCCATGGACACGGGCGAGCCCATGGGCAGGACGGATCTCTTCTTCGCCCAGCGGGAGCGTGCCCGGCATCCCGAAAATCCTGATTGGCACAGTTTTGGTGAAATCTGCCGCGACACGGACCAGATCACCATCGACGCGGGGTGCGCGCAGCAGTTAGATGAATTCGGCAACGTCCAGGGCAGGTTTCTTTTTCTCGACGTGCGCAAGGCTCCGCTCTTCGACGAGACCGGGGACATGATCGGAACCGTGGGCTCGGCCAGGGACGTGACCATGCAAAAGAGGATGGAGAAGGAACTGGAGGCGGGCAACGTCGCCCTGCGCGCCATCCTCGACAGCATCCCGGCCGACATCTGCGTGGTGGCTGCGGACGAGGTGCTTTTCATGAACGCCTCCATGCGGGATAATTTCGGAGAGGGCGGAGCCGGTTTTCATCACACCCGTCTGGCGACAGGCAGAGAAGAGGCCTTTTGCACAGGCAAGACCGGACATGAAGAGGACACGGCTTCGTGGGAAGCGCTCGATCCCTTCACCGGAAAATGGAACCTGCATTTCGATCGTCCCGTGTCGTGGCTTGACGGACGTCCGGCACGCATCCGCATCGCCATGGACATCTCCGCGCGCAAGCACGCCCAAAGTCTCATGGAAATTGCGGTTGAGGAGCAGCGCATCCTGCTCGACTATATCCAGACGCAGATCTGGTACCTCATCGACGAGCAGACCTACGGAGCCGTGAACGGGGCGCATGCCGCCTTCAACGGCTGCGGCGTCGGTGACATGGCCTACAAAGACATTTACGACATTTTCCCGGCCGATGTGGCCGACATCTGCCGTCGCGGCAATGAGGAGGTCTTTTCCTCGGGCCGTCCGGTGCGTACCGAGGAGTGGCTGCCGCATCACTCCGGAGAGAGAAGGCTCGTCTCCATCCTCAAATCTCCCAAGCTTAGTGTTGATGGAACGGTGGAATACGTGGTCTGCTCGGGGGAGGACATCACCGAGCGCTGGCGCTCCGAAGTGGCCCTCAAGAAGGCCAAGGAGCAGGCCGAGGAGGCCAACCGGGCCAAGTCCGGCTTCCTGGCCAGCATGAGTCACGAAATCCGTACGCCCATCAACGGGATCATGGGCATGCTCCAGCTCCTGCAGATCGCGCATCTCGATGCGGATCAGGCCTCGTTCGTGGACATGGCTGTGGGGTCCTGCGACCGCCTGGTCCGTCTGCTCTCCGACATCATGGATTTTTCGCGCATCGAGGCCGGCAGGCTCGCCATCCAGTCCGCACCGATGATCCTGGAGGGCGTCTTCAGCCATGTCCGGGATCTGTTTACTCCCCTTGCGAAGGACCGAGGGGTTGCCCTTGCCTTCACTCTCGACCCGGCCCTGCCTCCCCGCATTCTCGGCGATGCGTTGCGCCTGCAGCAGATCCTCAACAACCTGGTGGACAACGCCTGCAAATTCACCTCCGCCGGCCGCATATCCGTGCAGGCCTGCGCGTTGCCGGCTTTCACGCCGGGGACGATCCGGATCTTCTTCGAGGTGTCGGACACGGGCATCGGCATTCCCGACGAAGACCTGAGGATTCTTTTCGATCCGTTCATCCAGCTCAGCGCGAGCTATGTCCGCAGCCGCAGGGGGGTGGGTCTGGGCCTCTCCATTTGCCGTCGTCTGGTGGAGCTCATGGGCGGCGGCATGTCCGTGATCAGCGAGGCGGGAAATGGCACCACCTTCGCCTTCTCCCTGCCCTTCGCGGCGGACCCGGCTCCTTATCGGTCCAGCGGCTCCGATGGCCGGGAATCCGCCAGTCTCAGGGGCAGGCGCATTCTGCTGGTGGAGGACGATCAGGTCAGCGCCGTGGCCGGAGTGGCCCTGCTTGGTCGCCACGGTGCCGAAGTGGTTCACGCCCGCAGCGGGCAGGAGGCCCTGGACATTCTGCGACGGTTGCCCTTCGATCTGGTGGTCATGGACGTGCAGATGCAGGACATGGATGGCATCGAGGTTACGGCGCGCATCCGTGAGGGTGGCGTAGGGGAGGGGGTCAGGGGCATTCCCGTCATCGCGCTGACGGCCTGTGCCATGGCCGGCGACAGGGAGCGCTTCCTGGCCGCGGGCATGAACGGTTATGTGGCCAAGCCCATGGACATTCGCGAGATGCTGCGGGTAGCTGGACAGGCCATGCAGGGCGGAGGAGGGCCCGTCGCGTCGTGAGCGATAAAATATTCATAGATACAGGAACATGAGGCAAATTAAGCGCTTGCCGGGCCCGCAGCCTTTCATGTAGCGGTTTGGAATGGTCTTGGAGGTCAAGACCCTTCAGACGCTACGACAAGGAAAGGCCGTAATGGAAAAGTTCGCAATTCTCATCGTTGGTCGTGGAAAGCTGGCCACAGAGTTGTTGAATTCTCTGGGCAGTCCGTCAATTTCCAGAGTTGTTCCGTGGGATGAGCGGGACACCCTGGATGGTGGCAGGTGCATCGTGGTTCATGCAGGGTCCGGGCGCGAACTCGATGACGTCGTCGGGTTCTGTTCTGCCAGCGGATCCATTTTTCTCGACCTGTCCACCGGAGACTCCCGGCTTCCGGCCTCTTCCGTTTTCCCGATCATCATCTGCCCTAACGTGAACATGCAGATGCTCTCCTTCATGGCCATGATCAAGCAGTCTTCGGGATATTTCCGGGGACAGGAAATCCGCATTACCGAATCACATCAAGCAGCGAAAAGCACCAAGCCCGGCACGGCCATCTACCTTGCGAAGTCCTTGGGCATTCCGGAGGAGAAGATCCGGTCGGTCAGGGATCCGCAGGAGCAAAACGAGGTTCTTGGAATTCCGGCCGAATTCCTGGATCGCCATGCCTATCATGAGGTGGTCATTGCAAGCCCTGAAGTCGAAATTCGACTGCAAACACGGGTTCTCGGCAAGTCTGCGTACGCTTGTGGCCTTGCAAAAATCATCGATTTTGTATCAAGATGCAATCTCTCCCCTGAACATTATGATATTGTTGATCTTATGACAGATGGAATATAGAAAATATTCATGTCTTCACTGACAAGTCCTCCCTGCCCACGCCGGTATGGCCGACATGCTTTCGCCGCGAGCTGCATGCTCTTCCTGTTGGGCGTGCTATTCCTCTCCGCTTGCGGCAACGGGTACTATCGCGGCCCTGTTTCAGATCATTTCGACGGTCGCAAATTCGACAATCCCTGGGCCTTGATGCCGAACCGCTTCGGCGCTTTCCTGAAGTGGCGTCTGACTGGTGAGCGCGGCTACTGGCCGGAGTCGGTGGCGGTAGTGCCGACGCTGCCCCCGCAGCGCGTCATGGGGAAAGAGCTGCGCGTGACCTATATCGGTCATGCCACGCTGCTGCTGCAGACTGGCGGGGTGAACATTCTGACCGACCCCATCTGGTCCGAGCGGGCCAGCCCCCTGAACTTTGCCGGACCCCGGCGTGTGGCCGCTCCCGGAGTGAGATTCGAAGACTTGCCGCCCATCGACCTGGTGCTGGTCAGCCACAATCATTACGATCATTTGGACCTGCCGACACTTGAGCGTCTGCAGCGGGCCTTCAATCCCCTGGTGCTGACGCCCCTGGGCAACGACGCCACGATCAGGTCAGCAGTGCCGGACATGCGGCTTGAGACTTTGGATTGGGGGCAGAGTTTTGCCTTCAACGAGCAGGTGCGCCTGGTGCTTGAGCCCATGCAACATTGGTCGGCCCGTGGCCTTTTTGATCGGCGTGATGCCTTGTGGGGAGCCTTTGTCATCGACGCGCCGGGTGGTCCGATCTATTTTCTGGCCGATGCCGGTTACGCACGGCATTTGTCCGAGGGTATCGTGGCCAGGTACGGGACGCCGCGCTTGAGCCTGCTCCCGGTCGGAGCGTACGAACCGGAGTGGTTCATGCAATACGCCCACATGCGCCCTGAAGAGGCCGTGCAGACATTTCTGGACCTGGGGCAGGGACATGCCATGGGCACCCAGCATGAAGTTTTTCCCATGGCCGACGAAGCCTATGCTGCGCCGCGCCAGGATCTGTCGGAGGCCTTGAAGTCCAAAGGAATCGACGAGTCGCTTTTTTTGCTGCCAGAAGTGGGGGAATGGTTCACCATACCAGCACGATGAGACTGCGTGCGTGGTGAGAGTTGATCGGAACGACCCAGGAAATCGCTTTTTCACTCTTGTGCTTTTGCAGTATATTTTCAGCTTGCACCCTCCGACCGTCCTTGATAGGTCGATCAATCTTTTATCGATAGTCCATATTTTTTTCTTGGAAAAACATATTATTTCGGAGGATTGCATGCGCATAGTCGTTTTGTTGGCAGTTAGTTTGCTTTTTGTCCAGGCCGCCCTGGCCGAACCGGTCGGCAGCCCCATCCCCGTGGGCATCGCCGTGGGTCAGACCACCAATGTGGCCCTGTTCGGCGAAGAACAGGTCAACGGCGTCAAGGTTGCGGAAAAAATGATCAACGAAAAAGGCGGCGTGAACGGAACGCCCATCAAGCTCGTGTTCCAGGATACCGGCGGCGACGAAGCCGGGGCCATCAACGCCTTCCAGAACCTGATCTCCCGCGACAAGGTCGTGGCCATCATCGGGCCGACCCTGTCCCAGCAGGCCTTTGCCGCCGATCCCATCGCCAACCAGGCCAAGGTGCCCGTGGTCGGTCCGTCCAACACGGCCAAGGGCGTGGCCCAGATCGGCGAATACGTGTCCCGCATCTCCGCGCCCATGACCCTGGTCGCCCCCAATGCCTTGAAGCGCGCCCTGAAGGTCAACCCCAATGTCAAGAACGTCGCCGTGGTCTACGCCCAGGATGACGCCTTCAACGTCTCCGAGACCGGCATTTTCCAGGAAGCCATCAAGGGCATGGGCCTGAATATGGCCATGGTGCAGAAGACCAGCGTCAAGGACACGGACTTCACGACCCAGGTCACGGCCATCCTCGGCGCCAACGTGGACATGGTGGTCATGAGCTGCCTTGCGGCCGACGGCGGGAACATGGTCAAGCAGCTGCGCCAGTTCGGCTACGAAGGCCTCATCGTCGGCGGCAACGGCTTCAACTCCCCGAACATGTACCCGGTCTGCGGCAAGGAATGCACCGGCGTCATCGTGGCCCAGGCTTACAGCCCCAAAGCCGACAACGCCGAGAACAACGCCTTTGTTCCCGTGTTCAAGGAGATGTTCAAGAAGGACCCGGCCCAGTTCTCGGCCCAGGCCTACACCAGCGTGAAGGTTGTCGTGGACGCCTTAAGTGAGGTCGAGAAGAACTCCGGCAAGAAAGTCGCCGACATGGACACTGCGGAACTGCGCACCGCCCTGAACGCGGCCATCATCTCCAGTTCCTACGACACGCCGCTGGGTGAAATCGTCCTCGACGACGACGGCGAGATCACCCAGAAGACCTTCTATGTGTCTCAGATCAAGGTCGCCGACGACGGCAAGACCGGGATCATGGAGCTGCTCCCCGAATAACGCATCCGGCCGGGGAAGCCTCCCTTCCCCGGCCTTTGGCACATCATGAACATCGTTTCTTTCCTGCAAAACATCGTGAACGGCCTGTCCATCGGCTCGGTCTACGCCATCTTCGCCCTTGGCTACACGCTGGTGTTCTCCATCCTCGGTATCATCAATTTCGCCCACGGCGCGGTCTTCACCCTCGGCGCGTACTGCACCTACGCCCTGGCCGTCGGCGACTTCGGCCTGAACGGACTTCTGGCCGGCATGAGTCTGCCCTTCCGACTGCCCTTTCCCCTGGCGCTGCTGGGCGGATCGATCATGGCCGGTCTGGTCGGCATTCTGGTCGAACGCCTGGCCTTCCGCCCGCTGCGCGCCAAAGGGGCGGACCCGCTCCTGGCCCTGGTCAGCAGCCTGGGCGTGGCGCTCATCCTGGTCAATTGCCTGCAATTTCTGGTCGGCGCGGAGATCTATTCCTTCCCGTCGGACATCTTCGGTTCCCTGCCCATGGCCATGATCTTCAAGCTGGACGGCAAGATCCTGGCCGTGCGCACCGTGCAGATCATCATCCTGGCCGTCAGTCTGGCCATGCTCCTCGTGCTGGCCTGGTTCATGAACAGGACGCGCATGGGCAAGGCCCTGCAAGCCACGGCAGAAAATCCGGAAACGGCGAGCCTGCTCGGCATCAACGTCGACCGCTACATCCTGTCCACATTTTTCATCTCCGGCGCCCTGGGCGGCCTGGCCGGCACCCTGATCGGCGCGAGCTTCGGTCTGGCCGGGCCGTATTTCGGGGTCAGCTACGGCCTCAAAGGCCTGGCGGTCATCGTGCTCGGAGGCCTCGGCAGCATCCCCGGCGCGGTGCTGGGCGGAATCGTGATCGGTCTGGGCGAGGCCTTTCTGCCCCCGGACTACTCGTCCATGAAAGAGGCCGTGGCCTTTGTCATGCTTTTCGTCATTCTTCTGGCCCGCCCCCAAGGGCTCCTGGGCCGGCAAACCATCCAGAAGGTCTAGGATGGACATGTTTCTCGACAATTACGGTTTCCTGATCGTGGCCATCATCCAGCAGGCGCTGCTTGGGATGAGCCTGTGGTATCCGCTCATGGCCGGACAGCTCTCCCTGGCCAGCATCGGCTTCTATTCCCTGGGCGGCTACGTCGCGGCCATCATGGGCACGAGCCCGCTCTTCGCCGCCTGGCGCGAAACCCTGGGCGCGGCCCTCTATCCCGTGGAATGGCTCATCGCCATGCTGGCCAGCTGCCTCCTGGGCCTTGTGGTCGGCATCCCGGCCCTGCGCCTGCGCGGCATCTACCTGGCCCTGGCGACCATCGCCTTCGTGCAGGTCCTCAACGTCGTGGTCCTTATCCTCGACGTGACTGGCGGCGCGGTGGGCCTCTTCGGCATTCCGCAGCCCTTCGAGAGCCGCATCGGCTACCTGTGGTTCTTCGGCCCGCTGCTCATCGTCATGCTCCTCTTCTCCTGGCGCCTGACCCGCACCGTGGCCGGCCGGTCCTTCATGGCCATCCGCGAAGACGAACTGGCCGCCCAGGCCATGGGCATCTCCACCACCTTCGAGAAGGTCCGCGCCTTCGTCATCGGCTGCGGCCTGGCCGGAGTGGTCGGGGCCATGAGCGCGCCCTTCCTGAACACCTGGAACGCCCGCCAGAGCAGCTTCGACGCCTCCGTGGCCTGCCTTGCCTATGTGCTCATCGGCGGCGCGCGCTCCATCTGGGGGCCGCTTCTGGGCGCGATCCTGCTGGTCGCCCTGCCCGAAGTGCTGCGCCCGCTCAAAGACGCCCGCCTGATCATGAACGGCATCGTCCTGGTCGTGGCCTGCATCTACCTGCCCCAGGGCATCGCCGGGCTGCTGGCCTCCATGCGCCGCAAATCGACGGAGGTGGCCTGATGGACACCATCCTCCATCTTGAGGGTGTTTCGCGGGCCTTCGGGGGGCTCATGGCCGTCGGCGATGTCGGCTTCTCGGTTCAATCCGGTGAAATCTTCGGCCTCATTGGTCCCAACGGCGCGGGCAAGACCACGCTCTTCAACCTGATCTCCGGTATCACCCCTGTTTCCGCCGGCACGATCAGCTTTCTCGGCCAGGACATCCTGGGCGTCGCGCCGCACAAGGTGGCCAGCATGGGCATGGCCCGCACGTTCCAGAACATCCGCCTGTTCGCGGGCATGAGCGTGCTCGACAACGTGCGCGCTCCCATGCAGGCTTTCTCCAGAACGGGGCTCTTCTCGGATCTGCTCGGCCTCCCGGCCAGCCGCGCCCAGGAGGCGCAGATACTGGCCACGACCATGGAGCTCCTGACGCTTGTCGGGCTGGACGCCAAGGCCGCAGCCGTTGCCTCGTCCCTGCCCTACGGCGAACGCAGACGGCTTGAGATCGCCCGCGCCCTGGCCCTGCGACCCAAATTGCTGCTGCTGGACGAGCCTGCCGCCGGACTCAATCTGGCCGAAAAGGCCGAACTGAGTTCGTTCATCCGCGACCTGCGCACCCGCTTCGACCTGACCGTGCTCATCATCGAACACCACGTGCCCCTGGTCATGGGCCTGTGCGACCGCCTGGCCGTGCTCAACTTCGGCCGCCTCATCTGTCAGGGCAAGCCCGAAGACGTGCGCGCCGATCAATGCGTCATCGACGCCTACCTCGGAGATACCCATGCCGTTGCTCGAACTTGATCATGTCGGCGTCAGCTACGGCGCGGTCAAGGCCGTGCGTGACGTCAGCCTGCACGTGGACCAGGGCGAGGTGGTCACGCTCATCGGCGCCAACGGCGCGGGCAAAAGCACCATCCTGCGCGCCGTTTCGGGCCTGGCCCGCATCGCCACCGGCGCTCTGCGCTTCGACGGCAAGGACATCGCCAAAGCCCGCCCCGACGTCATTGTCCGCGCAGGACTGGCCCATTGCCCCGAAGGGCGTCAGGTCCTGGCCAAGCAGACCATCGAGGACAATCTCCTGCTCGGCGCCTACATCCGCCAGGACAAGGACGGCATCGCGCGCGACCTGGAAAAGTCCTACACCATGTTTCCGCGCCTTTTGGAGCGACGCGCCCAACTGGCCGGTACGCTCTCGGGCGGCGAACAGCAGATGCTGGCCATCGCCCGCGCCCTCATGAGCTCCCCGCGCCTGCTCCTCCTCGACGAACCGTCCCTGGGCCTTGCGCCCTTGGTCGTCGAGGAGATTTTCGCCATCCTCGACGCCTTGAATGCCCAGGGCATGACCATCCTGCTCGTCGAACAGAACGCGCGCCTGGCCCTGGCCCACTCCCACCGCGGTTACGTACTCGAATCCGGCCAGGTCGCGGCCACGGGTGAAGCGCGGGCGTTGCTGGATGATGATCGGGTTCTGGCGGCGTATCTGGGGGCGTGAAGAGGCGGGGCGCTGCCCCGTGCCCCGCAAGGGGCGCGGCCCCTTGACCCGTTTAGGGGGGGCTGGTGCTGGTAACGATTGCGCTGCTTTTGCTCCGGTTCTGCCGAGCTGCGGGTAGTGATTTTTTGGGGTGCTGGAGCACCACTCTTTCGTATTTATAGATTGGCGCAGCAGCGCCTGTGAGGTGTTTGAATGACCAAACCAAAACGGGTGACCTTGTTCATCCAATGCATAGTGGATTCCTGCTTCCCCGCCGTGGGCGAGGCCATGGTCAAGGTGCTCGAACGCCAGGGGCTGGCCCTCGACTATCCTGTGGACCAGACCTGCTGCGGTCAGCCGGCCTTCAACGCCGGATACCGCCAGGAAGCGGCCCGCCTGGCCCTGCATTTTCTGGACGTGTTCGAGGACGCCGAGGCCATCGTCTGTCCTTCGGGCTCGTGCGTGAACATGGTCCGGCACCACTACAGGGAACTTTTCGCCACGAATCCCCGGCTGCTGGCACGGACCGAGCGCGTGGCCGCCAAGACCTTCGAATTCACCGAATTTTTGGTCGACGTGCTGGGCGTGACCGATGTGGGCGCGACGTGGAAGGCGGATGTGACCTACCACGACTCCTGCCATCTGCTGCGCGGGCTCGGCGTGAAGGATCAGCCCCGGGCGCTTCTTTCCAAGGTGCGTGGGCTGAAGCTGGTCGAGATGACCCGCTCCGATGAATGCTGCGGGTTCGGCGGCACTTTTTCGGCCAAATATCCCGAAATTTCCGAGGCCCTGCTCGAAACCAAGCTGGCCAACATCCAGGCCACGGGCACGGGCGCCGTGGTCGGCTGCGACATGGGCTGCCTGATGCACATGCAGGGCATGATCCGCCGTCGCGAGCTGCCCATCAGCGTGCATCATATCGCCGAAATCCTGGCCGGGGAGGAGTGAGATGCTGAAACAGGATCCTCTCCAATACCGTGAACTGGCCGCCAAGGCCGTGCAGGACAAGCAGCTGCACAAGGCCCTGGGCAAGCTCCGGGACAAATTCGGTCGCAGCGCCGTGAACCTCTACAGCCAGCTCCCCACCGGGGAGGGGTCCCGTCAGGCGGCCAAGGCCGTGCGCCGCAAGATCGTGGACAACCTGGACGTGGTCCTTGAGACCCTGTCCGCGAACATCCGGGCCAGGGGCGGCCATGTCCATCTGGCCGAGACCGGCGAGGATGCCGTGGAATACTGCCTGAGGGTGGCCAAACGGCATCAGGTCACCCGTGCGGTCAAGGGCAAGTCCATGCTCAGCGAGGAAATCCACCTCAACGACGCCCTGGAAGTCAGCGGCATCGAAACCGTGGAGACGGACCTCGGCGAATACATCGTGCAGCTCAAGGGCGAGGCGCCATCGCACATCATCGCCCCGGCCATTCATTTCACCCGCGAGCAGGTCGGCGAACTGTTCGCCGAAAAACTGGGCGTGCCCTACACCTCCGATCCGCCGACCCTGACCGCCATGGCGCGAAAAGCCCTGCGCGAAAAACTGCTCACCGCGGAGCTGGGCATTTCCGGCGGCAACACGGCCTGCGCCGAGACCGGACACGTGACCATCGTCTCCAACGAAGGCAACATCCGCATGACCACGACCATGCCCAAGGTGCACATCGTGCTGCTGGGCATCGAGAAAATCGCGGCCACCCTGGAAGACCACGACATCCTGCTGCGCATGCTGACCCGCGCCGCCGCCGGGCAGAAGATCTCGACTTACGTCAGCTATGTGGGCGGGCCGCGCTTGCCCGAGGAACCGGACGGGCCGGAGGAGTTTCATCTGGTCCTGGTGGACAACGGCCGCAGCCGCATCCTGGCCGACCCGGATTTTCGCGAGATTCTGCACTGCGTGCGCTGCGGCGGCTGCCTGAACGTCTGTCCGGTCTATGTCAGCATTGGCGGCCACAGCTACGGCTCGCCCTACTGCGGCCCCATCGGCGCGGTCTTCACACCTCTGACCCAGGGGATCAACAAATGCCACCATCTCTGCCAGGGCGAGACCCTGTGCGGAGCCTGCAAGCAGGTCTGTCCCGTGGACAACGACCTGCCGCGCATGATCTCGCTCCTGCGCTCCAAGCTGGCCGACGGCGACCGGCGCTGGAACGTGCGCCCGCACAGCCTGCCCACAAAGCTCGCTTTTGGCGCATGGTCCGTGATCATGCGGCATCGGGGCGTGTACAACGCGCTGACCGCCTTGGCCAAATTTGGTCAAATAGTATTGCCCCGAAAGAACGGCTGGATCAGCCGCCTGCCCGGGCCGCTGGGCGGCTGGACCAGGGGCCGCGATTTTCCGCCCCTGGCCAAGGATAGTTTCGCCCAGCGCTGGGCTCGCCGAGACACGACCAGGAGGGACGCATGAGCCGCATCATCGAACGGGTCAGGCAGGCGCTGAGGGTCACGGCCGGTGACGGTCGGGACCAGCTGGTCTTTGCCAAGAGCGCGGATTTTCGTGCGTGCGCGAATGCGCCCATTGCGGCGGAAGAACAGGCCGGTTGGATGGATCGCATCCGTGAGGAGGCCAAGACCCTCAAACTGCAGGTGCACGAGAGCCCGGACCTGGCCGCCTGCGGTGCGGCCATCGCCGCCCTGGCTCAGGAGCGGGCTCCGGAATGGGGCACGTTAAAACAGATCATGCGCTGGAGCGATCCGGTGCTCGACGGCTTGGGGCTCGAAGCGCGCCTGCCCGAGGACATCGCCATCAAGACGGTGCCCGTGGTGGACTGTTTCGACGAAGCTCAGCGTCAGGAATTCCGGCGCGAGGTCATCGCCTCGTACATCGGCATCACCACCGCCGACTATCTCCTGGCCGACACTGCCTCGCTGGTGCTCCTGGGCGGCCGTGGCCGGGCGCGGTCCGTGTCGCTGGTGCCGTCCATCCACATCGCGGTGGTTCCGGCCGAACGCATGCTCGGCTCCTACCGGCAGATGCTCTCCTGTCTGAATGCCATGGCCCTGCCCTCCAACGTGAGCATCATCACCGGCCCGAGCAAGACCGCCGACATCGAGGCCACCCTGGTGCACGGTGCGCACGGACCGCGTGAAATGCATCTCTTCGTGATCAGCTCCTAGGGGACTCGCTCGTCATGTGACGAACACTCCAACGGGAGTTTTGCCCCGCAGGCCA
>JFJP01027251.1_pt1 | contig 15800 bp, 20 predicted proteins | sample 431651 | NCBI WGS metagenome assembly JFJP01 (sample SAMN02602958, study PRJNA72255) | Microbial mat metagenome, whole genome shotgun sequencing project. | biome: fresh water; feature: sink hole; material: water; isolation source: purple microbial (photo- and chemosynthetic) mats found in... | reverse complement strand
TTATTTCAGACTAATTTAAGTTTTATTTGTTAAAAATAAAAAATAAAATTAAAAATATTATTTAAGTGATTTTCAAAATTTTTTTTCTAAAATAAATCAATTAAATTAAAAAAATTGCTAATTTTAATTAATTTTGAAAGCAATATAAATAAATAATAATAAATAAATTAAAAAATTCATGATTTCAACTGTAAAAACCTTGAATTTTGTAATTTTTTCCCTCCTTTTAAACAATTTCATCTGAATTTTTTTTAAAGAAAGATGATTCTATTTCGCAAAGAAGCTATCATTCAAATGATATTTCTAAAGATTCAAGTTCTGTTTCAGGCCAGAGTTTTTTCCATAAGAAAAACATTGTTTACCCCCTAAATTTAAAAAATTTATAATCCTTTTTTAGTTAAGTAAAGACACGAAAATTCAAATAAATGACGTTTTTAATAAATTCGATAATGGACTAATTTCAAATGATCAATTCAAATCCTTTTTATTTAATGATCTTAATGTAAAAAAAACGCCAATTTTGGACTCAAAACTGAACCAAACGGATATTAAATACTCTGATATAATGAAACTCATTGATAAAAGAGATAAATACCCCCATATGAATTATAAACCTAATAGAACAGACCCTACAAAAATCAACATTCCTGCAAATACACCGAGTTTGCTGAGTTTTCAAAATAGGAATTTAACAAAAATTGGTGAAAATTTAAATTTATTTTTTATTTTTTAAATCAACTTAAGATTATGAAGAAAATGAGCGATTCGCTGAAAAAAAAGAAATGATGAGAACTGTTAAAGATTTATTGGATGGGCAAACCAATCCGAATGCTCTTCAATCAAAACTCAATGAATTAGAAATTTTGACACCAGAAGTTCTTATTTTATGAGAATTTCCGTTTTATTTCTATTTTATTTAAGATTTCTAAAGAAATAAGAAACTTTAATTCTGATCATGTTGGTTCTTTTTCTAAATTCGGAGCGAAGATTTTAAGAGGAATTAAGTAAATTTAATCATTGATTATTTTTGATAAATTTTCAAAGAGAAAAATATGAAGATGGTATAGGAGATTCGCCACAAAGATCTAATAATAGAGTCAATCAGGAATATATTCAAAGCTTGAATGAATCAAAAGAAAAACAAAAGCATACTTGTAAGTGTCTATTAAGAAAAACAATGTTGATATTAATTTAGCTTACTATTCACCTTCTAAAAAGCATCTCGATAAACAAAGGAAACATGATTTGGAAAGATTTGTGAAGTTTTAATTATATTTAACTTGAATTTTCGATGTTTTTTCAAAAGCAATACTTATATGGATGTAAAGAAAAAACCTCCTCAAACTACAAAAGCAATAAAGTTGAATTAATTGAGTAAATTACAATTTAATGAATAATTTATTTAGCAATAATGGTAATATAATCACATGGGGAAGCCCGAGAACCTGGGTATTGGAAGCTGATCATATCGAAAAACAACAAAAAAAAACTTTTAATAAGTAATTTTTCTGTCAAGTTTTAATTTTTCTCGAAAATTCAAAAAAGGAATTTTGGATTGGAATCAACAGTCAATTTAAAAACTGATTTTACTGAGCTTTCACAGTTTGTGAAGCCGAAAATTAGGAGGGAACATACGTTAATACTTTACTATTGTCATATTTGATTTTTAAATTTTTTAATATCAAAGAGGAAACGGCTCAATTATTACCTGGTCAAACAATTCAAAATTCTAAAGAAAATATGAAAATATTCATAAATTTTGGAAAAAAATTAATTTTTTTTTTATATATTTCAGAAATTAACAACCAAAAAGTCAAAAATAAAATTAGTTAGAAAAAAATTCTAAAAAAGAGGAGTTTTTCTGATTTTGATAATTAAAATGCCACAAATTAAAAGTGAGAAAGAAAAAAAAATTTATAATTTAATTGAATTACTCATAAATTTAAGATTTTTATTTTCTAAAAAAAATCTCAAGTTTCTCTGAATTTATTGATAAAAATTTATCCATTTTGATAAAAGAAAATTAAACAAAACATTAAATGAATTTCAACATCTTTTATCAAAAAATTGAGAACTACGCTTTCGAGCCCCAACCCCAAGAAAATGACTCTTTTCCGAACCCTTTCATGGATTTAATGCATGACCGACCAATAGCTTTTCTAAATTTCATTTACAAAGAGTTGAAATTGGCTGCTTTATATAACATTTTCTTTTTCATATTCTTGATTTCCATCATTCCTTATCATTTTTCTCTATATTTGGACTGCAGCATCCTGACAACCATCAATCTTTTACTCATATGTTTTATTAATACTATCGTATTGCCTTCAAAATACCTTGTATTAACCAAAGCCCGTTTCATAAAAGAGACTTTGGGTTCAAATACTTATGGACCTATTAACACAAGAGTTTTTAATTTTTTCTACAGCAGAATCTTGAATTTAAATTCGAAAATAAGCAAAATATTGATGATTTCATATTTGACCTGCTTTTACACATTCTCTGTTCATATAGATAAATCAAATCCAGCTTGTGATTCAGGAGTTGGGCTTTATAATGTTGGCGTTTTCCTTACATTAGGCTTTGCTATCAAATTATTCATTACCTATTTTAGATTCAAAAATCTGTATTTTAAGAGGTATTTAGGATATGGGAGGATCAGTGATAGAGAATTGAATAAGATGAAAATCATGAAGATTAAAGATGAGAAATGTCTGAAAGAAATTAAAGATAAAGAAGAAAAATGCGTTATTTGCTGGGAAGACTATGCGATGAATGATAATATGAGGTATATGAATTGTGATGGAAGGCATTTCTTCCATCAGTTTTGCGTGGATCAGTGGCTGACGAAATATTCGAGATGCCCGATGTGCAATAAAACGTTTTTTAATGATGAGGATGAATGATAAATGTTTTTTATTTAATTAATTTGAAAATCTTCTCATTTGGCTGAATATTTTGATTTTTTTTTAAAATATTTCGTTTTATCAGAAATTTTTAGTTGATAAAGCTTTCTTCTTTTGAAAAAAAAAGAGCTTAAAGTATTAATAATAGTCATTATAAAGCTTTTAATTTTAGAACTTAAATTATCAATAATTAATAAAGAAAAATTATAATCTTTTCTTCACATTTTTCGAAGAGAAAAAATTCGTTTAAAAAAAATAACATAAAAGAATCTCTTTCAAAAAAAGAGAATTATTTTTTGTTTTCATTATATTTAACAAAAAAAAAAAATCCGGTGTTTTTTTAGAGAAAAATTAAAATTATAAAACTTTTTTCATTTATTCTTCACAAATCCTTCCTTTTTCTAAGGAAAACCCCCATTTATTCAAAAATCAAATAGATTTTTATACTTTTAATTGTTCTGAATGAATATTATTCTTTGGTTTTTCAATTTTCTTCTTCTCAGAGTTCAAAGCCTTACTCGCGTTTTTGAAGATTTCCAAGATATCGTGAATCTCTTTATTGATCTCTTTTTCGGCAGATCTGACTTTATTCCCTTGACTCCTTTTATTTTTTTCATCTTTCTTATTACTTTCCTTCTTTTTCTCATTGCTGAAATTCTTGTTTTCTCTGATTTTCTGGAAATTTGCATATAGTTCTTTGATTTTTTCATCCTTTTTCTGGTTTTTTTCTTGTTTAATAATAGTTTTCTCATTTATAATAAGATTAGCAGAATGAAAGGATATAATTTCATGAGCAATTTCTTTGATTTTCTCCTTTTTCTTGATATCTTTCGAAGAAATGCTCTTAATTTCGAATTTCCTGTTGGTTTTCGGCTGAAAAGTGCATTGATTTATCTCAGTTTTCTGGCTTTTATCCTTTAAATTTTTTATCTTCAGAAAACATTTTAAAAAACCTTCATTTCCTCGAATTTCTTCCCTTTTTTCTCTAGCCATTTCATATTTCTTTTAGTGAATTCCTTTATATTTTTTGTGTTTGGTAGTGTTTTATTTCCACTATTTATAAAAAATTTTAGATTTATTGTGAAAAAAGGATTTTTATTTCTAATCACATGGTGATTTCTGGTGTTTTTTCTTTGTTTAGAATATCTATTTCTTGAGAAAGAGAAAATATTTCTTTCAGAATTTCGTTTTTTTTTTTTGCAGAAAGATTTTGTTTGATTAATTTTGGGGATGGGACTTTAGATTTTTTCGAGACTTGGTTCCCAGTTTTTCTCATATAAATCTCTTTTTTTTTTTTTTCTTCTGATAGTGGATGAAGTTTTTCAGTATTTTTCTCTTGAATTTTTTCAATATATTTCTCTATAACCTTTTTTTGAATTATTTCTTGAATTTTTTCTTGAATTTTTTCATCATTTTTTTCTTCGATTTTTTCTTGAATTTTTCTTTGAATTTTTTCTTCATTTCTTTTCTGAATTTTTTTTTCTTTCTCCCCTTCTTCCTGTTTCACAATGGGCGATAGCCCTTCTTCCTCCTTATTATTCTCTCTAGATTCAGACTCCTCTCCTTTATTTTTGCTCACGCTTTCTTCATGTTCCAAATCATCTAGCCCCGACCTATCCTGTATCTTAAGAAAACTTTCCTTATTGCCACTAGGTCTTTTGTTATTTTCTTTGAAATCTGGATCAATTTCACCAAGACAATTGTTCACATCTTCTGCAAAAACTTCAACAGACATCGAACTAGTGCTATCGATGCTTTGAGCTTTCATTTCTAACATTTTCATCAAGAAATTATTGCTAGGGTCTACTAAATCATCATTTCTTAAGCTTTTTCTTTTTGAAACCACAGGAATAATGGGCCCACTACGAACCATTAGGCCTATATCGATACTTTCTTCATTGCTGGCGTTTTTAAGTATCAATGGGAGATTAGATGGGAGGTTATTTATTGTGATTCTATTAGAATTCGATAAGTTTACATGTTCTTCATTTGAATTAGCAAAATCATTCATGGTATCATTCGCATTATTCATGTTATGAAGAACTTCATCAATTTTATCCAAGTTTAAATTATTGATTAAAATGTTTTGTGAAGAATTTTCTTTGCTTTTAGGACTGTCTTGTAAGGTTTGTAAAGGAGGAGTCATGCAATTCGACATTTTCTGTGAAGAACTTCCTCTTTTTTTTTCTTCTTCAGAAATTGGTTTTCCTTCAGGATTTTGTTGCTTGATTTTGAGCTTCATAAATAAAGTAGTTATTATAGCATCAGTTTTTGTAGATGAAGCAAGCTTTTTAGCTGTTGTTTTGGCTGTGGGTTTTTTATTAGACTCGATGGGTTTCTTCTTATTGTTTTTCGGGGTCAGAAAAATGTCATTTGAAGACTTTGTTTTCAGGGCTTGAATTTTTTTTTATAAAAAAAATTATATTATTGTCTTGTGAACTTGATTTGAGCTGGTGTTTCTTTAAACTCGAAGAGATAGGTCTTGCGTTTTGTGCAAGGTTTTTCTGGAAACCTCGTGAAGAATTCATAGTTTGATTGCTAAATAACAATAAAAACAATGAATATAAAGAAAAATGCTGGTTTTTCTCACTCATTCTTGTTTTTGAGATCATTTGAACTTTCATTTGTATTTTGATTATCAATTATATTTGTTCGAGATAAATGAATTTTCGCGATTTTTAATTTGGGGTCTTGAGTGGCTTTAAAGTTTTTTGATAAGCTGAGAATCTTCTCCGTTTCTGTTTTCAAATTCGAAGATGTTAGTTTGATATTATGAAGGGTATTCATTGTGGAGTTTTTGTATTTAACTGCTGAGTTTACAGCTATTGATTGTGTTTTTTGAGTGGGTTTCATTATTTCTTTCTTTTTTTAAATAACGAAATTTTTTTTGTTTTATTGTTTTTTTTTTATTTATTTGAAAATTAGAACGTTTTTTGAAAAATGAGAAGAAAAATGAAAAATTGTTTTGTCAAAAGCTTATTATGTTTTTGGTTTATATACCCTATTATTCATTGTGAAATCTCAAAAAGATTATAATTACTCAAATAAGCTCTGTTTTTCAAGAGTTTAAAAAATTCATTTATTGATTTTTTTTAGCTAATTAAATTTAAAAAGGAATTTTTTCTTTTCTTTAAAAAACAAATAAAAAAAAAAAAAAACTGCAAAGCCTGCAAAAAAAAATCAATTTTTTCTAAGTTAAAAAATGAAAATGCCTTAATGCAATATTATTAATCTTTGATTCTGTTCCAGAATTTTTCATTTTTTTATTTAAATCCCATTTATTTCTTTCTAACAACACCAACAGTGGCACCTCCTCTACCAGTTGTTTTGGTTCTTTGTCCTCTGACTTTCAATCCTCTGAAATGTCTGATACCTCTATGTGATCTATACCCCACAGAAACAACAAAAAAATAAAAAATTAACTATTTTCTCATAAAAAATCCATGATAAAAATACCTGATTTTTTTTAATCTTTCAAGATCTTCTCTTAATTTTGACTCCAAAGCATTAGAAGCAAGATGTGTAAAGGTTCCATCTTTATAATCTTTTTGTCTATTCACGAACCATTTAGGAACTCCATTTCCTATTGGGTCAGCAACAATATTTTGAACCAATTGGCAATCCTTTTCAGTCAATTCTCCAGCTCTATTTTATTAAAAATTCAAGATATAAACTTCTTTCTATCAGAAACTCACCTAATTGTTGTGTCAATTCGGGCAATTTTGCATATCACATTGGCGAACCTTCTGCCTATTCCCTTTATTGTTCGTAAACCATATGCGACCTTTCGTTTTCCGTCGATGTTCGTGTTAAAAATACGAAGAATGTGCTTAAAATCTGCGGCTTTTTCGTAAATTAATGACTAAAGATGAAGAAAAAATTAAGGAGGGTTAGAAAACGCCAGAAAAAAAACCATAGGATCTCAAGTTTTGAAAATTTTCGGGGGTTGGGAGAATGGTGGGCTTTCGCTTTTGATTTAATTATTAAATAATTAATTTAATAAAGATCGGATTGGAATCCATTTAAAAATAGATACAAATTTTTTTTTGTTTTCTTTGATTAATTTTTTTTTTGAAATTTGAAACATTCTTTATTGTCTGTTTTAAAAAAAATTTTTTTTATAGCTATTTTTTTATAACTATTTTTAATTTTTTCAAATTTTCAATTCATTCATATTTATTTATCAATTTAATGGCAATAAACCAAAATATCAATTTATAAAGACTTAAAGCATTCGCCTCTTTATTGAAAATGAAAATTTTCTCAATTGTTAATGAAGGCCACAACACTTAAAACAAACCCCGCAATCAAAGAAAAAGAATATCAACCAAAGCCACATAAAGAAAAGATTCATTTTTCCATAAAAGGTCATTTCAGTTCCAAACGTTGTTATTTCAATTAGGATTAAATAAACTAAATAAGTAAAAGTTAATCTTCCCAAATTCACAAAGGTAAATCTATTGAAAATCACGTAGAAAATATGTAGGGTATCGTTCCAAAAATGGACATCCTGTGCTTTCTGAATGTCTGTCTATCATGCATGACCCAAACAATTAATTTGATCAGGAAAAGTCCCATTATGATATAGCAAAAAAATACGGACAAAATAAGTTTTATTCAATCATCGTTTCAAAGTCAGAAAAGTGTCATTTTTTTAAAATTCTAAGTAAAAGATTGCAAGCAAAAGTCTTAATATATAAACGTCACCTCGAATCCATGGTTTACTATATAAGAGATTGAAAAACTCATTTTTATTTGGCTTGAATCCAAAGTAAACTGAATCTAGAAATAAGACTAATTTTTTATTTTCTTGTATAAAGAAACAGTAGAAAAGGATATTGGTGATCAGAGAATAAAAGGTGAATTGCATTAAGCCTGATCTGCTTGTTTAAAAGCAAAAGAAAAGATTAAAAGGAAAAATTGCGAGAAGAACATTGAAGATTTATATTATATTAGCTTTTCAGCAATTTTTTTATCTTATTAATTTAAATATTAAGTTTTTATATAAGAAATAACAACAAACATTTATGATGGCACATAATGCGTTGATGCCAATCAATGAGAAAAATAAACAGGCTGCTAAAGCTCAAGAGATCAGTCTTACCATTCAGAAAACCATCGATAAAGCTATGATTTGTAGAAAAAATGTAATAAATGGAATTAATTGTTTATAATAGGCTATCAGTATAACTCCAAAACAAAAAAAACAAAAACCAAGCAAAAAATCTCCTGTGATTTACTATTGAACACTGCTCCAAAAACAAAAGAAATAGCTCAAATGCCGATTAATAAAGAAAATAGCAAAAAGGATAATGAATTAAAACAAAGGAACTTAAAATCCACTTTGGCAAAAAAACCAGAGTTTTTTACTGAAAATTTACTTCATAAAAACGAGAGTTTGAAAAATAAAAGAAATGTTATTAAAGAAAAACCGCTTGAAAAAAACAAGAAAACCATCACTTTCCATCAAAAAAACAACTTTCTAACTCAAAAAGAAGTTATAAATCCCACAAATGAAACGAATATTATTCTTCAAACTCTAAGCAAAAGAACCACTCAAAGTAAAAGTCCTTTTTCACGAACAGAAAAACCGCCTTTACACAAAAAGAAATTACCTTTAAAAAGTAAAAATGCTAAAAACGTTTCAAAAAAAAATAAAGTTTTTGAGAAAACCGAAATAAAAACCTATGAAGAACATAAAACCGATGAAAAATACAATCAAAATCAAATGAAGTTCAGATCAAAACGTTCGAAAAGTTCAATGATTATCGAAATTATTGAAGAGGAAATATTTCTTGATGAGCCAAAGACTCTGAATAAGAATAACAGTTTTATTACGGCATTGAAGAATCAAGGCACTTTTGAAGTTAATAACTTTAATTTAGAAGATGATTATATTGAGAAGAAAGAAGATGGAGAAATTCAAGAGGTTTTGAATGCAAAAAATATGAGAAATCAGCAGGAAATTATAGAAATAAAAGAAGAAAATAACAGTGTTTTTGATAAAGAAATGATGAAATTTTTTGAAAATACGTTTAAAAGACAAGAAACCCCGCCGTTCACTAAAGGGAGAAGAAATTCAGAGAAAAATATCGAATATAAAGAAAGACTTTCCAAGGATTGCCTGTTGTATGACCCGATTTTGCAGCAGTATTATGACAAAAATGCCAATGTGTATTTTGAGTTATTATAAAGTTAATTTGTATTCTTAGATGTGTTTTTATTTATAAACATATTTTTTTCTTCACAATCAGATTGTTTCGGTTTTTTATGACAAAGTTTGAATAAAATCAATTTTGAATTTACCAAAAATATCAAATGAAAAATTTCATTTATATCAAAATTCCTTTTTTTTTCCTCACAAAATTTCATTTTAAATAAAATTATAATCAAAAATTAATATTTTTTTTTTAAATTTAAAAAGAAATGAAAATAATTTTTTGGTGGTTTTGTTTTAGGATTTTATAGGTTTTTTTTTCTTTTCCATAACACTTAACAAACTTTCTAAATACAATAATTTCTTATTAATTTGAGTTGTGACACTTTCACTCATGGTGAAGAATCCATTAGCCTTGGCATTCTGTAGTTCGAATTGATCGCTTGTATTCTTAATAAGATCTAGCAAACCTATAATCATTTCATTTTTTTCTTTGATTTCAAAAAAAGGGTCAAAATCTAAATGCTGCTTTAAATTATTCAGATCATTTAGATCCAGTTGAATATTATCGATCATATTGATTGATGAAAGCATTAATCTTAATTTATCTCGATTTGAGAGAAAATATGTAGGATCTTTATCAGATTTATTGCTTATAGTTTCATAATCCTTCACTAAAAACAATAGTTTTTTTTTAAATAAATGAAAAATTCAACTTTTTTGCAAAAATGAAATTTGAGGCTTGAAATCAGAAGCAATAAGCTGTTTTTCTATAAATGTAAGCTTTTCAATAAGAGAAATTGAGGGTTCAGGTGTATTTTGTTGATAAAGTGCTTGTTCAAGAGTGAAGATTTTGTCTTCTAATTCATTGAGATTATTCATTTGTCGTAAATAAAAAAATGAAATTTTTTTTTTTATTTGAAATTTAAATAATTTTTTATTAATATTGATTGTATTGCAAATTAATTATTTTCAAAAAAATGCGACATTTTAAAAAAATTGATAATCTATTGAATATATAATTTTTACATTAATATTGTAAGGTAAATTTCATTAATACTCTTTTAAAATTAAGTAACAAAAAAAAATGTGATATTTTAAAAAAATTGAGGATCTATTGAATACATAACAAAAATTAATAATAAGTTTATTAATTCAAAATAAAAAGAAAATGTCTCATAATGCTAATAGACTTAACTCACTGATGAATAATAAAACCTATCTAAATTTCAACTATCTCTTCAACTCGAATAAAATCATCAAAATTAATGATAAACTCAAACAAATTGTCCATCATAAAACTAAAAACCTTAATGTATTTTTTTAAATTAAATTGTCATTTCCCTCTAAATTTTTCATACTTTTACTTAAGATCTCAACAAAATCTAAAAAATCTCCTTTTCGTAATGGCAAATTCTCTATAGATTCTAATTATTTTCCACCTATAAGCACTGAAAAAATAAATATCATTACAAATGAATCTGAAACAAAACCACATTCGTGCATTAAAAAACGCGGACTTCTAAACTCATTGACATATAACTCTTCAGAGAGAAAAAACTCAACACCAGAATCTGTTCAGGATGACTTAAGCCAAAGAAAGGTAGATTCTGTTTTGTTTTCACAGATAAATAGAAGAGGGACTGTTGATTGTGTTTTACCTCCAAATTCAAGTCCGAAATCAAAAGTATAATTTGTTTTTATTTATTCATTTTTTTAAAACACAAGATTATCAAAAAATTAATTATAAAATTTAGGATCGAAATAGTATTTTAGTGCAGGAATCTTTTAAAAAAACTTTAGAAACATTTTTGAAGACCGAAATTGAGAAAAATCCTGACAATGAAGAAGTTTATCAGAACAGCAGTTCAAGAGAAATAAATGAGAATCAAAGAAAAATTCAAGAATTAGTTGAATTAGAAAAAGATTTAGAAAATTTTCCAAAACATAAAGAAATCATTAATGTTTTATTAGAAATCAAAAACTCAAAGTTTTTGACATTGGATGATGAAGACTATCGTAAAAATATTGTGCTACAAAAAATAGAAAAATGCAAAAACCTTGAATCCATTGCAAATAGAAAAGCATCAATAAACCAAATAATAAGCCCAAAAGGCAAGGTTTTTGAGCATTTTTTAACTCCAAACTATGAACTTGAAGCCAGAGCAAATAGATATAACATTAAGAATAAAAGAATTACATTAAATTCCACGGTAAATATTGAGGAAACATGGGCAATTTTAAACGAACCAAAAGAAACAAAAAATAGAAATAATGGAAAAAATGATTTGATTTTCATTGAAAAGAAAAAGAAATTTTATAATAAATGGTATTTGCCGGTTAAATATTGGAAAATTGAAAAGAAACCTCAAGATAAAGAAAAAAAACTTTTGACAGGTTTTTGAAATTTTTTATTCATAAATAAAGAAAATGAGTTGCTTTTTTAGATTCGCATTATCTTTATAAAAATTTACATGAGAGAACTGTGATTGAAACCAATCCTTTCATTAAGCCTCAAAATAATGCACAGAAATCAAGAATGGATCTTTTGCAAGAAAAATTTAGAAATAATATTCATGTTGCAAATTATAAAAAGTTGATTTTATTTAATTTTTTTTTTTTGTTAATTTTTTTTTTGAAAGAATGTTGGAGAATAAAAAAATCAGAATCCCGATTTTTTTGAAAAAGATCCCTATTGAAAATTTTTATTAAGGTGTAAATTTTATATCAAATACTAAACTTTTTTTGACAAAAAAATAATTAAAATTTGATAATAATTTTTTTTCAAGATTTTTCTGACTTTAAATTTTTTTTCATTTTAAAAAAATTAAGTAAAATCTGTTTTAATCTTTTTTTTTCAGAAAATGCGAGCATTTTTTCACAACTTTAAAAAGGAAATTCTGGTCAGTTCTGCTTCTCTTTTCTCCTTTTTTTTGCTTTCAAAACTCATCAAAAAACACAATGCAATTGAAAAAATAATCTACAAGCCTTATTCCAAACTAACCAAACAGCAAATTCTCGATTATTTACATGATTTCAAAGTTGAATCGCTGAGTCTTTTATTTGATATTATTGCTTTAAGAGAAGATTTGCAGAATCTTTATAAGAAAAATGGTGAAGAGGTCACAAATGAATTTCTACATCAAAAAATCTTCCCAAATTTCCTTTCTTCATTGAAAAAGAAAGAAATCTATCTAATGAAAAAACATTCGATAAAATCTGAAGATTTAGAATATTCTTTTCGCGATTTATATTCAAATGATAAAGAACTCTCAGATCTTAAAAAGCAAATCAATATATCAATAGAAAATGCGTTAAATGGGATTTCCCCTGCAAAAGAACTTTCAAATGAGATTTTAGAGGTTGTAACCCCAAAAAAATGCTATGAATTGACCTCAGAAATCATGACAAGATCCCTTTTGAGATTAAGAGACTTGTATGTACAGCTGAAAAAAGAAGGTGTTGTTGATTTTTCTTTGGGGAATTCTGTTATTGTGACAAAAAGTCAAGCTTTAAACCTGAAGAAAATGAAAGAAGATATATTGATAATGAAAGGATTAGGAAACTTTAGTCAAAGTCCTGTCGAAATATTCACAAAGGCTATACATAGACATAGGGATGAGAATAAACAGTTCTTGGAAAACATTGATGGGATTGAAGAAAATTATCAAAAAGTTATGGAGATTCTATCACAAGATCCGGAAGGGATTAGCGACGAAGATATTGAAAAATCATTTAATACAGTCGAAGTGTTTAGTTAAAATGAATTGAAAAATAATTTTGTCTCTATTAATTCCATAAAAAATGAGAGAGAAAAAATAAAAAAATTATTTTATATTTTAAAAAAAAAAAGTGTGAATTTGAATTTTTAAAAAAATTGAAAAAAAAATCAGAAAAAAAAAAACATCAAAAATAATAATTTTTTTTTATTTACAGTATTCATAATATTTATTTTTTCTAATCACTGAGATTTAAACCATATGTTAAATAAAGTCATATAAATTATAGAAAACATAAAGAATTCTCATGGAAAAAAAATACTTCTTGGAAAAGAGATTTAACAATTTATTTTTTTTAATTAAAAATATAATATTTTTGTGAAATTAAAACAAAAAATAGAGTATAAAAATAATAATATGGATTCTTTTTATTTTCTTTGGACTTTTTAAAAAAATTTAAAATCAATTTTTCTTCAGATAAATATAAATAAAAGAAAGAAAATAAAACCAATTGATTTTATTTTAAAACAGTTTTTTTTCAATCGGTTTTCCCAAACAGTAGTTTTTTAGATTTTCAATCCAAGATTTTGGCGCTTTTGTGGCTACCAAATTATAGAGGAATTTGGGTATATCTCCTTTGATGTCAACCATTGAAATTAATTCTAATTGGCATGAATTTTTATCTAAAGCTGTGATTAGATATCCAGAAACCATAGTTTCTGCTCTAATTTTATTTCGATTGTGAGGGAATTCAGGTAATTCGATGCTTTTAAATTGAATAACACTTTGGTTATAATTCGGAAAATGTCGAAGGAAATGTCTTCTTTGCAGAAAATCTCTTGGCATAATGAAGGGAAAAGGAATCTTTTAGTTAAATAAAGCAGAAAAATTAAAGAAATATTAGCTTTAACATACAAAAAAACAAATATTTACACTGATGGAAAAATAGATAACGTCAAGGTTTTCATTTATTAGTTTCACTCTTTCGAAATGATCGAAAACAAAATCCCATTTTCTACGAAGATCTATATTATAAATAGCTTCAAAAATTTGGTTGGCATTAACATTTTCAAATTTGGCTTTTGATTTGATAATCCAGCAAGGAGAGCCTTCAATCTATCTGCCCTCTTATTTAAGAAAAAAAATAATTTTTACTTGTCTCTTCATTAATTCAAGGTTCTCATTTTTCAAAATAACTTGCCAATCAGAAGAATCATCGTGAAGAAAGCCAAAGAATTTTAAATAAGTTTCTTTTGAATTAGAGTTATAAAGGAAGATAAGAATATTTACCTTGAATATCATGTGCAATGGAACAAGATGTACAATGAGTTGTCGGAGAAGTTGGAAAATTTTTTTCTGGATAAAACTTTTTTTTGAGTATATAATGAGGATTAAACCCATAGATCATTTGGTATTTTATAAACAAGGCATCAAAGAATGATGGATAAGTTTGGACAAGAAAATCGGAAAAAGTAGGAGATAGAGAGTTGTAGACATTTAACGTAAAGGGCAATGCAGGAGTGCGGGACATATGGCGTATTTACAAATTATTTATAATATTATTTTCAGAATCTTGAATAGATAAAAAAAAAAAAATAATTGTAGAAAAACTTATTAGAAAGAGAGAGAGAAAAAATTGTTTGTTTTGTGAAATTTTTTCTTTTTCACCTGATAATTCTCTCTATCTTTCATTACTGAATATTAAAATAAAATTTGTAAATACTTTTTTTTGATATGAGACTAATAAAAGGGATAAATTGGTATTGCCTTTTTTTTGAATTTCTTTTTTTAAAATTTAAATAACAATTCTCTAAATTTCCATTTTTTTTAATTTGGTTGTCGCTTTCGCTATTTTAGAATCCACCTTCAAAGCAGGTTCACCTTTGCTTTCTTCATCGTTTTCATTGATTTTTTCCATTTTAATCGCCTTCTTATCTTGGCTAGAGCGGAATTTACTTAGATTTCCAGCAAGAGCTCCAGCAATTCCTCTCAAGGTTTGTAAAGCTTGATTCTTAATTTGATCCTTTCTCACGCTGGGAGATGATACCATTGGGGAGTTCATAACATCCTTGCCTTGAATCTCAATAGTTCTTCCTGTCATAACAGGTGTATTGGTTACTAAACCTTGTGGTTTTTCTTCTGGCATTTTGTTTCGAGTTCTAATAAATTCAATGAGAGTCAAAAAATGAAATAGGAGAATTTTAAAAAAAACTTACTCTTCTTGCAATTTTTTGATTTTTTCATGGATTTTTGAATTTTCATCTTCGATACCGGCGCTATCCTCATGGTCTTCAAAAGGATTGGTAGTTTTTTGGATATTAAATTTCCTAATCCAAGAATGGTTTAAAGCTTCTTTTGCTGTGATTCTCTGGTTAGGTTCTTTCGTCAACAATTTTTTTAACAGATCGATAGCTAGATTGAATAAAATGAGAAAGAAAAAATAAGGATTTGATAATAATTTACCATCTTCTGAAATTTTCACATTCATCTCCGTAAAATCATAGCTTACTTGGCATTTAATGTTTTTCATCAATATTTCATTATAACTTTTGCCATAAAAAGGAGAAGCACCACTTAATCTAATAATTGTTTAAAAAAGAGAATTATTTTGGCAAAACTCTTTTTAAAAAATGAAAAATGCTTACAATATATAAAGAATAACTCCTGCGCTGAAAACATCCACCTTTGTATCATAAGGCTTATCATCTAAAATCTCTGGTGCAACATATCCAGGTGTTCCACATCGTTTAAATAGTAAATCACTCTTGTTGACAAACTCCGCAAGTCCAAAATCGGCTAATTTGATTTCAAAATCATACTCATCCTTTAGAATAAGATTCTCAGGTTTAATATCTCTATGCATGATTCCAAGCTCATGAAGGTATTCCAAAGCACTGAGCAAACGAACGATGATGATGCAGGCATCCTTCTCCTTATTAATGCCTTTTTTCACAATTCTATCAAACAATTCTCCTCCTTTTAGCAATTCCATAACTAGATAAATATGATATTCTCCTT
>JFJP01002047.1_pt1 | contig 15800 bp, 13 predicted proteins | sample 431651 | NCBI WGS metagenome assembly JFJP01 (sample SAMN02602958, study PRJNA72255) | Microbial mat metagenome, whole genome shotgun sequencing project. | biome: fresh water; feature: sink hole; material: water; isolation source: purple microbial (photo- and chemosynthetic) mats found in... | reverse complement strand
CTCTGGCGCTGTGGGGCTATCAGCGCGGTGATCCCGGCTGGTCGCATGCCGTGCAAGGGGCGATCCTGCACAATCCGGCGGGGCGGGGTGGCGCCTGGCTGGCTGATTTGCTGCTCTATGTCTTCGGCCTTTCGGCCTGGTGGTGGATTGTTTTCCTGATGGCTCTTGTCTGGTGGGGTTATCGACGGCTGGACGGTCTGCGACCCTTCGATCGGCGTCCTCTTTACATTGCCTTGGCCGGTTTCATCATCCTGATCGTGGCTAGTTGCGGGCTCGAAGCCCTGCGTTTCTATTCCCTGAAGGTGCAACTGCCGCTCGATCATGGTGCCGGTGGCCTGCTGGGTATCGAGATCAGCAAGCTTGCCGTACGTTATCTTGGCTATACCGGCGCGACGCTGACCCTGCTGGCGGCCCTGGCTCTTGGCTGGAGCGTGTTTTCGGGAATGTCGTGGCTGTCTGCAGCGGAACGTCTGGGCGCATTGCTTGAATTTTTTTACGCCACGCTGCGTGAGCTGATCGATCGCTGGCAGGACCGGCGGATCGGTCGCGAGGTGGCACGCGAACGCGACGCGGTGGTCGAGGATGAGAAAAAGCGAGTGGAAACGCACGAACCGATTTTCATCGAGACGCCGGAAGCGGTGGCGCCACGCTCGGTCAAGGTCGAGAAACGCATCGAGCGCGAGCGTCAGGTACCGCTTTTCCCCGAGGCCGTCGTCGGCGGTCTGCTGCCGCCGCTGCACCTGCTCGAACCGGCGGCGCCGCAGACCGATCGGGTCAGCCCCGAGAGCCTCGAATATACCTCGCGCCTGATCGAGCGCAAGCTCGCCGACTTTGGCGTTCAGGCCAGGGTCCTGGCGGCGTATCCGGGCCCGGTCATCACGCGCTACGAAATCGAACCGGCGGTCGGCGTCAAGGGTTCCCAGATCGTCAACCTGGCCAAGGATCTGGCGCGTGCGCTGTCGATGGTGTCGGTACGGGTGGTCGAGACGGTACCCGGAAAATCATGCATGGCGCTGGAACTGCCAAACGCCAAGCGGCAGATCGTGCGCTTGTCGGAGATCATTTCGAGCAGCGCCTATCACGATATGAGCTCGCCGCTGGCGATGACGCTCGGCAAGGATATCGGCGGCCATCCGGTGGTCGTCGATCTGGCCAAGATGCCGCACCTGCTGGTTGCCGGCACGACCGGTTCGGGCAAGTCGGTTGGTATCAACGCGATGATTCTCTCGCTGCTCTACAAGTCCGAGCCGGACAAGGTACGGCTGATCCTGGTTGATCCGAAAATGCTTGAACTGTCGATCTACGAAGGCATCCCGCATCTGCTGGCGCCGGTGGTGGTGGACATGAAGCATGCCGCCAACGCACTGAGCTGGTGCGTCGGCGAAATGGAACGGCGCTACAAGCTGATGTCGGCACTGGGCGTGCGCAATATCGCCGGTCTCAATCACCGCATCAGGGACGCCGAGAAGGTCGGAATGAAGCTGCCGAACCCGCTGTCGCTGACGCCGGAAGCGCCCGAACCGCTGATCGCCATGGCCAATATCGTGGTGGTTATCGACGAACTGGCGGATCTGATGATGGTCGCCGGCAAGAAGGTCGAGCAACTCATCGCCCGGCTTGCCCAGAAGGCGCGTGCGGCGGGCATCCACCTGATCCTGGCGACGCAGCGGCCGTCGGTCGATGTGATTACCGGCCTGATCAAGGCCAACATCCCGACGCGCATGTCCTTCCAGGTGTCATCAAAGATAGATTCGCGCACCATCCTCGACCAGATGGGTGCCGAGGCCTTGCTCGGTCAGGGGGACATGCTCTTTCTTGCGCCGGGGACCGGTTACCCGACCCGGGTGCATGGTGCTTTTGTCGCCGACGAGGAAGTGCATCACGTGGTCGATTACCTGAAGCGGGCCGGCGCGCCGGACTACGTTGAAGGGATCTTGAGCGGCGCCGGTCTCGATGACGAAGGCGAGGGCGCTAACGGGGAGGGTGAGGACGCTGGCGATGCCGAGTCCGATCCCTTGTACGATCAGGCCGTCGAAATCGTTCTCAAGAACCGTCGCGCCTCGATCTCGCTGGTGCAGCGGCATCTGCGCATCGGTTACAACCGCTCGGCGCGTCTGATCGAAGCGATGGAGAAGGCCGGTCTGGTATCGGCCATGGATGGGCGGGGTGGCCGCGAGGTTATCGCGCGCAGGGAAGAAAACTGATGCGCAATTTTATTTTTTCTGTGTTCTGTCTGGCGGCTGTTCAAGTGGCAAACGCCGGCGCAATCGACAAGCTGCACCGCTTTCTTGAATCGACGAAGACCATGCGCGCTGATTTTGCGCAGATTGTTGTCGCCAAGAACGGGAAAAGGCCGCAACAGTCAAGCGGCGTGATGATGTTCTCGCGCCCCGGAAAGTTCCGCTGGCAGATCGAGCGACCCTACAGCCAGTTGCTGGTCGGCGACGGCATGAAAGTCTGGATCTACGATCCGGACCTGCGGCAGGTCACGGTGAAGACGGTTGGGACAGCCCTTGGCGGCACCCCGGCGGCGCTGCTCGCGGGTGACAATACGCTGGAAAAGAATTTCACCCTGCGCGAAGCGGGCGAGCGCGAGGGCATGGAATGGCTCGAAGCCATCCCGAAATCGCAGGACAGCGGTTTCGAAAAGTTGCTGCTGGGCTTTGCCGGCAACGATCTGAAGGCCATGGAACTGTTTGACAACTTCGGGCAGACCACCTCGCTGTACTTTTCGCATCTCGAACGCAATCCGTCGCTTGCAGCTTCGCTGTTCCGTTTTACGCCGCCCGCCGGAGCCGATGTCATCGGTGAATGATCTTTTCCCTCAATCGCATCCGGTGCCACTGGCCGAGGCGCTGAGGCCGGCAACGCTGGACGAGGTGATTGGCCAGCAACACCTGCTCGGTGCCGGCAAGCCGCTGCGCCTGGCTTTTGAAGCGCGCAAGCTGCACTCGCTGATTCTCTGGGGCCCGCCCGGTGTCGGCAAAACGACACTGGCGCGCCTGATGGCCGATGCCTTCGATGCCGAATTCATGGCCCTTTCGGCGGTATTCTCCGGCGTCAAGGATATCCGCGAAGCCGTTGTGCGCGCCGAGGCAACCCGGGCGCAGCATGGCCGGCCGACTATCCTTTTTGTCGATGAAGTCCATCGCTTCAACAAGGCGCAGCAGGATGCCTTTCTGCCCTACGTCGAAAGCGGGCTGCTGACTCTGGTTGGAGCAACGACCGAGAACCCCTCGTTTGAAGTGATCTCCGCCCTGCTTTCCCGGGCCTCGGTTTATGTGCTCAATCCCTTGTCGGACGACGAAATGGGCCTGCTGTTCGAGCGCGCCTGCCGGAAGGCGCTGCAAGGCCTGAGCTTTGATGACGATGCCCGGTCGCGGCTGATTGGTCTGGCCGACGGCGATGCACGTCGTCTGATCAACCTTCTTGAACAGACGCGCACGGCAGCGGCAACCGCCGGGCTTTCGCGCATCGACGGAGCCTTCATCGACAATACCCTGGCGCAGAGCCTGCGCCGCTTCGACAAGGGTGGTGACGCCTTCTACGACCAGATCTCGGCGCTGCACAAATCAGTGCGCGGTTCCAACCCGGATGCCGCGCTCTACTGGTTCTGCCGCATGCTCGACGGCGGCGCCGATCCGCGCTATCTGGCCCGGCGCATCGTGCGCATGGCCTGGGAGGACATCGGTCTGGCCGATCCGCGCGGGGCACAGATCGCCGGCGAAGCGGCAGCAACCTACGAACGCCTCGGCTCGCCCGAGGGCGAACTGGCGCTGGCCGAAGCCGTGCTTTATCTGGCCATGGCGGCCAAATCGAATGCCGCCTACGTCGCGTATAATGCAGCGCGGGGTTTCATTGCCAAAGACGGCTCGCGACCGGTTCCGCTGCATCTGCGCAATGCGCCGACGCGCCTGATGAAGGACCTCGATTTCGGCAAGGATTACCGCTATGCGCATGATGAAAGCGGAGCGTATGCGGCGGGTGAGGACTACTTTCCGGAGGGCATGCCGCCCGTTGAATGGTATCGGCCGGTCGAGCGCGGGCTGGAAATAAAGATTGGCGAGAAACTCGCGCAGTTGCGCGAACAGGATCGTGCTGCACAGAAAACCACAAAGAATTCAAAAGACTCAGAGGATTGACCATGCTTGATATTCAACTGTTGCGCAACAGCATTGACGCCGTTTGCAAAAGACTGGCCACGCGGGGTTATACGCTCGATAGCGCGGCCTTCCAGAAACTCGAAGCCGAACGCAAGACCCTGCAGACGCGCACGCAGGATCTGCAGGCCAGCCGCAACAGCCTGTCCAAGCAGATCGGCATGCTCAAGGGCAAGGGCCAGGATGCTTCGGCGGAGATGGCCGAAGTGGCCGCGCTGAAGAATGAACTCGAGGCCAATGAAGTGCGTCTCGGCGAACTGCTCAAGGAATTCGACGCCTTCGTGGCAACCATTCCCAATCTGCCGCAGGACAGCGTGCCAGTCGGTAAATCGGAAGTCGATAACGTCGAGATCAGTCGCTGGGGAACGCCGCGCCGTTTTGATTTTGCCGTCAAGGATCATGTGGATCTGGGCGAGGCGCTCGGGCAGCTCGATTTCGCTACTGCGGCCAAGATTGCCGGGGCACGTTTCTCGCTGATGAAAGGACCGCTCGCCCGCCTGCATCGCGCCATTGCCCAGTTCATGCTCGATGTGCATACCGAAGAACACGGCTATACCGAAGTCTATGCGCCTTATCTCGTCAATGCCGCAAGCATGACGGGAACCGGGCAGTTGCCGAAATTCGAGGCCGATCTGTTCAAGATCCTGCGTCCCGACGCCGAGCCGCTGTACCTGATCCCGACCGCCGAAGTGCCGGTGACCAATATCGTGCGCGACGAAATCCTGGCGCAGGATGCCTTGCCGCTCAAACTGGTCTGCCATACGCCGTGCTTCCGCTCGGAGGCCGGTTCCTACGGCAAGGACACGCGCGGCATGATTCGCCAGCATCAGTTCGACAAGGTGGAACTGGTGCAGATTGTCGCCGCCGAAAAATCCAACGCGGCGCACGAGGAATTGACACGCCATGCCGAAGTCATTCTCGAGAAACTAAAGCTGCCCTACCGTCGCGTTGCCCTGTGCACCGGCGATATGGGCTTCTCGTCGGCCAAGACCTACGATCTGGAAGTCTGGTTGCCGGCGCAGAACACCTATCGCGAGATTTCCTCCTGCTCCAACTTCGAGGCTTTCCAGGCGCGGCGCATGCAGGCGCGCTGGCGCAATGAAAAGAACAAGACGGAACTGGTGCATACCCTCAACGGCTCGGGTCTGGCCGTCGGTCGCACGCTGGTCGCCATTATGGAGAATAATCAGCGCACCGACGGCAGCATAACGATTCCCGAGGTCTTGCGTTCGTACATGGGTGGTTCGGAGGTCATTGCTGCGTCGCGCTGATTGTTTCGGCGCAGGCTAACCGCGCGAAGCGCGAGTTAAGCCGCGCAGCGGCGGCCGGAGGCAAAACGTTCCAGCGCGCTGACGGCAGCATAACGATCCCTGAGGTATTACGTTCGTACATGGGTGGTTCGGAGGTCATTGCTGCGTCGCGCTGATTGTTTCGGCGCAGGCTAACCGCGCGAAGCGCGAGTTAAGCAAATGCTGAAGTATTCCAAATCCGTCATTCCGGCGAAAGCCGAAAGCCGGAATCCGACCGAAGGAAATGTGCCCCGCAGGAAATATCCTTGGGGTACAGAGCCAGAATAATCAACGAACTGGGCCCCGGCACCCCAAGGGCACTTGAGCCCAAGGCCCCGTTGCCTTCGGGGCGCTTTCGCCGGGGTGACGAATCAATCATCCTTTCCCTAAATCATTGGGAGAAAACATGGACAGAAGAAAATTCCTTGCCTGCTGTGCCGCTACCGGCTTGTCTTCCACCTTTTGCGCTCCGGCCTTCGGCAATGCCCCGGATGATGCTTTAGCCGATCAAATGAAGAAAACAAGGGGCTTCCTGATTGCCGATGCGCACGCCCATCCGTATCAACTGCATGGCAGCCGGTCGTACGATTCGTCTGCGCCGACGATAGCGATGATGAAGTCGCAGGGCATGGCGCTGTGTTCATTTTCTGCAGTGGGTGACATGACTTTCTACCGCGGCCGCTCCGGATCGCCGTTCGGCGACACGCAAAACCAGTTGCGGCAGGTCAGGCGCCTGGAGGAAAAAGGCGAGTTGCGACTGGTCCTGAGCTCCGCCGATGTGCAGTCGCTTTCCATCTCGCCCGCCGTCACCGGAGGCCTGATGGCCATCGAAGGGGGCGATGCGCTGGAAGGCAAACTGTCCAAGCTCGATGCTTTCCATCAGGAAGGCGTGCGCCTGATGACGCTCGTCCATGATCGCGACAACGAGATCGGCTACAACCAGCGATCGGGCACGGATGGTTCCCTGACTCCGTTCGGGATTCAGGTCATCGAGAGGATGAGCACGCTGGGCATGGTCGTCGATGTGGCCCATGCGAAAAGCGCTACCCTGAAAGGACTCGCCGAGGTTTGCGCCACGCCGCTGGTCGATTCGCATACCAGCCCGTTTCATCCCGGCGCAGAGGGCTCCGAGCCTCGCCGCTTGCGGACTTGGCCGGAAATGGAGCTGGTTGCCCGGAGCGGGGGTGTTGTCTGCACCTGGCCAATGGCCTATTCCGGGAAGAATTCGGAACGAACAACGCTCGGGCACTGGGCCGAAGAAATTGTGCGCATGAAGGCCCGTCTGGGTATCGAGCATTGCGGCCTGGGTACCGATGGCGGTGGCGGGCTGCCCCGCCTCATCACCGGCTGGGAATCCATCGCCTCGCTACCCGAACTGATTGCCGCCCTGCGCCAAGTCGCTTTGAGCGAGGACGACATCGCCGCCTTTGTCGGTGGAAACTTTCTGCGTGTCCTTGGCAAGTGTATGGCGTGAGATTTTTCTGCTGCCGGTTCAAGGTCGTTTCAAAGGGGTAGCCGTAAGGCGGCAGGTAAGAGACAATCCAGAGAAATGCTGAAATATTCGTCATCCCCGCGTAGGCGGGGATCCAGAATGTTCATTTAACTGGGTTCCTGCCTACGCGGGAACGACGGAAACGAATATTTCAGCGTGTACATAGTGGTTTTCAGGATCAATTGAACGCTCATGCCGGATTTTCCCTGCCTTTCCTGCGGCGCCTGTTGCGCTGCGTTTCGTGTGGATTTCCACTGTTCCGATCTGGCGACGGCGGAGCATCCGGGCGTGCCGCTAAAACTGACTGTGCCGTTGACAGCCACGCTGGTGCGCATGCGCGGCACCGACGACGCGCCGCCACGCTGTATCGCCCTGGAGGGCCGGATCGGGCAAGAGGTTCGCTGTGCGATTTACGCAGAGCGTCCCGGCCCGTGCCGCGATTTTGCGCCCTATGCACCGCTCGGTATTGGCGATGACGCCTGTGACCGCGCCAGACGGCGTCATGGTCTATCCCCTTTGGCGCTCTGAAAGGTTTTTCATGCTGATTACGCTCGCAGTCCGTGGTGAGTTCATCCAACTCGACCAGTTGCTCAAGACTACCGGATTGTGTCATTCGGGGGGTTTTGCACACGCCGAGATCGAGGCCGGCAGGGTGGTCGTTGACGGGGTCGTCGAGAGCCGCAAGCGCGCCAAGCTGCGCCCCGGCCAGCGGGTGAGCTATGGCGATGAAACCGTTGAACTCGTTGCCGAATCCGTTTCCTGAACCGAAAATTGCTTTGGCAGTCAAAATCTCCATGAGTTGGCTTCACAACAGGGCGTTTATCTTATAACATATATAAGAGTTGTTCCGGCAGTGCCCTGCAGATAAGCCGAAAGGCCGGCAATGCGGGGTCTGGCCATTCGCACTCACGGTACTGTTGCTTGATGGCCTTGCCGTAAAATGGTTTATCAAGTGTCTTGCGCTTTGTTTTTTTGCCACTGTGCATTCTTTGAGAAAGGACATCCTCATGCTGGAATCCTACCGTTCCCACGTCGCCGAGCGCGCCGCGCTTGGCATCCCGCCACTGCCGCTGACTGCAAAGCAGACCGGGGAGCTGATTGCCCTGCTGAAAAATCCGCCAAAGGGCGAAGAGCAGGCATTGGTTGAGCTGATCACCTACCGTGTTCCCGCTGGTGTGGATGACGCCGCCAAGGCCAAGGCCGAATTTCTCGCCAAGGTGGCCAGCGGGGAAGAATCCTGCGCGCTGATCTCCAGGTACAAGGCTGCGGAACTGCTCGGTACCATGCTCGGTGGTTTCAACGTCAAACCGCTGATCGACGTGCTCGGCGATGCAGTCGTCGGCCCCGTTGCCGCCGAAGCGCTGAAAAAAACTTTACTGGTGTTCGACTTTTTCCATGACGTCAAGGAACTCGCCGATAAGGGAAGCAACGTCGCTGCGGCCAACGCCAAGTCCGTGCTGCAATCCTGGGCCGATGCCGAATGGTTTACCTGCCGCCCCGAAGTGCCGGCGACCCAGAAAGTCACCGTCCTCAAAGTCAGCGGCGAGACCAATACCGACGACCTGTCGCCCGCACCGGATGCCACGACGCGTCCCGACATTCCGCTGCACGCGCTGGCCATGCTCAAGAACCCGCGTCCAGGTATCGAAGCCGACAAGCCGGGCGAACGCGGCCCGATCAAGCAGATCGCCGCGCTGACGGCCAAAGGCAACCAGATTGCCTACGTCGGCGACGTGGTCGGTACCGGTTCCTCGCGCAAATCGGCGGCCAACTCGGTGCTGTGGTTCACTGGTCAGGACATTCCCTTCGTGCCGAACAAGCGTTTCGGTGGCGTCTGCCTGGGTTCCAAGATCGCCCCGATCTTCTACAACACGCTGGAAGATGCCGGTGCGCTGCCGATCGAAATCGACGTCAGCCAGATGGAAATGGGCGACGAGATCGAGCTTAACATCGATTTTTCAACGACCAAAGTGACCGCGCTCAAAAATGGCAAACTGATCGCCGAATCGCAACTGAAAACGCCGGTGGTGCTGGATGAAGTGCGCGCCGGTGGCCGTATCCCGCTGATTATCGGACGCGGCCTGACGGCGCGTGCCCGTGAAGCGATGGGCCTGCCCGCTTCAACCCTGTTCCGTCTGCCGCAAGAACCCACCGATACCGGCAAGGGTTATACCCTGGCCCAGAAGATGGTCGGTCGCGCCTGTGGCCTGCCAGAAGAAAATGGTAAACAGCGGGGCATCCGCCCCGAAACCTACTGTGAGCCGAGAATGACAACAGTCGGTTCGCAGGACACCACCGGACCGATGACGCGCGACGAACTGAAGGATCTGGCCTGTCTCGGCTTCTCGGCCGACATGGTGATGCAGTCGTTCTGTCATACCGCAGCCTATCCGAAGCTGGTCGACATCAAGACCCATCGCACCCTGCCGAGCTTCATCACCACGCGCGGCGGCGTTTCGCTGCGTCCCGGCGACGGTGTGATCCATAGCTGGCTCAACCGGCTGGCGCTGCCGGATACCGTTGGCACCGGTGGCGATTCGCATACCCGTTTCCCGATCGGCATTTCCTTCCCTGCCGGTTCCGGTCTGGTGGCCTTTGCTGCGGCTACCGGTGTCATGCCGCTGGACATGCCGGAATCGGTTCTGGTGCGCTTCAAGGGCACGATGCAGGACGGTATCACCCTGCGTGACCTGGTCAACGCCATTCCGCTCTACGCCATCAAGCAAGGCCTGATGACCGTGGCCAAGCAGGGCAAGAAGAACATTTTCTCCGGCCGCATCCTCGAAATCGAGGGCTTGCCCGATCTCAAGGTCGAGCAGGCTTTTGAACTCTCCGATGCTTCGGCTGAACGTTCGGCCGCCGCCTGTACCGTGCATCTGGACAAGGCGCCGGTGATCGAATACCTGCGTTCAAACATCACGCTGATGAAGTGGATGATCGCCAACGGTTATTCCGACGCCCGCGCCCTCGGTCGTCGCATCAAGGCCATGGCAGCGTGGATTGCCAACCCGCAACTGCTCAAGGCCGACCCCGATGCCGAATACGCCGCCGTGATCGAAATCGATCTGGCTGACATCAAGGAGCCGATTGTCGCCTGCCCGAACGACCCGGACGACGTGAGGTTTCTCTCTGAAGTTTCCGGCACCAGGATCGACGAAGTCTTCATCGGTTCGTGCATGACCAACATCGGCCACTTCCGCGCTGCCGGCAAAGTGCTTGAAGGCAAGTCGGACATTCCGACGCGCTTGTGGATCGCCCCGCCGACCAAGATGGACGCCATGATCCTCAACGAGGAAGGCTACTACGCCGTCCTCGGCAAGAGTGGCGCGCGCATGGAAATGCCCGGCTGCTCGCTGTGCATGGGCAATCAGGCGCAAGCCAGGAAGGGCAGCACGGCGATGTCGACCTCGACGCGCAACTTCCCGAATCGGCTGGGTATCGACACCCAGGTCTATCTCGGTTCCGCCGAACTGGCCGCGATGTGCGCGCTGATGGGAAAAATCCCGAGCGTCGCCGAATACATGGAGCAGATCAAGGCAGTGAACGCCAAGGCTGCCGATGTCTATCGCTACATGAATTTCGACCAGATCGCCGAGTTCAGGGAAGCGGCAGAGACGGTGACACTGTGAACGCTAGCCCGACTTGCCTCTCGGTCGGCGAATGGACCGAATTCACGAAGACGCTCTCCGCCGCCGACATCGCCGCCTTCGCCGAAATTAGCGGAGACCGTGATCCCGTCCATACCGATGAGGCCTACGCCAGCACCACGGCCTTTGGGCGCATCATCGCCCATGGGGCGCTGGTGATGGGTCTGCCCTCTGCGGCGACGGCCATGATGTCGAAGCGTTCAGTCGAGCGCGGGGCGCGCGGTACTCCTGTCTCGGCGGGTTATGACCGTGTGCGCTTCACCCGCCCGGTGTTCGCCGGAGACACCCTGACCGCACGCTACACGATCGAGTCGGTGGACGATGTGGCCGTGCGCACGCGGGCCCGCGTGGAGGTGCAAAATGGAAAGGGCGAGACCTGTCTCGTGGCCACCCATATCCTCGCCTGGGTTTCAATTGCGTAGGGCATGAATCGACTGCTGCATGAGCTTTGACCCGCTTGCCGAATTACTGGATATGGTGGAGACGGTGACGGTCTGAACTCTATCCTGTCTGAATGAAAAAGCCCTGGTCGATAACGGTCCGCGGCGTTTCCACCCCTTCCCTCTGCGACTGGCCGTTTTCAGATCTAGCCCTTTGGGCATCAGCAGGCGACCGAAATGAATTTGATCAAGGCGAATGAATCTTTCCTTTTCTCTGTTCTTGCGCTAATGTGTATCGGTACACAAGCCATTTGCACTACAAGTTCTACAAATTTCTGGAAGGGCTCTGTTCAACTCAGGAGCGATAAGCGGAGCAATGGCCCTCTGGTTTGGCACTGAATCCTTCAACATCCATTCAAGGAGAAGACATTGGGATCACTCATCGGTAAACGCGCACTCGTCACCGGCGCGGGACAGGGGATCGGCAAAGCGATTGCCGAAGGATTGCTCAAGGCCGGTTGCGACTTGGCAATTCATTATTATTCGGACGAAAAGGGCGCCCGCGAGGTCGCCGAATTTGCCCGGTCTATTGGCCGAAAAGCGCAGAGTTTCCAGGCCGACCTCACCGACGAAAACGCCGCGGTTGTACTGGTAAAGCAGGCGACTGACTTTCTTGGCGGACTCGATGTCCTGGTCAATAACGCCGGCGGACTGGTTGCGCGCAGAGTCCTTGGGCAGGTCGATCTGGCCTTCTGGCAGAAAGTCATCGATATCAACATGAGTTCGATGATGATCGTGACTCGCGAATCCGTGCCACATCTGGTCAAGGCCAACGGGGCTTCGATCATCAATGTCTCCTCATTGGCCGGAAGAAAAGGAGGGCATGGCGGATCGCTGGTCTATTCGACGACCAAGGGCGCGGTCCTGACCTTTACCCGGGCGCTGTCCGGCGAACTGGGTTCCCAGGGTATCCGGGTCAATGCGGTGGCTCCCGGCCTGATCCTCGGTACCAGTTTCCACAACACCCATACGAGCAAGGAATCCGCCGACGAGACGATCAGGGGAATTCCCCTGGCGCGGGCCGGTGATGTCGACGACATTGCTCGTCCGGTCGTTTTCCTCGCCTCGGAATATGATGGATTCATTACCGGTGCAACCCTTGACATCAACGGTGGCGTCTATTGCGCTTGAGTCACTCCACGGCCACGCTGCTGCCAGGACAACCAGGGTTGTGGCGAACTGACAGTCAATGAAAGGAAAGCCTCATGCTTAAATCAAAACTCCTGCACCCCGAGATTCTCCGGGTACTCGCCAGTTCAGGACACTTTTCGCAGGTACTGATTGCCGACGGTAACTACCCGTTCATCTCGCGCTCAGGACCCCGTGCCAGCACCGTGTACCTCAACCTGATGCCGGGAATCCCCAAAGCCACCGACGTCCTTGAAGCCCTGATGGACATGATTCCCATCCAGGAAGCGGCAATCATGCAAACGCCTAGTGGCGTGCAGGCGCCAATCCATGCCGAATTCCGCGCCATGCTTCCGCCTGGCCTGGAGATCAAATGTCTTGAGCGCTATGCCTTTTACGATGCGGCGTCTTCGCCGCTCACTTCGCTGGTTGTGGCGACGGCTGAAACGCGGCGATTCGCGAACCTGCTGCTGACCATCGGCGTCGTAAAGCTCGACCAGAGTGAGGCTTACTGATTCAGGTGCTCTGATCACTCTCCGGGGTCATAAGGCAATACCACGTTCTTCGACCGTGGTTCATTGACTGGTGCTAGAAGCTTGCGGTGCATGTAAAGCTCACGTGTTCTCCGCTTGCCGGATGTGGGAAGGCCAGGTATTGCGCATGCAGCAGCAGGCGGTCTGACTTGGCTTTTGTCGCGGGGTCGGCATAGAGCGAGTCGCCGAGAATGGGGTGGCCCAGGGCCTGCATGTGTACCCGCAGTTGATGCGTACGTCCGGTTTGTGGTGTGAGTTCGATACGTGAGCAGTGTCCGGCAGCATCGTAGCTCAGCACACGGTAGTCAGTGAGCGAGGGCTTGCCTGTTTCGAAGTCGACCTTGTGCAGCGGGCGGTTCGGCCAATCAACGATGAGTGGCAAGTCCACCTGGCCAGAGTCTTGTGCGAGCTTTCCATCGACAACGGCGATGTAACGCTTTTCCACCTGCCGGTTCTGGAACAGGATGCTCAGGCAACGATGCATTTCCTTGCCGCGAGCCATGACGAGCAGGCCGGAGGTGTCACAATCCAGACGATGCACGATCAGGGCATCAGGGTACTGGATCTGCACCCGTCTGATCAGGCAATCCTGTTTGTCTTCGCCGCGCCCGGGAACGGATAGCAGGCCGCTTGGCTTGTTGACAATCAGCAGCGTGTCATCGGCATGGTTCAGATCGAATCCGGGTCGTGGCAGTTTTGGATTGGTTGTAAATGGCATATAACGCTGACAGATTGTCTGAAAGAGGTCGGTAAATTGTGCACCAATGGCATGCTCTGTCTATTGTCTCGCGAATACAAGTTCAGCACATGCTTGATCAAATCATTTAAACTTTCGACCGTTGGTGGCTCTGGCCGATTCGGCGCATGCACGGCGCGCGAGAGGCCCGCCGAAACCTCAAGATTGAATTCCATGGATACTTTCCTGCACCACGTGGCTCTTGCCGCTCCGTTCTTTGCCCTGGTATTTGTCGGTTATGCCTTGATGCGGTTTTCCGGATGGCCGAAGACGATGTCGGAGAGTCTCTCGCAATTTGTCTTCTCGGTGGCGATCCCGGCAATGCTGTTTCGCCTGGTCAGCGATTATTCAAAACTGCCGCCTGTCGATGCACGCCTCATGATCGCTTTTTTCGGTGGTTGCCTGCTTGTTTTTGGCATAGGCCGGCTGATTGCGTGGAAGCTGTTCGCCCTGGACGGCGTGTCGCAGTCTGTATTCGCTCTGGGTGGCGTGTTTTCCAATTGCGTTCTGCTCGGATTGCCTCTGGCCAAAGTGACGCTTGGCGATGCGGCGATGCCGTCCGTCGCCCTGGTGATCGTATTCAACGCGCTGATCCTGTGGACCCTGGTGACCGTTTCCATCGAATGGGCTCTGCATGGCAGCTTCTCGGTGAAAGGATTTGCCAAGACCCTGCGCAGTGTGCTGACCAACCCGTGTGTCGCCAGCATCCTCGCCGGAGTATTGTATGGCTTGACGGGTTGGCCTCTACCGGCGGTCATTGAAGTGCCTCTGGGCATGGTCGGGCAGATCGCCTCACCGATGGCGATGATTGCTCTTGGCATGGGTCTGGCCGAGTATGGAGTGCGCGCGGATTGGAGAATCAGTTTTTCAATTTGTGCCATCAAACTGATCATACAGCCCCTGGTGGTGCTGGGCCTGTCCAGGCTGCTTGGATTGCCGGCCATGGAAACAAGTGTGGTGGTATTGCTTGCCTCGATGTCTATCGGAGCGAATGTCTATCTCATGTCGAGGTACTTCAAAGTCCTCGAAGGACCGATTGCCAGCAGTCTTGTATTGTCAACCGGGCTTGCCGCCCTGACGACCCCATTGGCCTTGACGCTGATCGATTTTGTCCTGCTGACGCCTTGATTATCCCACCATGAATTGGGGACTCGGCAATTGATGCGATACGGGGAGTCTTATCCAAAGATATTGAAATGATTCATGATCACCATATACATCGGTATTGTCACCAGGCTAATCAGTGTCGTGACCGAGGTCATGACCGCCGCGTATTTGTAATCGGCGTTGTATGACTTTGCAATAATTGCCGTTTGCGTCATGATGGGCATGGAGGCCTGAATGACGAACACCTGCTTCATCAATAATGGTAGCGGCATGAAGCGCAGGAGGACGACCAGGATAATTGGTGCCAGGATGAATCGCGCGGCGATCAGCGTTACGAGCGATTTGTCGAGACGAATGGATTTCCAGTCGACCGAATAGAGCACGATACCGATAAAGATCATCGAAAGGGGGGTTGTGGAATTTCCGACGGTCTGGCAAACGCTCAGAATGAGCGATGGCAGTCTGATTCCCGCCAGCACGCAGACGACGGCGAATAAAAAACAGGTCAGGGGAGGCGAGAAGACCCGTTTGAGGTTCTCCAGTGCGAAGATTCTGACCGAATTGTTATCCCCATCCCTGCTGATTCCATAGACGCCAATTGTCCAGAAGAGTACGGTATTGGCGATATAAAACAGCAGTACGTAGGGGATGCTCTTTTCACCGAACAGCATCAAATTGACCGGCACACCAATGAAAATCGTATTCGAGAGGGCGAACATCGAGTTGAAGGTTCCTCGCTGATTTTTCGGCAGGTGGATCAGTCGGGCTGTAAAGTACCCCAGCACGTAACAGATTCCCATCGACGCGAAAGGCACGGCAAGCCCCGGCGCCATCGACATCAGCGATTCGCTGCTGTAGTTCATCGAGATGTTGCTGATCATGTAGGCGGGAAGGGTCACGCCGATGACAAGTTTCGACAGCCCGGCCGAATTTACTTCGTCGAACCCCATCTTCCATGAAATAACAACGCCGATTCCAATCATCAGAAGAATCGACAGAACGCTTTGAATGATTGCCATTGTGATGTCTTAAGGATTTCTTTCCATTGCGCCATTTAGTCCGAATGAACATATGGAATTTGAGGTATGAAGCATACCTGACAAGCACATCGAATCATCCTTGATGTGAGCAAAGGCATTTATGAAGCGCCGGGCGATGATCAAGGGAAATCAACGATTTCTAGCTCATGGCAAGCCGTTTCCGCCGCACCTCCCGGTCGTTGACGAAGCGTTCGATGCCCAAGAGCAGCCATTCGGTCGACAGGTGCG
>JFJP01027250.1_pt1 | contig 15802 bp, 22 predicted proteins | sample 431651 | NCBI WGS metagenome assembly JFJP01 (sample SAMN02602958, study PRJNA72255) | Microbial mat metagenome, whole genome shotgun sequencing project. | biome: fresh water; feature: sink hole; material: water; isolation source: purple microbial (photo- and chemosynthetic) mats found in... | reverse complement strand
TTTTTTCACAAAATGTATAATAGACTCAAATTTTCATTTTTAGCAAAAGAAAAAAAAACGAAAAATTATTTTTTTTTAATTTGATTTTTTTTTTTAAATAAAATTTATTTTTTATCTTTGCTTTTATTTTCCATTTTTTGGCTTAATTCTTCCAATTTGTTTCTCGCAAATTTAGCCAATCTTCTCCTCTTTAAAAACTCTTTCTTAATTTTTCCAACTTTCATCGTTCTTTCTAAATATTTTTTGTTTGCCTTATATTTAATATCCCTAATCAAAATCCTGATTGGCACTCCTTGTAACCCAAATTCTTCAGTTAATTTTGCTTTCACAAATCTTAAGTAATTCTCTTTGAATAAAGCCTTATCATTCACAAAAAAAGCAAATGTTGGAGGTCTTGATTTTATCTAAAATTTTCTTTGTAAATTAAAAAATTTTTAAAAGAATTTACTTGAGAAACAAACCGAATTTTTAGATCATTACCCCCTTCTGTTGGTAAAAGCTGAACTTTTTTCAAATTTTTCAACCAATTATTGAGAATACCTGTTGAAATTCTCATATTCCACTGATTGTAGACTTTTAAGACTTCATCCATGATATTATCCACTTTATATCCAGTTTTGGCTGAAATATACATCATAGGAACATCTTTGATCTCGTTTAAAGCACGTTCGACTTGTTTCCGCATGAATTTGCTGGCTTTTGATTTGTATTCATTTTGAACCAAATCCCATTTATTAATCAATAAAACTATTCCTCTTCCTTGTTCAACAATATATTGTGCCACGCTCTTTATAAATAAAAAAAAATAACAAATTTTGAATGAATTTATTATTTTTACTAAATCTTGAACTCGGAAGGCATTGATGGAATCTATGACACATAAGACAATATGTGAATATTTTATAGCATTTAACGTCGATCGATGGACTTTTTTATCAATATCAGCCTATTTTTTTTTATTTACTTTAAAATAAAAAAAATTCAAATTTTGTTTATTTTACTTTAAAACGCAACGATTTTTCAATTCCAGCTGTATCAATTAAATTTATTCTCTTTCCTTTATAAAGCCATTGGACTGATACTGAGTCTCTTGTAGTTCCGGAAACATCATCAACAATCACTCTGTTATCTTTCAAAAGCGAATTGATCAATGAAGATTTCCCGACATTAGGTTTTCCTACAAAATCAATAGATCAAATCACCTTTTTTTTTAAGTTTTTTACCAACAATAGAGATTTGAATAGGTTTATTTTTGAAAAAATTTTCAGATGAAAGGCCTGGTTCAGTGGCTACTCCAGTTGATGTCAATGTCTTTTCAGCGTCAATTTCAATATCAGAGTCTAAATCACTATTCTCTTCAGGATTCTGATTCATTTTGTCGAATTCTTTTTCCCATATCTTCATATTGAACTCTAAAAAATATTATTTATCGAAAATAAACCAACAAAAAACCTTCTTTAGGATTCTCTTTGTTTTCTTTTTGTACATCTAGAATTTCATTCTTTAGTTTTTCCTTCAACTGCAAAAATTTTTCCTTTCTGTGTTCAATTCTTTCTTGATACTCCACTCTCTTTGATTCTGGAATCTCATTTTCAATCGCCTGCAAAAGATCTTGTAATCCATCCCCATGTTCAGCTGAAACGAAAATCGGGTCTCCAAAGCCTAGCTTATATACTTCACTATAAATATCGCCATCACGATCATGTTCACATTTATTTGCAACCAGAAGTATTTTCCTGATAGTGATTTCATTATCATCATGTAATTTCTTCAAAGCATCAGGTCTTATTTTTTCCATATGTCGTTTTCTTAACCATTGGGCCAAAAAAAAATCAGTTGCTGTAATCCCTTCTTTTACATCAATTATGAACAAAGCTAAGCTTATAAAAAAAATTATTTTAAAAAAATAAATAAATAAATAATAACCTAAATCACTATAAATTAAAGCTTGGGCAGTTTGATCTATCATTTTCTTCTTTATTTCATTCTCATTCAATTCTTTCTTTGTTAAAGTTTCCCAACCCGCTGTATCAACCAAACGCATGGGAAAACCACCCCATAATTTAGTCACAATCTCATTACGATCTCGGGTCAAACCTGGAAGACTGTCTGTTATGGCATTCAATCCTCCTGTTAATTTGTTAAAAAGTGAAGATTTTCCGACGTTTGGTTTGCCAATCAGAGAAATTGTGAAGATGTTGTCTTTCAAGGTTGAGATAAAGGAATTTGGGGTGTAAAAAAATTTAGTTATGGGGCGAAAAAACGACCGATTGGAAAATCGAAGGATATTTTGCATTCTTTGGATTAAATTTTTTAAAAGGTATATTCAAATAAATTTCAGGGTAAATTTCATTTCATAAAAAAATCACTCTAACATAAAAAATAAAAACATTTTAGAAAAATTAAAATTTATCATAACAGAAATCTAAAATTGTTTACTTCTTTTCAAATATTATAAAAAAAATTTCTTCTAAAATAAAATTCATTTATAAACATGATTTAATAATTCAACTGTTTTTTCATAGACATAAAGATCCAAATCATCCTGATAAATAGAATAAATTGTGGGGACCATCATCAAAATATCATTAATTGAAACAATTTCTCCCAAGAAAAAATATTTTTTCCCTGAGATAAGACTGCATTCTTTCACAATAAACTCTAAATTAAGCAACAAATAATCTCCTTTATATTCCAACAACCCAAATAAAAGTTCATTGTCAACTGAATCAGTTAATTTTTCTTTAACTGTCATCAAATATTTTTTTTTATTTGGTTCATTATTATTCTCAAAATCTATTGTGGATATTTGAAAAATTTGGTCCAAATTTCCTAAAACTCTAATAAAAGTTTTTTTTCTGATTTGCAAATTTTGCAAATAATTCTTAAAAACATCTTTGAGTAAAGAAAAAATGCAATAATCCCCTTTTTCGTTCATGATTTTTAAAAAAAATAAAAATAATTTTTTCTTTGGAAATTTTTAATTAAACTGAGTAAAAAATTAAGAAATTTTCAAGATATTTTAATCATTATTATTTTCTATTTTTGAAACTCATTTTCTTCATTAATGCAAGTCAAGTCAATTTTCCTCTCATTTTTTTTGTCTAGCTTCAATAAAGGATTCAAAAACAAGAAAACGGTTTGTTATTCTTTTCTACCTGAGATAAATTTTGCTTTTAGATTGAGCTATTAAAAGGAGAAGTGCAAAATTCTAAAACACAACTTAAATTCGATAATTCGCATATTTACGTAAAGAAATTAATTCTTATGCATTATAAATGATGACCCTTAGAAAATGTTTAGAAATGCCTCAAACATTCTTTTCAGATTTTTTTCGAAATTAGGAGTTCTTTATAATTTAATAATTCTTTGCATGGTTCAAGCTGAAGCAAAAAAAACAAGTATGATTGAAATCAGTCAATACATCCAATTGGTGTTTTTATTGGGTTTTCTTTTTTTCTTTATTGCAAGAAACGTTTTATTAAATCGTTTAAATGGTTTGGAAAACGGAAATATTTCAGTCAAAGCAACAAGAGTTTCATTTTAAATTTAAATCAGCATTATTAATTTTAAAATTTTAGAGGATTAATTTCAATAATTTGGCAATGAAATATGAGAAAATAAACGCACGTGATTTAAAAGTAAATAAATTAAAAATTGTAAATCAAATAAAATTTTAAGGTAGGAGAGATTATTCTCATAAAGAAAGATGAACGATTTCCATGTGATATTTTGATTTTGGACATCAGTGATGACTTTTGTCTTGTTGAATCAGATTTTTATGGTGATTCAAATTACACAATAAAGCATAAATTAAAGAAAACATCATGTAAATAAATCCAAAATCTCCTCAAATTTTAAAACAAATTTCTATTAGTTTATAATGAATCTGAATTAAAAAAGGATCTTGAAAACTACAAGAATATATTAACAGGCAAAATAGTTATTGAAAATATGAAAGAAGCTAACATAAACTTAATAAAAGGGTTTGTAAAACTGAAAAAAGACCCTAAGCTTGAAAGTTTTGGCATAGACAAAATTGTTTTGGAGAATTCAATTCTGAAAAACACTGAATGGGTTTTAGGGATGGCACTATTCATGAAATCTGAATCCTTGCAGAGAAGGAAAAAAATTTCCTCAAGTGCTTCAAAAAAAAATGCTTTTAGAGGAATGCTAAATCATTTTATGTCAATTTTTTTCATTCAAATCATTGTTTTGGCACTTGTGAATAATATTTTTCTTTATTTTTTTAATAAAAATATTCATTGATTTTTTATAGATAGAAGATTTTTCTCCACAATTCTTCAAAATTTCCGATAATTTTTATAATTTTAAAGGGACTTCTGGTACTTCTGATAATTTCAAGGTTTCCATGATGTTTTATTCACCTTTGATAAGTTTTTTCTATGAGTTCAGCTTTGAAGTTGTGTTAGTCTGCCAGAAATTTCTAATTGAAAAAAGAATTTCTAAATCATCTTTTCAACCTAACCAAAAGAAAAAAAATCTGATTAATATCAGAAACATTGATGCTTTTAATAATCTGAATCAAGTCTCACATGTTTTCATAAATGAGAACGCTTTATTGAGTTCAAATGATTGTCGAATAACAGGTTTTTTATTTTCGAACAATTATATTGAAATAAACAACATTGAAAAAATGAAAATTGAAATTTATTTCAAGAGCAAAAGCCAGAAAATTAATTGCAATGAAGGTTTTCTTTTTTTTCGTTTTTCAAGCAAATAAATTATTTTTTTCTAAAATTCAGATTCTCTTTTAAAACAATATGCAAATCAAGAAAATTTCTCAATTTTAGAAGAATCTTTTAAAGCCTTACTCTTGTGCCATAACACAAAGACTAAATTCAATAAAAAACACCCTGATTTTTTGAGCCATGAAACGCAAATAAAACAACAATCTGCCGCATTGAAATTTTGTCGTGGTTTAGGATTTTTTTTTGAGGGCAGTCTGAAAATAAGTGCTGAAATGATTCACGTCTATAAAATAAGGGTATTTGAGGAAAATGAATTCTATCCTATTTTATCGATAAATGATTATTCTCCGAAAAGAAATAAGTTTTCCATCCTCATCAGCGAGAAATATTCATCTTTTAATTATACTCAGGAATTAAGCGCAACATTATACGTTTGGTCCAATGATTTGAACTCTATTCTAAATGTTTTGAATTTGTCAGAAAGTTCAAAAGAAAAAATCAAAGAGAACTCTCAGAAATTGAAAGAAAATGGTTATCAAATAATGTACTATTGCAAAAAAGAGATGACCTCTTCTCAGAAAAACGACTTCTTGCACAAAAAAAAATTAAAACAAACAGCGATTAATTTTAATAATGAGGAATTGGATGATTTGTACAATGAAATAGAATTTGATTTGGATTTTATTTTAGGAGTTTATTTTGAATATGATTTGAAGCTTTTTGCAATTGAAAGTATTCAGGATTTGATTGAAGCGAAAATGAAATTGTTTTTGCTTTCAGAAGACAATGAGGAAAAAATCATGGCCACCGCTTATAAAACAAAAATAATTACTCATGAGTCTAATATAAAAAAAATGAGTGCAAATGATGAAGAATCATTAGCGATAACAATAAAATATATCCTAAATAACATAAAAAAGGACATCATTCATTACAATGATCAAATAAACACAAATGAAAAAAAATCAAAAATGTTTTCATCGAAGGATTTCTTTAAAATGAGTGATAAACTTGTCTTGATTTTTGATGGGAAAACCTTGGAGATGATCCTAAATAGCAAATATTCGACCAATCATTTCAAATTCCTCATATTGATTTCTTCACATTTCATAGCTTATAATATGACTCCTATTCTAAAAAAAGAAATAATAAGAATGATGAAATCTATTATTCAAATGAAGTATGCGATGAGCTTTTTGGCTATTGGAAATAATCATGGAGATTCTATGATGTTGAAAGAGGCTGATATAAGTTTTGAAATTCATGATGATAGAAGATTTGAAAGCATAAAAGCCGATATTTATCTTGAAAGCTTTAGAAAGTTCTCTGAAATTGTTTTGGTTAGTGGAAGATTAAGCAGTGAAATGATAGAAAATATTATTTATTGGCTTTTGTTTGCTGGAAATATATTGACATATGTTAAGTTTATTTATGAGTTTTTCTCTTTTTACTCTCATACTGAGTTAATCCCCATAATTTTCATGACTTTAATTATGAAAAATTGTTTGATTTTATCAATTGCTTGTTTTTGTCTTTTGAAAGATAAGAAAAATCCTTTGTTTTTAATGGCCTTTCCAGTTCTTTACGTCAAAAAAACTGCTTTGAAAAGATTTGAGATTAAAAATTTCGTGCTAAAAATCATGCTTCCATCCGCAATTTCCTGCAGTATATTGTTTATCTTTACGATTTTCGACTCCTTTACAAATCAAAGCCAAATTAAGACGGTTGAAGAGGTGCAAATTCAAATTTTCATTGAAATTTCTTTGCTGATCTATATTCAAGTAAAAAATTTCATTCTATTATAATTAAACTTTTTTTAAAAAGATATTTATATATGCAAATGAACTATCTTCGACAACAATTTTAATCTCAATAATGTTTTTAATATTAATAGTGATTGATTTAGCGATATTAAAAGTTGAAGATATAAATACGAAGACTTATTTAGAACAGCTTTGGGTGACAAATAAATCAAGTGCAAGTTATTTATTTATCATCACGATTTCTCCATTGCTTTGCTTTTTAAATGACAAAATCTACTCAATTTTAGAAAATAAATTAACTCTTTATGAAAGTGCTAGGCAAATTTACTTAGGTATTATTATTATATTATTATATTATAATTTAAATAATTCAAAACCAAAGAATTTTCCCTCAAATTGACCAAGGAAATTTTAAATAGGACTTATGAAAAATGGATTTTAGAGAGCTATCAGTAATTATGAGTGATTTTTCATGTTAAGATCTTATAATTTTTTTAGAAAAAAACAAGCAAAATTAATTTCAATGATATTTAAATCAACGAAATTTGATTCATTAATCAAAGAAAGTAAAATAACTTATTTTTTTTTTAGATTGATAAAAAAAATTGTTAGTTTTGAGTCTTTGCTACAAGGATAATCAATTAGATATGAATTATGGAAAATGGAGTTTGAAATTTAGAAACAAAAATTTGTTGAATAATTTTAAAATTTTTGCAAGTAAATATCTGCAAAATTATATGAAATTCGCGGTGAGGCTCACAAATATCATCCTTATTTTTTGTCTGGTCAAATTGTATCTAATAACAAGCTCTGACTTTTTATTCAACTTGCTGATTCTTCTCCTATATTTGATTTTGTTGGTAATTTCGATTATTTGCTCAGTGTTTTTCTATGAAAATTACAATTATATTACTCATAGATCAGTAATTATTTTGATAAAATTTGTTTAAAAGTTAAAAAAAATAATTATTTTAAGATCCTATTGATATTTTTTGTTATATTGATATATATAGTAAGTTACTATCATCAACCAACGAGACTTTTCACCCTGAATCAAATAATGCAAAATATTAATCTCATTTTAGGAATCTTGCTTTTTAGCAGTTTTCTTTTTAAAGATTTCTTGATTGATGTTTTGATGACATTTATTTATTTGGTTTTGACAATGAGTTAGTAAAATATTCATTAATTTTTTTTGAATAATTTATTTATTTTAATTTTTCTTTAGTTGTTTATTGTTTTCCTTTGAATTTCTGGAAACTCTCAAAGACGAATATTTTTCAATAAATCATGAATCATATTTGAAATTCAGTTTGCCTTTGATATTCATATTCTATTTTTCTATTCAGATTTTCAATAGCTTTCAAGTAATATTTAAAAAATACATTCATTTCTAATTTAGAAAATTAAAGTTTCGACAATACAAAAACCAGATTTTTTTAGCAGAAAACAATTTTGATATCGAAACCAACAAAATCAACGACATCCTCTCAATCCTCGTTCCTTCTTTCATCAAAAACCTCATGTACAAAGGAGTCTTAACAATCTCCAAAGATCAAGGCAATGTGGCAGTTCTCTTTTGTGATATTTGTGAATTTGACAAAATTGTCATTTGTGAGAAAAAAAAATTGATTTATCTCTTAGATTCAATTTTTCGATCGTTTGATAAAATGTGTTTTAATTTTAAAGTGCAAAAAATTGAGACTGTTGGGAAAACCTATATGGTATGTGCCGGATTAAGAGAATATGAGCATGACAATTTAATCAATCAAAACACTTCAGAAAACTCAATAAGCCGGATTTTAGGCATAGCGATCGAAATGATGCGATATGCGAAACAGTACAAATGGGGGGATTCGTTAAAGGATGTAGAACTCAAAATTGGCATCCATTATGGTCCTGTACATGCAGGGGTTATCGGCTTTCATAAGCCTCAATTTTCATTGATAGGTGACACTGTCAATACAACAAGCCGAGTTTGTTCAACGGGACAATCAGGGAAAATTATTATATCAGAAGTTGCTTATTTACAATTGAATGAGAAATACACGGAAAAATTCAAATTTATCCCTATAATTGTAGAAGCGAAAGGTAAAGGCTCCTTAACCACCTATCAATTAGAAATGAAGATTCGATCTGATGATCATTTAGCCTTTAATAAAAATCTGAGTTCTTCGAGTCCAAAACATAGTTTATTTATGAGTCCGCTTAATAAAAGAAAATCCAAAACTTCATCGAATTTAGGCATGGATTTTTCTGTTGTTGTGAAGAATTTAGGTGTTTTAGAAAAAAAATCATCACTTCCTGAACTCAAATTAAATTTTGAAAGACAAATGACTGATGTGAAATTTGATGAAAATAAGGAGAAAAAAAATAATTTTCATTTGAATACTTCGATGAAGAATTTGATAATTGAAGAAGAAAATGAACCAGTTGGAGAATTTTCTCCATTAGAAAATCGCAGTAAAAAAAACAATTATTATCAACCCTTTGGTTTTCCATTGAATGATCTGAACAATGAAGAAAACAACTCTTTGAATACATTGAAAAATATGAATGATGATGAAAAAAACACTGAAAACCGATATGAAGAACCAAAATATAACAATATACACAGAAATTTGAATGATTCAATTGAATATGAAAATAAAAATTTACAAAATCACCAAAAATTGTTCCTTTCGAGCATTTTTCAGAATAAGAATCTATTGAATTTAGAATTAAATAAAAACAAGAATTTTCAGAATACCATTCAGAATATGCAAGAAATCAATAAACTTGATTCGAGTTTCATCAGTGTTCCCTTAGAAAAAGGAAAACACGAATTAAAGAAGATTTTTTCCTACCCTTCTTTAAAAAAGGAATTCAATTTCAAGCAAATTTTCAAAAATATTTTCGAAATGCTCGTTCAATTCAGATGTTCACCTCATGATTCCCACAAAAAAAATAGTAAATTAGCTCTTAAATATCATTTAAAAAGCCTTGAAAATATATCCCATTCCAAAAAAAGAGTTTCTCAAAGGAGATTTAACAGTTGTTCAATCGAATGGAGAGATAATTTAAAAAATGAAGATCAAAACCCTGTTGAAATCCTTTATTTCAGTAATAATTCAATCGAGTTATCAAACGAAAAAAAATTGAACAACTTGAAAAATGATGAAACTGTAATTGAAAAAATCAATAATGAGGAAATAGTAATCGAAAAACCAGAAGTTTCATCCAAAATTATCAACATCATTCCATTGGAAAAAAAACCGGAAACTTTATTAATTCCCAATTTCAAATTCTCATTCGAAGAATCTTATGATAAAAAATTGAAAGATGAAAACGTGTTCCTTCATTCTGATAAAATTATTCAAGACAAAAAACAATTAAAAATAAAGTCTGAGGATGAACCAGAGAAAAAATTATCATGGAATTCAAAAAATCTACAATCACCCAAAGAAAATTATATGAAGATCGAAACAAATATTCTGAATAAAGTAAAATCGAAAAAAAGTTTCGATTGCTTACATTCGTTAGAAAATCTCGAAAATGAAGAAATAGAGGAGTTCTATGAATGTGTGGAGAAAAAACCACAGATTAAGAACCAGACTGGTGTTATCAGAAAAGTACGAAGAGAAAAAACTGCTTTTAACTCTTTGAAACAAGAAAATAATGAAGCTGTTTATTTGAAAGAACATAAATTATGGCTCAGTTTTCCGAAAACAGAAAAAGAGCTTGTTGAGGATTTTCTGAATAAACGCATTGAAAACAATCAAAAAAATGATAAAGTGATAATAACTTCTATTTGTGTTTTTCTTTTTATTTTGTCATTTTTGAAATTTTTCCTTCGAGAAAGGTATTTATATTTGAAAACATTATCAGCATTATCTTTGTCATCGATAGTTTTAGCTGTTATAATTATATGTTTTAGCAAAAAATTAAAAAAGATCTATAATTCTTTGATTTTATTTTATTTTGCTGCTTTTGTCTCAGTTTTGGTGGTAAGTGATGGTTTTAACTCAAAAAATGAAGTTCTTATTCCGAGACTCACATTGCTTTTGATTTATTATGGACTGTCACAATTAAGCTTTCTTAGTTTTAAAGACGTAATTTGCCTATCTGGAACTTATTTAACATTATCTCTGACTCTAATAAGCTTATCGACTTATGAAAGAGACTACATTTTATTATCAACCAATATTTTTTTTATTATTTGGAACCTGGAAATGATTTATTTCAAAAACAAAATGGAAATCGATTTCTTTAACAAAAATAAGGTCATTGAATTCGAGAAAAAAAGATTAAATGATATTATTCAATATCTGTTACCTCCTCATGTAATTTTTCTATTTTTATTCAATTTCTAAATAATTATTACATGTGAAAGGTTCTTGAGAAAATAGTGGATAAATCAGGAAATCATTCAGAACTGATAGATGATTTCAAGGATGTGACAATTATTTTTGCAGATATAGTGAATTTTACTTCTTTTTCTAATGATGTGCAACCTAATGAAGTTTTTGCATTATTGAGGGAAGTTTTTACAGAGTTTGATAAATTATGTCTGAAAAATAAAGTCTATAAACTTTATACTATTGGGGATTGCTATGTAGCCATAAGTCTTACGGAAACAGAAAATCGCAATATATACGAAGAAGCAAAGAACATAGTTATATTTGCATTTCATATGCTGGAAGTTATTTCTTTGGTTCGAAAGAAAAATGAAGCCTATAAAAAATTTGATATGCGAATTGGAATACATACAGTATTTTTATCTATTTATAAAGAAATTTTGAACTAAATATTTATAGGGAGATATTGTTGGGGGAATTGTTGGGACTGATATCGTTCGATATGATGTTTATGGGAATGATGTTTTTATAGCAAATAAAATGGAATCTAACGGAAAACCAGGTTTTGTGAATGTGAGTGAGAAGACCAAAAATATTCTCCAAACAAAATTTGGCAACGAATTTGAATTTGAAAAAAATAAGCAAATTTTTATATCCAATACTGGTGAAAACATAGAAAGTTTTTTTATTTCATGAAAATAAATGTTTTTTTCGAAAAGTATTTTAATTTATATTTCGGAAATTGTATTGATTAAATGCTTTTAATATTTAATTTAAAAAAAAAAACCAAACGATATTTTTTTCTTATTAATAAATTAAGAATCATTAAAATTGTAATTTATTTTTAAAAATCTTTTGAAAAAAAAAAAAAAATGGATTTTAAAGCATCTAGATTTTTTCTTTAATGGCAGATTTGAAATATTTTTTTCTCTGTTTTGTTTATGCGAACAAAAAGCAAGAATGACTTTATTACATAAGTTATTTTTGAAGATAGTTTAGCAGAAAATAATATGGGCGGGGCAAAATCACAGAAATAATTCTGTGCTTTTTATTCAACGCTCTTTACAATTTTTTTTTCTTTCTCTTTTTAGATTTAAATAAAAAAAGTTCTATTCAAACTCATAATTGTATTCCTTTTAAAATAAAAAATGTTGAATTTTTGACAAAGAAAGGAAAAAACATTAAAAAACTTATATTAATTAAATAAATTTTATTTTCCTATTTGAAGAAAAAATAAATAAATAATTTAATTTCAAAGTCCATTTAAATCGATGAAAATAATAGTTTGGCTTATTTTTTTTACCTTCGTATTTTTATCCCTTGGTATGATTGTTCTCTTTTTTTCACAATATTAACGCACTTTTTTCAAAGCTAAATCTGATAGCAGATTCCTTCAAAGCAATTCTAGTTCAAATTCATCAAATAGCACAAATTCCTCAAATTCTTCAAATGATTCATTCGTTAACATTTTAGCTGATAATCCTGTTAGTAGACTCAGTGCCTCCGAAAAATCCGATTTAGTTAACTTTTTATTCCCAAAAAAAATTAAAACAAAAAAAAAACGAAACATTTATTAATTTCAAAACTTTTTAATATTAGAATGGCTTGATCAATTGGAAAAATAGCTGGCCTCGATATAATTCGAAATTTGATCCCGTACCAAAAGTATTTGCTCCTCAAGAAGACTATTACCAAAATTCAGTTTTAGCCTTAGGAACACCTTTGTTTTTGATTGGAAGTGTGATTATTCTTATTGGGATTCTTTTTGTAGTCTTCAGATATGGCTTGGGAAGATGTGGAGTAGACAAAAATGAAGGTCAAGAAGCTATTCTTTCAGTCACCAAGTTTAAAAGGCATTGTTCATTATACACAACAATAATAGCTCTTCTTCTTTGGTTTTCTGGAATGGTAGTTGCGCTTACTGGAACGATGAAATACCAGTTAATAACATTAAAAAATTTGAAGATTTTTTAAAAACATTTATAGCAATAATCTAGCAACAACACAAGAATCTTTGGATAGAATGGGACAACAAGAAGTTTTTGAAACCCAAACTTATTATGATGTTTCTAACAAAATAAAAGTATAATTTCTTATTTTTTCTCTTTGATTTATTTTTTAACAATCAATATTTTTTTTTAAATTATAAGAGTTTGAATCTCACTTATCCAAATCAAACATCTCAAAACTATACATTAGATTTCTATTCTTACGGTGAAATAATGTCTGACACTCAACAGATAAAAAGTAAAAAAAATAAGTGATAAATACTTTATTTAATAGATGGGGCAAATGATTTGATTAGTTATCTCAGCAGTGATGATAATGTTTTCCAGGGTTTTTTATGGCTTTTCTTTCTTTTCGGATTTGCATCTTTTTTCCTAATGATTTATAGTTCATATTTTTTTTTCTTTCACATATAAACTGGAAAAATTAAATCAGGTATGCTTAAAAAATTCGGAGGTTTTACTATGGGTCTTGGAATGAGTTATATTCTGTTTTCGGCTCTGGCTTTTGGGCTTTCAGGATTTTTCTTTTCTCAATGTTTTAAGATTGGTGATATTTGTGAACAAGTACACAATATCATAAAAATATTTATATTAAAAGTATTTTTTTTTTTTCCTTAGAATTCTAAAATAATAGCAAAAAACTATCCAGATTCAGGTCAAGGCATTTTTCATTATGTTCCTTGCCTCAATTCAGTAAATTAAAAAACTATATTTCAATAAAAATTGGAAGATTTTTAGAAATCAGTCAAAAAAATCATAGAAGTTAACAATGATGGGATGAATCATCTTAATTTAGCTATTGATTTTTATTTCGATTATTTGAAAGTATGCAATAAAGTTTGATTGTTTATGAAAATATTTTAATATATAGGACAGTGCTTTTTATGAATATTACCCTAAAATAAAACACCATTCTGACATTGTAGCTTTATATAAAAATAGTAGGATTTGAATCTAAAACATAGAACTTGAATTTAAAGTTCAAATTTAATTTAAAGGCACTTTTGCAAAACAAGAAAATCTAACACTTTGGGGAGGAATTATCACTGACTTAGATAGAGCGCTATATGTTAGATATTCGTAATAATACCTTTAGTAACATTTTTTATGCAGGGATTAGAAAATTTGAAAAATTGTGTTGGTCCAAGGCAATATAGCGTGGATAGTGAAGCTCAAATGTGTGCTGTTGGATTAAGTGGACTTTATTTGGGCTTTGTGGGTATTCATTAATTTTTTTTTAGTCCTTGTATTTATTGTTTTTATTTTATATTAAGGAATTTTGATACAAGCTGTTGCATTTTTCTTATTAATATTTACAGGAATTCAATTGAAATCAGTTTTGGAAAAAATGAAATCAGATGTAAATTTATAAAAATAAACAATAACTGATATTTTTTTTAAATCACAGAGCGAATCGATGATTCATATGAGCCAAGCAAAATATTAATAAAACTACATCAAAATTTTTTTTGAGTAAAGAAATAATGAAAAAATTTTTAATTAAAAAAAATTAAAATATTAAATTATTCTTTTTTTTATTTTATTTTAGTAAAAAAAAATATCAAATGTTTTAAATATTTCAAATTCTTAAAATAATATAGGAATTTTTATAGTTCTCGATTTAATTCAAAACAAACAAAAAAATATTTTGAATTATTCGGCGTTCCAATCTCTAAAATAGTTCCAAAACTAATAAAAAAAATCCTTCAAAATGTTAAATAAAAGCAACCAAAAATCTCTTGAACTCTATGTTGAGTTCGAAAACGAGCCAGATCACAAATCTTCTGAAGAAAGTTCCACTCAGGCGCATCTTTTAGCCCATAAAATTTCTTCAGAACCCAAGCATGAAACAGAATTCAAAAAAGATCAACCAATTCCAAAAAAACAAAAAAAATTTTTAGAAGATCTGGGGGATAATAACAATGAATTTCATTTTACAAATGAAAAGGATAAAAAATCACTTTCAAAAGATGACATCCAAAAATCCAATAAAAATGAAAATATAAAAATAGAAGAAGACAATGCGAATATTCCAGCAAAAAAAAAAAGAGGGAGACCAAGAAAAAACAAGGATTTAGTGGAAAACCCGAAGCCCAAGCTTGTGATACACCAATCCCAATCCATTCTCCCAAAGAATAAAATGATAAAGATTGAAGGGACTGTTAAACTGGATTTGACATTATTTTTTGAATAACTAAATATAAAGAGCCTAATAAATTTAAAAATGATGCAGCAAATAGAAGATTTTAAATTCCAATATAATTTTTTTCTTTCTATAATTTTTTTATAATTTCGAATAAAAAATGAACAAAGTCGTCCTTCTTCAAGATTCGGAAATCGGTGTTATTAACGAAAAACAAACCAAAAAAATAGAAGACAATCCAATCTCCAAATATAATTATGTCATTGCAAATTATAACACTGAATACTCCTTAGTAGATGATATAAAATTACAGCTTATCAAAGAATCTCCAATCTATTCAAAGCTTTTTAGTCTTATGAAGAACCCTTTGGCAGCTTTTTTAATTTTCCTGATTCTTCTTTTTGTTCCTTTTATCAACATTATATTGTATTTGTTGATTCTGGTTGCATCTGCTTATTATTTTTCAGGACTATCTTTCTATAATATGAATCTAACACGAAACCCTGATCCATTTAGAAATATGATTTTTTCAGAGGAAATTTGTGAATCTATCAAAAATATCAATTGGCGCTTTGATATTGAAGTTTCTCGTATATTTTCTTTTAATACATTATATAAATTTCCTTTAATAATTCTGCAGAATTGGATGGACTTTCTTTGAACCAGGATATTGTTTCTTCATTGACTTTGAAAAATAATAACGGAAAAATAAAGTTCATGGTCTATAATAACGTCTTTTGGAACTACTTCCATGAATTCCCCAATTATAAAAGATTTCATTTAGGATGGCTTTTTTTTGCAACTTTAATTTTCTTTTTGAGCAGTATTTTCTATTATA
>JFJP01005848.1_pt1 | contig 15802 bp, 12 predicted proteins | sample 431651 | NCBI WGS metagenome assembly JFJP01 (sample SAMN02602958, study PRJNA72255) | Microbial mat metagenome, whole genome shotgun sequencing project. | biome: fresh water; feature: sink hole; material: water; isolation source: purple microbial (photo- and chemosynthetic) mats found in... | reverse complement strand
TGGGCGGCGTGCCGATCAGGCCATCAGGTGGCGATAATTGCCAGCCAAACAAGGAGCTGGTGTGGATATGACGTTGCTGATCAAGGCCGCCATCATGGGGCTGGTGGAGGGGCTGACCGAGTTTTTGCCGATCTCGAGTACCGGGCACCTGATTCTGGTGGGTGCCTTGCTGGGTTTTGACGATGAAAAAGCCAAGGTGTTTGACATTGCCATCCAGACCGGGGCTATTTTTGCGGTGATTTTGGTCTATTGGGCAAAGATCCGCGATACCGTGGTGGCCTTGCCCTCCGAGCGGCAGGCCCAGCGTTTTGCCCTGAATGTGGTGATTGCATTTTTTCCGGCAGTGATTCTTGGCCTGCTGTTTGGCAAAGTCATCAAGGCGCATCTGTTTAACCCGGTGGTGGTGGCGGCTACCTTCATCATCGGCGGCTTTGTCATTTTGTGGGCCGAGCGCCGCCAGCAAACCCACCCGGCAAGCGCCCGCATTCACGATGTGGAGGCCATGACCCCCATGGACGCGCTCAAGGTTGGCCTGGTGCAATGTCTGGCGATGATTCCGGGCACCAGCCGCAGCGGTGCCACCATCATTGGCGGCATGCTGCTGGGCCTGTCGCGCAAGGCGGCTACTGATTTTTCGTTTTATCTGGCGATTCCAACCCTGATTGGCGCGGGTGCCTATAGCCTTTACAAAGAGCGAGCCTTGCTGTCAATGGCCGATTTGCCGATGTTTATGGTTGGGCTGGTGGTGTCGTTCCTCAGCGCCTGGTTGTGTATTCGCTGGCTGCTGCGCTACATTGCCAGCCACAGCTTTGTGGGCTTTGCCTACTATCGCATTGCCTTTGGCCTGGTGGTGCTGGTCACCGCCTGGAGCGGCACCGTGGCCTCATTTCTAAATCATTTGTGTCTAGGCGCGAAGCCGCAGGCAGTGCTGACGCTTGTCCCAATGCATCTTCAGATGCATTGGGAGGACAAGGCAAAGCAACAACGACACGGATGATTTAGAAATGGAATTAGACCGGGTGATAGCCGCCGAAGCAGCGCAGCGCTTCGCTGGCGGGGACCGGTCGGCTAAACAGATAGCCCTGAAATTCCTCACAGCCAAGCTGGCGCAGAAAGGCCAGTTGTTCCGGAGTTTCAACGCCTTCGGCGATCACACTCATGCCAAAACTGTGCGCCATGGCCACAATGGCGCGGGTGATGGCGGCATCGCCCGCATCGTGCGTGATGTTGCGCACAAAGCTCTGGTCGATCTTCAGGGCATCGAGCGGATAACGTTTGAGGTAAGCCAGGCTGGAGTAACCCGTGCCAAAGTCGTCCATCGACAACTTGATGCCCAGGGCCTTGAGTGAATGCAGGGTGGCTACCGTGCTGGCCACACTTTGCAGCGCCAGGCTTTCGGTCACTTCCAGTTCCAGCATGTGCGCCGGCAGTCCGGTGTCATGCAGCACCTGCCCCACCAGAGCGGGTAACTGACCGCTGGCAAACTGACGCACCGACAGGTTGACTGCCATCCGAAAGTCGCGCTGCCCAAGGTTTAACCATTGCACGGCCTGGGCTGCGGCACTGCGCAGCACACTCTCACCCAACTGGTTGATGATGCCGCTTGCTTCGGCAATCGGGATGAACTCCGCCGGTGACACCCAGCCCAGTGTGGGGTGCTGCCAGCGCGCCAGGGCTTCAAAACCCCTCAGTTGGCCGGTTCCAACCTGGATCTGCGGCTGGTAATAGACCAGTAGCGCACCGTTTGCCACAGCGTTGTGCAGTTCGTTGTGGATCTGCAACTGGCGGGCTACTTGCTGATTCACGGCACCATCAAACAAGCGATAGGCCCCGGGGCCATGCGGTTTGGCATGGCGCATGGCAGATTCGGCATTGAACATCAGCGACACGGCGGTACACGACGAGTCGCTGGCCTGACAGGCACCAGTGCTGGCGTTGAGGTGCAGACTGTGGCCAGCAATCTGGAACGGCGGCGCCAGCACCTGCATCAGTTGCCTGACCTGCGACGCCAGCGCCGGTGCCGGCGCGCTGGTGCGCAGGCAAATGCCAAAACAGTCACCAGCCAGTCGAGCCACCGGATGCTGGCCAGCACTTTGTCCGAGTTGCCTCACCGCATGGCCGAGCCGGCGCGACACCTCACACAGCACCAGATCGCCCACGGTCGAGCCAAAGCCGTCGTTGATGCGTGAAAAACCGTCGAGTCCCAGACACACCACGGTGATGGCCGGCGGCCCTGAACCTTGATGCTGACGCAGTTCGCTCGCAATCGCCTGTTCGAAACCCAGCCGGTTGGGTAGCGAGGTCAACGGATCGAGCTGCAGCGCCTGGCGAATCTCGTCCTGGTGCCGCACCGTGGCTTGCGCCACCTGTCGGCTTCGGCTCAAGCGGGTGGTGATGGCATCCAGCAGCTCTTCGCGTCGGTAGGGTTTCACCAGGTAGTCATCGGCCCCGAGTGTCATGCCCAACCTGACATCGCTGCGATCGGCTTTGGCACTCAGGACGATGATGGGTAACATGGCGGTGGCGGCATCCTGACGCAGTGCCTCAACCAGCCCAAAGCCGTCCAGCCGCGGCATCATCACGTCAGAGATCAGCAAATCGGGGCAATGCGCGCGCGCCTGCTCCAGCGCATCAAGCCCATCGCAGGCTGACCGCACCTGGTAGCCTTCAAGCTCCAGCATCAACTGGAGGTTCTCGCGCAAACTGGGTTCGTCTTCTGCGATCAGAATTTTCATGATGTTCCCTGGTGGTTCGGAGTCAGTATTTTTGTTGGCAACACCACGCTGAAGCAACTGCCGCGGTTGACCTGGCTGGTGACTTCGATCGACCCCTTATGCCAGGTGACCGAGTCGCGCACAATCGACAGCCCCAGGCCAGTGCCGGCGATGGTGCCCACATTGCTGGCACGTTGAAAGCTTTCAAACAGGCGCGGCAGATCCGCCTCGGGAATGCCAATGCCCTCGTCGGCCACCTTGATGTCAAGCGAATCGGTGCCAACCTGTAGCGTGAAAAAGACGGTTTTCCCATCGGGCGTGTATTTCAGGGCGTTGCCCAGCAAGTTGCCCAGGATATTGCGCAGCAGCGTTTCATCAAGCCAAAGCTCCAAATCCGAAGGCGGCAGGTCGAGCACCAGCTTGACCTTGTCACAGCGCACCGCCATGCTGCTTCTGAGCTCGTCGATGAGCCCCAGACAAAAACGCGTCACCGCCAGCGCCTGCGGATTGAACTCAAGCTGACCCGCGTCGGCGCGGCCAATCAGCAACACGTTTTCCAGCATGCGTGTCATGCGGTGCACCGCATCGTCAATTTTTTTCAGGGCTTCGGCCTTTTGCTCGGGGCGAAGGCGGTTCTGGTAGTGGCGCAGCAGTTCCACCGAGCCGTGAATGGTGGCAAGTGGCGTGCGGAACTCGTGCGATGCCATGGCAATGAAGCGCGACTTCATGTCATTGAGCTCACCCTGTTTTTGCAACGCCACGCGCCGGGTCTGTTCGGCCTGCATGCGGGCGGTGGCATCGACCACAAACATCAGGGTGGCATCGGCTGCGCCCCATTCAATCTTGACCGCAGACAGATCGAGCCAGCGGATGTCACCACCCTGGGTGATGACGCGAAAGCCGTAGTTCGTCTCCACCGGCTCGTTGCGCAGTCGGCGCTGGTGCCGCTCGACCACTTGCGCCACGTCATCGGGGTGAATCGTCGCCGTGAAGTGGTTTGACAGCAGATAGTCCAGCGGGTGGCCGACGATACGCACCATGCTGGGGTTGGCAAACACCATGCGTCCGGCCTGCACCACCACCACACCCACGCCCACACTCTCAATCACCAGCCGGTAGCGTGCCTCCGACTTGCGCAGTTCGTCAATCGCCTGGTAACGCTCGATGGCACTGCTGACATGGTTGGCCACAAACGACAGCAGGTCCGCATCCGACGCGTCGTAATGCACACTTGGCTCATAACCCTGCACCGTCAGCACCCCGGCGGTGACACCGCGGATTTGCATCGGCACGCCCAGCCATGAGGTAAAGCTCATGTCGCCACTGCCCTGCGTGATTTCGCCGGTCGCCTGTAGCTGCTGCAGCCTGGCCGCATCGATCAGCTGTGGTTTGGCGGTGCGCAGCACAAATTCGGTCAAGCCACGCCGATAGGGCACATGGCTGAGTTGCAGGCGGTCACCATCGCGCTCATCCACGTAGTACGGGAAATCCTTGGTGTTGCTTTGGGCATCGTAAAGGCAGACATAGCAGTTCCTGGCATACAGCAGTTCGCCCAGCAGCCCGTGCACGGTTTGCAAAAATTCGTAAAACGACAGATTGGCGGTGGCGCGCTCGGCGATGCGGTAAAAAATGCGCTGCAGGGTTTCGGCCTTTTTTTGCTCAGCGGCCTCAGCCTGCAACTCGTCGCCACGGCGCTCCAGCCAGTTGCTGGCGGCCTGTTTTTGCCGCTGCCACTCAGCCTGCAAGGCCACATAGTCGCGCGCCAAGGCCTGGTGCTGCGATTGCAGGTCGTGCAATGGCACCAACTGCTCGGACCAGGTTGTCATGAGCACTCCTGAACCGGCAAAGTCACGGTGAAGCAACTGCCAACACCGACCTGACTTTGCACGCTGATGCTGCCGTGATGAGCCGCCACGGCGGCTTTGACGATGGACAGGCCAAGCCCAGTGCCAGTGATCAGGCCGACGTTGCTGGCGCGATGAAAACGCTCAAACAGGTGGGGCAAATCCTCTGCCGGGATGCCAATGCCCTGATCGGTTACCGTGATCTCCAGACCTTGTTCAGTGCCCCTGACGCACAGTTGCACTTCGGTGTCGTCGCGTGCGTACTTGATGGCGTTGCCCATCAGGTTACCCAGAATTTTGCGCAGCAGGTGTTCATCCAGCCAGAACACCGCCTCTGGTGCGGGTAGATCCAGGGTCAAGCTGATTTTTGCCGTCTGGGTGTTCATGCTGCTGCGCAGTTCATCCAGCAGGCCGTGGATGAATGCCGTCAGTCCGACCGGTGCCGGCTCAAAAACCAGTTGTCTGGCATCTGCACTGCCAATCAGCAGCACGTTTTCAAGCATGCGGGTCATGCGCTGCACGGCCACATCGACCTTGTGCAGCGCAGCGTCCTTTTGCGGCGCACTGAGTCGTTCATCGTAATGGCGCAACAACTCCAGCGAACCGTGGATGGTCGCCAGCGGGGTGCGAAATTCGTGCGATGCCATGGCGATAAAGCCAGATTTCATGGCGTTGAGCTCCGTTTGCCGCTGTAGTGCCTGGCCTTGTGTCTGCTCGGCCTGGTGCCTCTCGGTGGCATCCACGGCAAACAGCAAGGTCGCCTGGTGCCGGTTCCAGTCGATCGGCACGGCAGAAAATTCAAGCCACCTGATCTGGCCTTGTGCATCAATGATGCGGGCCGGGTATTGCGGATCGAGCGCCTCGCCACGCTGGCGTTTGGCGTATTGAGTGGCCACGGATGCCACATCATCGGGATGCACAAAGGCCGTTAACGGTTGCGACAAAATATGCGCGATCGGATGCCCGACGATGCTGGCCATGCAGGGATTGGCAAACACCGCCTGCCCGCCCTGAATGACCACCACACCGAGGCCCACTTTTTCAATGATGGTGCGGTAGCGCCATTCTGACTTGCGCAACTCTTCAATGGTCTGGTAGCGCTCGATGGCACTGCTGAAATGATTGGCGACAAAGCTCAGGATGTCGGCATCTGATGCACTGTAGTCATTGCCGGCCTCATAGCGCTGCACCGCCAGCACACCGCCGATGGCACCGCGGATCTGCATCGGCACGCCCATCCAGCAGCTAAAACTGAGGTCGCCCGTGGCCTCGGTGATGTCACCACTGGCTTGCAGGCTGGCAAACCTGACGGCATCAATGCGCTGGGGCTGGCCGCTGCGCAGCACAAACTCGGTCAGACCCCGTCGATACGGCACATCGCTGCATTGCAAGGTTTCACCATCACGTTCGTCGATGTAGTAAGGAAAATCAAGCGTGTGTTTCTGTGCGCTGTACAGACAGACAAAGAAATTCCTGGCGTAAATCAGCTCGCCCAACAGATCGTGAACCACGCGCGAGAACTCATAAAAGGTCAGCCCTGCGGTGGCGCGTTCGGCAATGCGATAAAACACCTCTTGCAGGGTACGCGCCCGCTTTTGCTCAAGCGCTTCTGCCTGTAGCTCGGTTGTGCGTCTTTCGAGCCACTTGGCGATTTCTGCACGCTGCTGATCCACTTCCAGTTGGAGCGCACGATAGTCCGACAGCATCGTCGTGTGCTGCTGCAACACTTGCGCGTATTGGTGTGTCAATGCTTGGGCCTGGGTCATGCCCGAAGTTTGACATAGTTGGTGCCGTGATGCGCCAGATTTGAAGTTGCTCGGTGGTCTGGAACTGGCCTAGCCCCAAAGTGACGGGTCAGGTGCCGTGATCACGCCATGGTGATAGTGCATGGGCACCGCACGATCGAGTTTTTGTAGCAAGGGTCCATCCAGGTCCACATAGGCACAACGCTGCGCCAGCAAAAAAGCCGGTGCCATGGCCAGTGAGGTACCGCACATATTGCCCACCATCAGGCCCAGCCCGAGTTGCTGGGCGGCATCGGCCAATGCCAGCGCTTCAGTCAGACCCCCGCATTTGTCGAGTTTGATGTTGATGTGGCTGTAGCGGCCCGCGATGTGGGTCAGTGACGAACGGTCGGTGCACGACTCGTCGGCGGCCAGTGGCAAGGGCGAATTCAGTCCGGCAAGGGCTGAATCCATACCAACGGGCAGTGGCTGTTCAACCATTTCCACCCCAAGTTCCTTGAGCTGCGGCAGCAGCGTCACAAGCAATTCGAATGACCAGGACTGGTTGGCATCGACCACCAGCCGGGCGCTGGGGTGTTCCTCAAGCACCATGCGCACCACGTCAAGGTGGCGTCTGGTGTCCACTTTGAGTTTGAGCAAGGGGTATTGGCGCGCCTCGCGGGCCTTGCGCCGGGTGGTGGCTTCATCGCCCAGCCCGAGGGTGTAGGCGGTCGTGACGGGTTTGAGCGGTGGCAGCCCGATGGCTTGCCAGACCGGCACGCCAGTTTGCTTGGCGCGCAAGTCCCACAAGGCGCAGTCCAGCGCATTGCGCGCGCCACCAGCGGGCAAGCGTGCTGACAGTTCCTCGTGGCTCAGGCCATCGTGCAGATGGGGCCGCAGGGCGGTAATCTGAGCCGACATCGACTCAGGTGTTTCACCCTGGTAGTCAATACCGGCGGCCTCGGCCCATCCGGTGTGCCCCTGGCCATCGTGCAGGCTGAGCAGCAGCACCGGCTGATGGGTAATGACTTCGCGCGAGATCTCGAAGGGCTCGATCATCTCCCAGCGCTCGGCGCGCGTCTGGCAGGTGATCATGCTGCCAGCAGGGCATCAGCCAGCGCCTGCACGCCACCACGCATCGGGTCCACCACCGGCAGTTTCAGCCTTTGTGACAACTCGCTGGCGTAGCTGGCCCACTGCGGGTCTGACAGGGTGGACGAATTGATGCTCAAACCAATGCAGCGCACGGCCCGGTTGGTCAGGCGGGCGGCCTCGACATAGCGGTTGATGGCCTCCTGCAAATCTGGAATCGGAAAATCGGGGTAGGTCTCAATCGTGTCGCGTGACGGGTCGTGGCACAACACCAGCGCGTCGGGCTGCGAGCCGTGCAGCAGCCCCAGCGTCACACCCGCATAAGCCGGGTGAAACAGCGCACCCTGGCCTTCAATCACATCCCAATGGTCGGCGGCGTTGTCGGGCGACAGTTGCTCGGCTGCACCCGCCACAAAGTCGGCAATCACCGCATCAATCGCCACACCCTGGCCGGCAATCATCACACCGGTCTGGCCGGTGGCCCGGAAGGTGGCGGCCACCCCTTTGGCCTGCAGAGCCTGGGTCAGCGCCAGCGCGGTGTACTTTTTGCCCAGGGCGCAATCGGTGCCCACCGTCAGCACCCGTTTGCCACTGCGTTTTCGACCGGTGCCAGCCGGAAAAGTCTGGTCCGAATGGCGCACATCAATCAGCCGCGCACCACTTCGTGCGGCGGCTTGCACCAAACTGGGAAACGAGGCCAGCCGCGAGTGCTGACCACTCACCACATCGAGGCCGGCATCCAACGCGGCTTCAAGTTCGGTCAGCCACTGGGTTGGCAACACACCGCCCACCGCTGCCACGCCAATCACAATCGATCCGGCACCCTGCCGCGCTGCCTCTACAGGCGAGAGTCTTGGCAAATCGAGCGTCACGGTGGCTTCGGGCAGGCTCCACTCACCCAGCACATCTTGGGTGCACCAATCGCGCAGACCAAAGGCCGTTTTGGCATCTGACTTCAGGTCCACATCGCCAAGGAACAGCAGGTAGGGTTTACGGAGTTGGTGCATAGGGGGGTCCATATCAGATCAGTGTGGCGTTTTCTAGGTGGCGCCGGGCAAAAAAAGGCAGTGGCTGCTGCGAGAATAAGTCAACCTGGGCGGCACCACGATGTTGCGTTGGTCACGCTACACCTGAAGGGATAGGCGAAGCATCGGATGGCTTGACAAAAAGCGCTGTTTCTATCCCTTTAGGGGTAGATCGGGCCGATGGGGCATGAAATGCGCTTATTCTCGCTCGGGTGTGACCGTCCCTAGACCAACCCCATGCGCCACCTGGCGTGTTTTTTCAGAAAGTAGCAATGAAACGATTGAATCATTCGGTGAAAGTGTTGGCGCTTGTCGTCTCTGGCCTCTGTGCGGTAGCCGCAAGCCCTGCGGTCTGGGCACAGGACGCGGTGTTTGTCATCAATGCACGGGAAAACGGTTTTCCCACCTACAACCCGATCAAGGGCACCAAGCTCAACGTCGCCAACAACCTGATTTTTGACCGCATGGTGGTGCAGGATGCCGACCAGAGTTTTCATGGCCAACTGGCCACCTCATGGGAGTCGTCAGCCGATGGCCTGAGCTGGACCTTCAAGCTGCGCAAGGGTGTCAAGTTTCATGACGGTGAGCCGTTCAATGCCAAGGTGATCGAGTGGTGGGTACCCAAGTTCAAGGGCACCGAGAACGCCTACATGACCGAAGCCATTGACAAGGTGGTGATCGTGGACGATCACACCGTCAAATTTGTCATGAAAAACCCCGACCCAAGCCTGCTACTCAACATGGCGACCAGTTTCATGGGCATTCCCTCGCCCAAATCCTATGACGCTTTGGGCGACAAGTTTGGCGTGACCGCCGCCGTGGGCACGGGCCCGTTCAAGCTGAGTAGCTTCACCGTGGGTCAACAAACCAAGCTGGTGCGCAACGACGATTACCGCTGGGCATCTGATCTGTCGAAAAACCAGGGCCCGGCCAAGATCAAGAATCTGACGCTGCGCGAGATCGGCGAGGAATCCACCGCGTTTCTGGAACTCAAGACCGGCGGTGTGGACGCGCTGCTGAGCGTACCAACTGATTTTTTGCCCAAAATTCAGGCCGAAAAGTCGATGAAAGTGGTGCTGTTGCCGGGCACCGAGGTGTTCTACATGCCGATCAACACCTCGGTCGAGCCGTTTACCGACATCAAGGTGCGTGAAGCGGTGGCTTTGGCGGTAAACCAGAAAGAAATCATGACCAGCCTGTTTGGTGGCATGGGTGCGGTGGCCAACAATTTCCTGATCAGCTCGCTGCAGGAAGCCAAGATCAATCCCAAGTTCAACATCAGCTACAACCCGGATCGCGCCAAGAAGCTGCTTGACGAGGCTGGTTGGGCCATGGGTGCGGGCGGTGTGCGCGCCAAAGCGGGCGTGCCTTTGACGGTGAAACTCTGGACCCAAAACGCCACCCAGTTCAAGCGTGTGACCGAGGTGATTCAGGCGCAATTGAAGGCCATTGGTGTGAACGCCGAGATCACGGTGCAGGACGCGGCCTCGATCAACACCATGTACAAGAAGAAAACCGACCACCAACTGGCAGTGCGCAGTTATGACTACGTGAATGCCGACATTCTGGACTGGTTCTTCAGTGGCACCCGTCTGGGTTACCCCAACGTGTCGATGTGGAACGACCCCAAGGCCGAAGAGCTCAACGCGAAGGCGATGAAGGCATCACGCACCTGGGACGAGCGGGTGGCCAACTTCAAGGTCTATCACGAGTATGTGATGTCGCAGTTTGTGTTTGCGCCGATCTACCAGCCAACCCAGAGTTTTGCCTACAGCACCACCCGCCTCAAGCTGCCTGACACCATTCGCGGCATCAAGCTGGCCACGCAGTCCATCATGGACATCGAGGTCAAATAAAGGCAGTGACGAAGCATGCGCATGGCCATCGCTGACCAGAGAGGACGGCACGTTTGCTGAACTACCTGGTGAAACGCCTGCTGCTGCTGGTGCCGGTGTTTCTGGCGGTGTCGGTGGTCATTTTCATGATCATCCACCTGGTTCCGGGCGACCCGATCGACAACATGATCCAGATCGGGTCTTCGCCAGAACAACGGGCCCAACTGATCGCCCGTTACGGCCTGGACAAACCCCTGCTGGTGCAATATGGCGTGTGGTTCGATCACATGCTGGCGGGCGATCTGGGTGATGCCATCATCCTGCGCCGCCCGGTGGCCGAACTGATTGCCGAAAACCTGCCGCATAGCCTGATGCTGGGCTGTCTGGCTTTTGTTTTTTCGGCCGTGGTGGGCGTGGCCACCGGGGCGCTGGCCGCCGTCTTCAAAGACCGCTGGATTGACCGTGCGGTGATGACCTTCATTCTGTTCGGCTCCACCTTGCCCAGTTTCTGGCTTGGTCTGCTGATGATTCTGGTGTTTGCAGTGCAACTGGAATGGTTTCCGGTGTCTGGCGCACGCTCCTGGACATCACTGGTGCTGCCGGTGCTGACCATTGGCCTGCATGGGGTGGCGCTGGTGTCGCGGGTCACGCGGGCCGCCATGCTGGATGTGGCGCGCAAGGATTTTGTGCTGATGCTGCATGCCAAGGGCCTGTCGCACTGGCGTATTCAGTTGCAGCATGTGCTGCGCCATGCCTTGCTGCCGGTGGTGACCATTCTGAGCCTGCGTATTGGCTGGATTGTGGGTGGCGCAGTGACCATCGAATTTGTCTTTGCGCGCCCGGGCCTGGGGTCGCTGTTGATCACTTCGCTGAACCAGCGCGACTATCCGGTGGTGCAAGGATGCCTGCTGATGCTGGCCATGGCCGTGATGCTGGGCACCTTGCTGGGCGATCTGGTGCAGGCGGCGATGGACCCGCGCGTGCGGGACAGCATGAAATGACTGCACCCGTGTATTCTGGTGCGTTGGCCAGCACCATCCGTACCTGGCGTGGTGGTTTGTCCATGCTGGGCATCTTGCTGGTGGTTTTGGGCGCTGTGTTGGCCCCGTGGATCGCACCCTACGCCTATGACATCCAGAACCTGTCGGCCACCAACCAGGAACCCTCTTGGGCGCATTGGCTGGGCACCGATGAGTTTGGCCGCGATGTGTTGTCACGCATCATCGTGGGTGCCCGCACTTCGCTGACGGTGGCGGTCACGGCCATTGGCGTATCGGTGCTGGTGGGCATGAGTCTGGGGGCAGCGGCCGGGTATTTTGGTGGGTTTTTTGACCGCATGGTCACCGCAGTGGTTGACCTGACCTGGTCTTTCCCCGAGGTGCTGATTGCGCTGATTTTTGTGGCGCTGATCGGGCCTGGCCTGCAAAGCACCATGATTGCCATCAGCATTGCCTACCTGGCCCAGTTTGCCCGGCTGACACGCGCCCAGGTGATGAGCATCAAGAACGAGACCTATGTTGAGGCGGCGGTGAATCTGGGGGCCGGGCATTGGCACATTGTGTTTCGGCACCTGCTACCCAATGCGGTCACGCCGGTGATTGTGGCGGGCATGCTGGCCACGGGCGACGCCATCATTCTGGAGGCCACGCTGGGGTTTTTTGGCCTGGGCGTGCAACCGCCCAAACCCAGTTGGGGTGCCATGATGAGCAGCGGTACCGCACAGATTTTTCTGGCCCCCTGGACCATCATGGGCCCAGGGCTGGCGATTGCCTTTACCGTCATTTCGATCAACCTGTTGGGTGATGCGCTGATCGAGTCGCTGGACATTCGCAACCGCATGCGGGACAACTGACATGGCCTTGTTGTCTGTGCGCGATCTGTGTGTGTCGATGGGCCGGGTGCAGCCGCTGGACCGTATTTCGCTCGACCTCGACAAGGGGCAGATTCTGGGTGTGGTGGGCGAATCGGGCTCGGGCAAATCGCTCACCGCCATGGCCATCATGGGTTTGTTGCCCTTGATGGGCGGACGCATCAGCGGTGGTGCCATTCAATTTGGCGGCACCGAGCTGGTCGGCCTGGCCGAGCCCGCCTACCGCGCCCTGCGCGGCCAGCGGCTGGCGCTGATCACGCAGAACCCGATGACCTCGCTGGACCCGATGATCAAAGTTGGTGCGCAAGTGGATCAGGTCGCCACCTTGCACCTGGGCCTGTCGGACGCGGCCGCCAAGGCGCGCACCCTTGACTTGCTGCAACAGTTGCGCATACCCGATGCCGCCACCGTGTACCACCAGTACCCGCACCAGATGTCAGGCGGTATGAAGCAGCGCGTGGTGATTGCGATGGCGCTGGCGGGCGACCCGGACCTGATCATCGCGGACGAACCCACCACCGCGCTGGATGTGACGATTCAGGCGCAAATCATCCAGATTCTGGTGGACCTGGTGCACAGCCGTGGGTTGGCGCTCATGCTGATCACCCACGACATGGGGGTGGTGGCGCAGGCCTGTGACAAGGTGGTGGTGTTGTACGCCGGCCGCGTGGCTGAAAGCAACACCGTGCACGACATTTTTGCCCAACCGGCGCATCCCTATACCCGCGCCCTGATTGCCTGCATTGCCCAGGCCGGACAGCGGCGTGGCAGCCTCAAGGGTATTCCCGGCGTGGCGGGCGTGGGAGACTACGCGCCGGGCTGTCGTTACCACCCGCGTTGCGACCCTGTGCAGATGCTGTGCCAGAGCGATGTGCCAGCGCTGCGAGCCTGTGGCCGGGGCGTGGTGGCCTGCCATTTTGCCCAGTGTGCCAACCATGCTTGATGCCACCCTCAGTCAGATCAAGACTTTGGTTGAAATACGGGCGCTGACCGCGTGATGACCGCTGTGGCCGATGTCACGCTGGACATCCCGCGCGGCCAGGTCACCGGCGTGGTGGGTGAGTCGGGTTGCGGCAAATCGACATTGGCGCGGCTGGTGCTGCGGCTGCTCGATGCCAACAGGGGTCAGGTGGTTTTTGACGGGGTCGATCTGGCCACCTTGTCGGCAGGTGCCTTGCGCCCATGGCGCCGACGCATGCAGTTGGTGTTTCAGGACCCGTATTCGTCGATCGACCCACGTTACACCATTCGTGCTGCCTTGCTGGAGCCGCTGCTGGTGCAGGGCGTGGCCTTGAATGCGCAGCAGACCAGCGACAAGGTGAACGCGCTGATGGCCATGGTGGGCTTGAATCCAACGCTGGCCGCAAGCTACCCGCACCAGCTCTCGGGCGGGCAAAAGCAGCGGGTCGGCATTGCTCGGGCGCTGGCGTTGCACCCCTCATTTTTGGTGCTGGATGAACCCACTGCGTCGCTCGATGTGTCGATCCAGGCGCAGATCATTGCCCTGCTGGAGCAGCTTCGGCAAGACCTGGGCCTGACCTACCTGTTTATCTCGCACGATCTGGGCCTGGTGCGCTATTTTTGCGACCGCATTGTGGTGATGTACCTGGGCCGCGTGGTCGAAGTGCTGCCCACCGCGCGCACACCGCCGCGCCACCCGTACACCGTGGCCCTGATGGAAAGCACTTTTGAGCCGGACCCGGCCCTGCGCCGTGTCATCACGCGCCTGAGCGGTGAAATTCCCGATGCCTTTAACCCACCGCCGGGCTGTGCCTATGCGGCGCGTTGCCCGGCCGCCTGCGAGCGCTGCCGCAGCGAGCGCCCTCCCCTTGTGACCCTGAACGGCCATGAACTGGCCTGCCACCATCCCGTCGGATGACACCACGCCGAAAAAATGAGTAAATTGATCGTCCTGACTGCTGAATTGCTGCACGAAACCAACACCTTTTGTGCCTTGCCCACCACCCTGGCCAGCTTTGCCGAGCGTGGCTTGTTGTATGGCGAAGCGGCCATTGCTGCCCGGCAAGACAACAACACCGAGCTGGGCGGGTTTCTGGAGGCGGCGCGGGCCCATGACTGGAGCGTGGTGCACACCATCAGTGCCCACGCCCAGCCCGGCGGCGTAGTGACGCGGGATGCGTTTGACCAATTGACGGCACCGATTCTGGTGGCGGCGGCAGAGCACAAGGGCCAGCTTGACGGCATCCTGCTCGGGCTGCACGGGGCCATGGTGACTGATTTTTGTGAGGATGGCGAGGGTGAGTTGCTGCGGCGCCTGCGTGCCCGGCTAGGCACCAAGGTGCCCATCGCCATCACCCTCGACCCCCATGCCAATGTCAGCCAGCAGATGTGTGATCTGGCCAACATCATGGTGTCGTTCAAGACCTACCCGCACACCGACATGCGTCTGGCCGGGCGCCAGGCGGCCGACATTCTGCAGCGCAGCATGACCGGGCAGATCCAGCCGCGCAGCTTGCGGGTCAAGCGGCCAATGCTCGAAGAAGTCAACGGCGGGCGCACCGATGTGGGGCCGATGGTGGAGCGCATGGCGCGGGCGCGCCACTACGAGTGTCAGCCCGATGTGTTTGCTGTCAGTGTCAATGGTGGTTTTGCCAATGCGGATATTGCCGAGGTGGGGCCGTCCGTGGTCATTACTGCGCAGGGTGACATGGCAGCCCATGCGCGCTTTGCCAGTGAGCTGGCCGACGACATGTGGCGCCAACGGCTGGAGCGCCTGAACCAGTTCCACACGGTGGCGCAGGCCGCTGGCCTGTGCAAGGCATTTGTTGCCAGCCACCCACAAGCCAGCGGTCCGATCATCGTGGCAGACTATGCCGACAACCCCGGTGGCGGTGCCTATGGTGACTCGACCGCGCTGCTGGCGGCCATGCTGGATGCCGGTATCCAAGATGCCTGTTTTGGTGCCATGACCGACCCGCAGACGGTGCAGCAGTTGGCCGGCCACCAGCCCGGTGACACGGTGGAAGTGCGCTTGGGCGGCAAGACCGACCCGCGTTTTGGCGGCCAGCCGCTGGCGCTGACCGCCACGTTGAAGCGGCTCAGTGATGGGCACTACACCGGCAGCGGCGCCATGATTGGCGGCCTCAAGCGCAGTTGGGGGCCAACTGCGGTGATTCAGGTTGATGGCATCGAGATCCTGGTGGTGACACACCGCGCGCAGATTCTGGACCTGCAGCAATTCAAGGCCTTTGGCATCGACCCCGAGAAGAAACGCGTGGTGGCGCTCAAGTCCATGCAGCATTTCAGGGCCGCCTTTGAACCGATTGCCGCTGAAATCATCGTGTGCGACAGCGGTGCGCTGTGCACGCTCGACTATGCCCGCCTGCCATTTGCCAAACTGCCGCATCCGCTGTTCCCGTTTGACCCGCAGATTGACATAGCGGCCTGGTTGCAGGCGAACCATCAGGGCATCTACATCCCGCCAGCCTTGGCCTGAAGGTCTGCTGGTGGCCTGCGACGGCGACCCGTTCAGACATGTGCCGTGGCGCGGCGACCAGCAAGGATGCGCCCCCAATCACGGCACCAGTCGGGCATCGAGCACCAAAAACTTGCTGCAGAGCATCTGGCATGGTCTGGCCTGCGGGCCTCGATGTGCGCCACGGCTGCAGTGAATTTGGGGTCGGATCCCAATTTCCGGCCAGCAGCCTGGGCGGGGCACCTGGTCGTCCCGGAAATTG
>JFJP01027249.1_pt1 | contig 15803 bp, 20 predicted proteins | sample 431651 | NCBI WGS metagenome assembly JFJP01 (sample SAMN02602958, study PRJNA72255) | Microbial mat metagenome, whole genome shotgun sequencing project. | biome: fresh water; feature: sink hole; material: water; isolation source: purple microbial (photo- and chemosynthetic) mats found in... | reverse complement strand
GACTTAAAAAAAACATCCAATTTAAAATTAAAAAATAACTTATTTAAATGTATGAAGAAGATCTAATTTGGCTTTTAAAAGTCCTTGGCAAAGTAAGCTTAACCTTATAAAAACCTCCCAAATCCAATCTGTATTAAATACATAGTCAGCCAGTCATTTCGAAACTCTTTATGGTGTTCCATTTAAAATTCCCGAAATAATATGTTTCAAGAACGGCGAGCCAAAATTTTGGTTTTACACTGATAAAGTCTCTTTTGATATATTTATATTCAATAAACCATATTTTTCAAAAATCTTATTAAAAAAAGACAGGGAAATTTATCACGAGAGATGATGAATTATTGAAATTTCGTGTGATGAAAGAGTTCTTCTGTAATCCGAAACTCTCAAACAATGAGCTTTTAGAATCTTTAAGCAAAGAAGTGACTGATTTTTATCAATATTCTCAAAAGAACCCTGAGAAACAATCAAAAGAAAAAAAGGAAGATTTGTTTTATGTTTTAATGAGAGTTTTAGAAGAAAATAAAGAGAAAAATGTATCGTAATAAATCAAGGTGTTCTTTATTAAAAGAAAAAAGGTCTTGAAAATCGTTAGAAGAGATGTTATTGAGGAATTGTTTAAAAACCCTTCAGAACATCAGGATTTTTTCGTTCAATGGATCAAGGCTTTTACTTGTTTTCCTCCAAAAGTTCTTTTTTTATGATATATGATACATTTTTTTTTAATATTTATATAGTTTGCAACGAATTTAAGCTTATTTGAGTTTAAATACACGAGGAAATTTAATGAAGAAAAAGGTTTTTTTCAATGTTTGAGGAAGAACCTAGAAAACAATTATATAGAGTGTTTTTTTTCGTCTTTTGAAAAAATTAATGAGAAAAATGGGATTTTTTTGTAGAATGTCAGACTTCATGAAAAATGAGAATATAAAGAATAATCGAGCGTCTAAAGTTAAATTACCTGAGGATAAATTCTATAAGGTTTTGTCAAGCCAAACTATAGAAAAAGGAGAATCGTTTGTAAAAGCTTTGATCCGTTTTCTTGAAAGCAAATATGAACAGGTTCTTTTTTTCAAAGAAAAATAATAAAACTCTGTTTAGTAAAAAAAAAAAACAAAGACTTTATCTATTTTTCATAAAACTATGTTTTTTTCAAGAAATTTTTATTTTTTTTAAATAATAGCGCTTGAGTTCAATCATTATTGAATATTTTCAAGATATTTCAGGACAAGTAAGCCCTAAAAACCTCAAGAAAACTATATGACTGTAATATCTATGAAGATTTGGCTGATAGGCTGCAATAAAATTCAATTCTTCAATGATGAGGGGGAAATCGACCAAGGTTTCGACAAAACCAATTTCGAGAAAAAAGCCAAGAAAAAATCTGGAATTTTTGAAGAGAAATGTGCTGGGATATACTGCGATTTAAAAAGTGAGCTCAATAGAATTTATGATGAAAATGAAGAAGAGTTCAACCTTTATGTTTGGAAAAACCTTTAGATTTTACCAATTTTTGCTTTATTTTTTTGTTCATTTTTTCTAGCTTTTGCAAGAGAAAAAGACGGTTAAAAGAAGCTTAGAAAGCATGCCTGAAATGAGAAAACATAAAGAAAAACCCAGAATATTTTATAAAGTATAAGAGAAAATTTATGTTTTTCTCAAAGAAATATCATTTTTAGTCAATACTTCTTGATTTCATTGAGAGAAAAAAGACTGTTAATAGAATAAAAGAAGCTTTTCCTTCACTTTCCGAAGGCAGAATTCAACAAATAAGTGAATTAATCCTTTTTAAATGCAGAAAATGTATATTTATTTTACATTAAGATTAAATTTACGATATATTTAGTCTATTCACTCTCAGATCTTTCAATAGATCCAGTTTTTAAGCATCAGAAAGTTAGCAATCTCTATTCACAAGTGCCTATTTGTGCGTTTTGTCAAGCTTTTTACAAAAGAATTGATATGTTTAGAAATAAAGTAAAATTTAATTTCAATATTTTCTATGAAAATATTGAAATAGGTTCTCGAAAACTATGATTTGGGGAAAAAACCACCAAGTCTTGAAGAAATTTCGAAAGAAATTAATAAATATTTCTCAAATAATCCCTCAAATTTCGGTTTTTCCACTGAAAAAAAGGAAAAACAGCTTTTCTCAAGTGATTTTCTGAAAAAACTGGAGAAATTTGATAAGATTTCTTCCGATCTAGAGGGGGTGTCTGTAACTAACACGCCTGAAATTTACGTAGGCTCTAAAAAGATTGAATTTTCTGATGAAATCTCTCAGAAATATGAAAAACCTACACATTTTGCAGTAAATTTTTATTTTATCATCATTTTTCAAAAAAGTTATTATTAAATTCTTCTTCTTTATACGGAAAAATTCCCACTTTTTATCAGTTAAAAAAGTTCTTTTTTAATTTTTTTGATTTTCTCAATGAATTTTCTTTAAAAAAAGCCAGAGTTTTCAATAAATTATTCTAATTTTTAGCTACCAGTGATTTTTCGGGAAGAAATCGTTGATTGTAACAAAGTCCCACTGAAACAAAGGAGATTTATAAAAGGAAAAGAAAGTGAGAATCTTGGCTTAAAGCATTTCTTAGGACATACCAAAAATTTGCCTTATTCAGATAGCGGACTCGCCATCTCAAAATCTTCTTACAGTCTCAACAAATTACAAGACGTTTTTCTTTTAATTTTTTTCTAAAATCCAATAAATTTTTTTAAAGAAAATCAGTGAAATTGAGAAAATTCAGAAAAAAGTTGGTGATAAAAAAGCAAAGGAATTGCTTGAGGAATTAAAAATGGTAAATTGTCCTTATTATGGCAAAGGGAAATATGATCTTGAAAGCATGAAATTCCTTTTACAACAACTAAAAGTAGTAATTTTATTTTGTTATTATTCGAAAATGTAAATTATTTGATAGAATGTAAAACAAGAAAACTCTGAAGAATTCAATCAAAATGATAAAGTAATGCCTTCGATTCAGATTGCAACTGATAAAAATGACTTTTTATCTGGTAATTTTTTTTCTTTTTTTTTTGAATTTATAAATAAAATTCTATGTTTAGATCATCAAAAAATTCAAAAAAAGGACCGCGAGATAAAAAAAAGAGAAAGCTTGTTAAGGAAGAAGAATTTTCTGGAAACTTATAGCGATTTATCAAATTCTGTAAAGAAAAAACCTCGTTCTCCTTCTAAATACTCAGATTTTCACTCTCCTCACAAGGATTTTTCGCAAGAAAACTTCGAGATCAATGAAATTAAGAAAAATTAAAAAAGATTTAATTTGATTTTTAAAAAAAATTAAATGAAAAATTGTTCATTTATTTAATTCGGGCAATTTTAACTATATATTATATTTGTGCTTTTATTTAATTTGCCTTTTAATCTTTTTTTTTTTTTTTCATCCATTAAAAAAGTTTCATTAAAAAAGGACTTAGCTTGGGTATTCTACATAATTAAATCAAAAAACGACTTTCCAAAATAGTTTTATAATAACAGATGAAAAATTATTTATAATTTTTTCAATCCAGGCAATTTTAAATTTTTTTTTAAAGGAAAGCCGTAAAGTTCATTAACGATCTTATTAGCAGATTTTATTGTTGATCTTTCAGGCAATTTCGAGGTGTAAACAAAAGACTTTGAGGCTTCTTCAATAGATCTTTTGAGCTGCTCAGAAACTGTTACAGAGTTTTTGTTGATTCTGTTATCGTTTTTATGAGAAAAATGACTTATAAAATAAAGGTTTTCTGTTTTTTCGTTTTTCTCAAAAAATAATTTTTTTTGTTTTTTGTTTTTTTTGATAGGCAATTTTTTCTTTGTGTCTAAGTAAACAAGTTTCTCTTTGAAATGCCTAAGAATTTCCAATTCGCTTTGATCTTTCCACAAAGAAGAACATTTTTTTCCGTTTAGCTCATGAACTTTTCTTCCATTGATTTTGTTTATAATTTGTTCAAATTCTTTAGATTTTTTTCCTATATTTTCTTCAAAAAAACTCACAAATTCTTTAGATTTTTTTCTTTTGGTTTCTTCAAGAAAATTCTCATTTTTCTTCGAGTTTTTTGATGGCAATTTCTGAAATTCGAGGTAATTAGGTGTGAGATTAGGCATTGTTTTTCGAGGATTTAGAATTCCTTTCTCATTATTTTTAAAGAACGTACTTTTTTTGCTATTAAGCATCATTTTATTTTCTGAGATCTCCGAATTTCGATCAATTTCTGCATAAGTCCCATTGTTTCTATTTAAAGTAGCACTATTGGCATAAATGGTTTGTAAAGCTTCGAGATTTTCTTTTGAATTTCTCTTTGAATTTTCAGATGAATTCTTTCTTGAATTTTCTCTCGAAGTGTTGTTTGAATTTTTCTTTGAACTTTCCTTTGAACTTTTTGATCTTTCTTTTGAAATTTCATTCAAATTTTTCGTTAAGTTTTCTATTGAATTTTCATTTGAATTTTCTTTTGAAGTGTTTTTTGTGTTTTCTTTCAAATTAGAAATTTTTTGGAAATCTTCCGTTTTCATTTCTGTGAAATATCCCTTGATTGTCTCTTTTAAATTTTCTTTTTTAATTTTCTGAGGAATTTGATTTGAAAAATCTGATTTTTCTTTTGTATCGAACCCGCTTTTTTTCGTCACGAAATAATTCAGCTTTTTTTCATTAGGCTTGTTTTTCAAAATACTCAAAAGTGAGAATTTTACTTTATTTATACCACTGCTGTTTCTTAAGAACATTTCTTTTTTCAAAAAAGGCTTTTTTTCGACTAATTCCTCATGAATATTCCTGTTAGAATTAGAGACAATCCTCTTCTTTTCAATGAAAATTCGATAGAATTTGGCTTGCTTTATCGTCATTTCCCCTTCTAAAATGTTATAACAGCTGTTTCGTCTGAAATCTTCTTTAAATTCTCCAAAAAAATCCTGATTTTTTACTTGCTGAAAGGATGTGTCCATCATTTTTTTTTTTATTTTTGTGAGTTTTTCTGTTTTTTTGAAAGAAAATCTTCCTTTTAAACAAAATTTCTCAAGAGTTCTTTTTTGCATTGTGGATTTCTTCTTTATAAAAGGAATAAAAGTTGAATTTTCTTCAGGTTTTTTCCCATTAATCAGAATTTTATTGAGTAAAATCCTATTTGTGGGCAAATAAGGAGTTAAAATTGATTGACTTATCTTTTTCCAAGAGCATGTGTTTTTTTCTGCGATATGAACAGAAAAACCAGGCATTTGATTTTGAGAAATTTGTTTTTCGTCAAAATTAAAGAAGGGCATTTGGCATAATTCTTCATCAATCACGAAAAAGGAACTCAATTTTCGACCAAAATTTGAGCTCAAACCCTTGACGAATTCGCATTTTTGAGGGTAAATATTGGTTGGAGATCTGCAATAGTTTCTTGGGCTGGATTTTTCAGAGTTTGTTAAAGAATAGTTGTTTGTTTCTTGACGAAAATACATTTTATTTTGAGAAGTTAAAAATTAAGAAGTTTTTATCAATTTTATTTGCTTTCATTTTTTTGTTAGTGATTTTTATTATGTCTTAATGTGAAATTTGAAAGAAAAAATAAATATTTTTTTTTAAAAATTTAAAAAATTTGGAATTTTTAAACATATTTTATTAAAATATTATGTTTATTTTCTTTAAATAACATTTTTATAAACATTTCATTTTAAAAATAATATGAAAAATCTCTCAAATATTCTGAAATTTAATGGTCCTATATCTCCGAATAAACCAAGTTTTAATATAAAACTTTACTATAAATCATCTTTATATATATATAAATATATATAAAGGTCTGGAAATATTTACTTTGGGGAACAAGATGGAAAATGAATCCAAATTTTTTAAAAGTTTCGTGGAATCGCACAAAAAGTCGGAAGAAATGAGCAATTCAATCATATCTGAAAAAAATTCAAAGAAATCTATTTCAACCAACAAGAATAAACCTCATTTAGATTTTTTTTCCAAAAAATTCAATCAAACATCATCATTGAAGAAAACTCTCGAGGAACCCAACAAAACAGTTGAGAAATTTATCGCTAAATTAAAGGATTTTACTTTTTTGAAGAAAATTCCAGGAAATTTTGCAAAAACAATTTACGAAATAATGGATGATAAATCGAATTTTCAAAAATCCCAAATGAGAAATAGAGAAGGAATTATCACAAATTTTTTGAAGATTTTCTCTTTTTGTATTATTTTTTGGCAGAAATTTCAAGACCTTTTTAAGGATTATAAGTTTATCATACATCCTTATAAAAATTATAAGATTTTTTGGGATCTAATTCATTTTCTCTTGATGATTTCGCTTTTTTTTTATTTGCCTTTAGATATAGTTTTCCAATTTGAAAACTCGAAAAACTTGAGAATTTTCTTGAGTTGTTTTTTGATGTTGGATAATCTGTTAGGGTTTAGTACAGCCTATTTTCAGCATGGAAAATTAATCACTGATCGCAAAAAAATTTTCAAAGCCTACATTAAAAATTTCATATTTGATCTCTTCATACAATTTAGTTTAATTTACGATGTTTTTTTAGTCAATGAAATACAGGCTGGTGAAAGGGATGTTATCGGAAAGTTTATGAGGCTGATTTGTCTTTTTCAATATAGGAATTTCAAACAAATTTATGTTACATTGGTCGATCGATTCAAAATCGAAATGAAATTTGGATTTTTATTGGATTTTATTAATTTAATTTTCACATCAATTTGCCTCATGCATTGGGCAGCTTGTGGGTGGTATTTTATAGGAATCAATGGAGGTGAAGGAAAAAATTGGATTCAAACACTTCATAGTTCAGAGAATACAGAAATTTTCAAATATATACATGCCTTTTATTGGTCTGCAGTCACAATGATGACTGTCGGATATGGTGATATAATTCCACAAAATATCTATGAAACAATTTTTGCTTCAATTATAGTTGTTATGGGTTGTGGATTATTTGCTTATTATATAAAGTATGAAAACCTCCCTAATAAATTTCATTTATTTTTTTCATTAGTTTTGTAGGTTTCCTGTTACAAGAGATGAACAAAAATTCAATGATCTACAAGTTTTTTTAAAAAAATTATTATGACATTCAGACATAATTATATTAGAAACGGAATAAAAACCATTAATCAACTGATGGAGAGAAATAACATTGATGAGGATTTACGATTAAGAATAAGGGAATACTTGAGATTTATTTGGAAAGAAGAGAAAACTCAATACGATGAGGAAGAAAAAAAAATTTTGAATTATTTACCCCTTCCTTTAAAAAACGAATTCCTCTTAGCTTCATATGCCAATATTTTAAATGAGAATCAAATTTTTTTTGTCAATTTTAGCAAAAAATGCATAAATGATGTCATTACGGAGGATTATCTCAAGAAAATAAGATTCACTCCAGGAGATATAATTTTTGATGTTTTTAATTGATTTATTTTATAATAAAATATATTGTTAAAGGAAAATGAAAAAGATGAAAATCCAGCTTTATATTTCATCATTAAAGGAGAAGTTGAGCTTTATCACAATAAATCGATTAGAACAAAGGAATATATTAATTTGAAAACTTTGACTGTAAATGAGGAAGACTTTTTTGCATTAATTTTTTGTTTTTAGTCAGGTTGTTTTGGAGAGTTTGCTTTTTTTTCAGGAAGAAATCGATTAGCTTCAGCTAAAGCAACTGATTTCACGACTTTATATTGTTTATACAAAAATGATTTTATGAAAATTTTAGAAGAAAATCAAGATGATATGGTAAAATCTATCTTTTTGAATTATTTGAAAATAATACTATTAAAGGAGAAGTTTTTTATGATTAAAGATCAAATAAACTTCAATTCGAATTTGAATGTTTTGAAAATGAAATGCTTTTTATGTAAAAGCCCAGTTCATCTCATCAATGAATGCCAATTCTTGCATTTTTATCGCGATAGAGAAAAAATTATCAAAACAAATGAATTTTCTCAAAATCAACAACGCAGCAAACCTTTTTTATTTCGCAAGAAAAAAAAAACCAAATTTTTTTTTACAAAATCAGAAGAGACACGAAAGAAATTCCTACATCTTTTATCCCAAAAGCTGGAGAGTTCACATATACTTTCTTCAAATGAAATAGAGTCTGAAAAATCTGATGCAAGTCTTGAAATTTTAGCTGAAGAGAAATTTCAATCTGAGAACGACAAATTTCAATCAGAGAATAAAATAAAAATGTCAGAATCCAACCTGGTTTTTTCATCAAATATATTTCCAAATGAACCAAAAAGTCTTGTAAAAGCAGTTTCTAGGCAAGAGATTAATAGTTTAGTGAAAACAAATGAAGATGGTTTCGATAAGATTTGTCAATTCAAAATTTATTTCTTTCATAATAATTTCTCAAAATTTAAGATCTCTTCTGAAAGACATATGAGAATCAATAGGAAAAAAAGAATAAAATTACAAAAAATTTCTCAATACACATTTTATTTCGATTCGCTTTACCAAAAAATGAAAGAAAAATACAAATCAAAATTTCCGATAAATAATCAAGGGACAACACCTTTAGAAAAAAATCATCTTTTGGACGAAAAAAGTCAAGATCAGACCATCATGAGCCCATCAATATCTAATAATAAACAGATGAAATGGGATATTATCAGAGAGAAAAGTTCAGCTATGGATACAAAATATAAAGAAAAAACTAGTTTTTTGGGAATCGTTTCTGTGATTCTCAAAATGAACAGAGAAAGAAAACAAAAAAGAAATTGGAAATTTTTGATGAGAAAATTTAGAGAAAAAATAAATAAAATTTTGAAAAAATTTTTGAAAAAATTTTGTTTCAAATAAAATTTAAATAAATATTACCCGAAATGAAAATTTTATTATTTTAAGATAGAATTTTTTCAAGAAATTTATTTATTTATTTACAGTAAAAAAAATTAATTGGATAAAAGAATTAAATTTTTATTTTATTTAAAACAAAAGTTTATTTTTTTTAAAAAATCAATAAAACTTCTTTTTTGTTTAAAATGTATTTTTTATTTAAAAATGTTAAAACATCCCAGGTCCGCCCATCATATCAGGAGGCATGCCAGCCATCATCCCCATGTTTCCCAGCATAGTTTGAATAGTTTGTTCCGACGCCATTAACAAATTATGCAATTCTTGATCCTTCATGAGTGCGTCTTGAAAAATATAAAACCAAAAAAAAATCCAATTTAATAAATTTTCATTTAAAATAAAAATAAAAAAAATGAGAATATTAATTATTTTTTACAGGGATCCTTCATAGCACTCATTTGGTCCTCTTCCTCAACTTCATATTTATCGTAAATCAAATCAGATAAAATCACATTGATTCCTAATGGGATCATTTGAACAGTGTCCATATTATTCTTTAAATTATCGATTAAATCAACGAATTCGTCCTGTCTGTCTTTCAACAAAATCAATTGGTATTTCAGCAAAGGTTTTATTTCAGCTAAACTCAAAGGTTTTTGTGCGACCAAAAATTCCCTTTAAAAACGATTATAAATTATTATTTATCGATTTAATTTTATTAAAATACTTCATTTTTTGTCTGATTGCAGCTTGTAGCATTAACATTTGTTGATATAGTCCTTTTTCCATCATCTGCATACAACTGTTCTCAAATAGTTCCTTCGGAATGTTCAAAGCAGTCAATAAGTCATCTGTTGCTTTGTTTATGATATTTTCGGTCTCTTCCAAAAAGTCAATCACTAAAATTGTGTATTTTTTTTTATTGTCGAAATAAACTCTTCTTCTTTCTATTAAATTTCAATAAAAATCATTAAACATTATATTCAATTAAATGAAAAACACAGACCTTTTCTATTTTCATAAGCCAATCTCACGAAGTCATTCTTAGCTAAATCCACTGCCTTCTCAAAGATTTGTGAGATTGTCATCAAATCAAGACTATCCTCTTCAAAAAGCACATTGATTGACTTTGCGAGCTCATCAGGTGAAACATCAGGAAATTCTGGAATTTTAATAATTTTTTTCTCATAAGCCTTCAAAAGAGACAACTTTAATTTATTCTCCTCCTCTATCACAGGCATAATTTTTTGAGCTTTTTGCGCAGCAGCAGCATCATCATGAGTACTTTGTTGACTTGTGCTCAGTGAAGCTGCCTTTTTTTTTTCTTGAGCTGGGTTTTCCTTTTGTTTTTCAGGTTTGTCAGACTCCTCACTAAAAAAAAAATGAAAAGGGGGTTATTTGAAAAATGAGACTTAAGTAAAAGGAGAAGAACAGCTGCTGTTGAGGCAAGGCCTCCTACTACTAGTTTTTTCCAATGTTTTTGAACGAACTCCTGCATTTTTATTTATTTTAGATATTATTTTAGAGATATCTAATTTCTGTTTTCTTAATAAACAGAAAAAAACTCAAGTTTAATTGATGAAAACAAATTTTTTGCATGCGAAATTTTTTCTTTTTTTTTTTCTTTCTTGTATTAATTTTTTTTTAAGCAGATTTTTCAGCAAAATGTTTAAAATGTTTCTCCACTTGGCTTCATCTGCACCATCTGAAGAATTTTTTCATCCAAAGCCATCAACATATAAGGTAATTCAGGCTCTTTTTTTTTCAATTCTTCAAAATTTCGATTAATTAAAAATGAAAATAAAAAATTAATTTTTTTTTGTTTTATTACCAGGAATCTTCATAATCTCTGCGAGAGTGCAATTCTGATCCTCCTCTTCGAGCTCGAACTCATCATAAACCATATCAAATAAGATTTCGTAAATTCCTGCAGATATCAACATCAGAGCTTTCTTATTCTTATGTAATTTATCAATCAAATCAGTGAATTCATTATTTCTTTCATTTAGAAGCATTAATTCAATTTGCAGAAATTTCTTAAATTCTTCAAGAGTTTTTGCTTTTCCCCTCAAATATTGTCTTAATAATGTATTTTACAGGACAGAGTTTATAAATTAATTTACTTCATTTTATATCTAATCCTTACCTCTAAAAATTGAATCTCCTGATAGCTTCCTTTCTCGCACAAATATAACCAAGAATCATCGAATTTATGCCTTGTGATATTCAATACACCCAAAAGCTCATCAATTGCTTTAGAAAACATTTCATCTCTTTCCTCTATTAAATCTATCACAGAAATCAAATATTTTTTCTTGTCATCGAAAAATAATTTCCTTCTTTCTAAATGGAAATTCATTAAATTTAACCAATTAAAAGAAAAAATCGCAATCACCCCCTCTCCTTTTATAAACCATTTTGACGAATTCCTGCTTGCATAATTCTGCAGCATTATCATAGATATCATTAATCGTTTCAAGAGTCATAAAATCATCAACATATTGAACTTTGATATTATTGGCTAATTCCTCAGCAGAAAAATAAGGAAATTTGGGTATTTTTATAATTTTTTTATTATATAGTCTCAAATAAGATTTGGGCTTTGTAGGATCAACTTCTAAATCTTCATTGTTTTTTTCTTCTGTTTTAATTTCTTTATCTGACCTAAAAAGACTCAACATAAAATAAAACATGAATAAAGAAACTTGAAGAATAAGAAAAGAGCAGTTGCAGCAGTTAAGCCTCCTGCAATTAAAACATTTTTCATACTGTTTTGCGATTAATGAAATAAATTTACTTATTTTTTTTTATTTCTTTTGCTTTTTATGAATTAAATTACAAAAACAGCTAACTTGCTGCTTGCTAATAGCAACTTTATAAGCTTCAAACACAAATTCTATATTAAACTTTAAAATGCCTCCTCGTTATTAATTGCTTTATGAAACACCTCAAAAACCACAAATGTTATTGAATTTGACAAAGGTTTCCTCATCAGTCTTGGTGCCAAACCCTTTAAAAACCCACCCCAGCCTTCGTTATTCCTTATTTTCTGAATTCCATCCCACACACTCTTATATCTTTTTTTCTCATCTAATATGAAAAAACTATATTGCATTCTCGCTCTAATAATATCAAAAGGATTTGTCAAAGTGGTTGCCACAACACCAGCCACAATACCTGAAACGAACGTTTTCATTAATAAATTCCACCCTTTTCTTTTTTCTTCTAAAAATCTCTTACTTCTCACATAAATTGAGAAATAAATCCCTGCAAAAGGAGCGTCTCTTAAAGCAGTAGCTCCGATTCCCGAAGTGAATCCTTTTAACCCTTCATTCTTATAAATCTTCCTAAAAGCATCCCATATATTATTATATTGCGAAAACCCCATAACTTCGAATCTGGTCCTAACCACTTGAATAGGATTTGTCAAAAGCCCAGATAAACTTCGAGAAATCGAGCTGCTCAGGAAATTCTTAGTGTTTTCTTGCATGTATTTCGAATGAATATCATGAAATTTTTGTTCTATTTTTGAAAGAATCGTGAAATAAAACCCTGATGATAAACTCAGCTTTAAAAGTGCTGGCGTCAAACCTCTCCAAAAGCCTCTAATTCCATCTATTCTAAAGACTTCTTTCGTAACGAAAGTAATGCTTTTGAAAGGGTTATGATTGTCGATTTTATGGTTTTTGGTTGGGTTTAAGATTAAATTGGTCTTCAAAATCTCCAAAGGCTGGAGGGTTATACCGACGATCATGCCAGTGACACCACCAATAATAAGACTATGATGAGCTCGATGCTGAGTTCTAGTTTTGACGCTCATTTTTTGGATATCAATAATATTAATGCTGTTTTTTTGTGAATTTGATGATGTTTTAATGTTATTAAGATGATGCATTAGGTTTATTTGTTTTGTTTTTTTAAAAAAAAATTAAAACTAAATGGAAAAAATTATTATGTATATTAAAAATCAAAAGAATTTATCTCAGTTTAGAAACGTTTTTCTTTCATTGCAAGAACTCGCCAAGACTCTGAAAACTCATCAAATTTTGACATAAATTCCTCATAAAAACCCTCTTTTTCTAAATCGCCCACAGGATTATTCATAATTTCGAGATTCAACTTTAATTTCCCTTTTAAATCATGTTTTTTCTCAAAAAACTCTTTATTTTCAACAGGAGTCGTAAAGCTGAAATTCATTTTCAACTCCTTTTTTTTATCAGAATTTTCATTGAAAATCAAACAGTTTTTCTCTTTAGTTAAAGAAAATATTTCAGCTTCATATGGCTGTGCTCTTTTCTCGGTTTCTTCATAGAAAGAAGGCTCATCCATGAATGAATTATCTTCACTTTTCACGTTTTCTCTATAGATTTCTTCTATATTTACACCATTTTTACGGATGGCATTGAGCAATTTCATCATTTTTTCGTCTTTTCGACGATGATTACAAAGGGTTTTCCGCTGTTTCTGAAGTATTTGCTTCAGTTTTTCATTCTCCAAAAGGATTTCTTCCAAATTTCTGGGCTCTAACAAATCATTTTTCCGAAGAAAAAGCTTTAGTTTTTCGACTTCTCTCATCAAAAGCCTGCATTTTTCTTCCAAATTCTTATTTTCATCTTTCAAAAGAGAATTTTCTTTGATTTTAGTAATTTTCTCCAGATAAAGTGTCCTTAATTTTGCAAATTGTTCAATTATTCTCGAAAAAGGCATTTCAATGATTTTTTTCAACAATAAGAAAATATTCGAGATATTTTGAGAGTTTTTCTGTTGGAAACTGTCTAAAAGTTCGAAGAAATTCTCGAGAAACTTCATTACAGAGACATTTTCATTGATTTCTCCGAATTTCTCATAGAAATCTCTAAGGTTTTTCTCTATTGTAGAAAGATCAGGAGTTTCTTTCAAAAGCTGATTTAAATTTATATTGATAAGATTTGAAGTCATTTGAAAAAATTGAGGTTCTTTTTCTTTTGAAGTCTCAATACTTCTGGAATTAGATGGGGTTGAGCTTTCTTTTTTAGCATTCATCAGCCGCTCTTTCATCAGATTAAGCAGTTTATTAGACTCTGAAGTGGTACTCTTTGGTAAATTTGAAGCTTTTATACTTTTAAGTGAAGTTTCTAAAAAGTTTTCTTCTTTTTTTTGGTTATTAAAAGGTTTTTCTTGCGGAATTTCTTTATAATATCTAGGTTTTTTATCGATAAATCTGCTGTTTTCGTTGTTTTCTTTTAGTTTTTCTGCTGGTTTTTCATTTTTATCAGTTTCTCCAATAGAATTTCCTTCAATTTCAGACCTATTTTTTTTCTTTTTTTCATGGGTTCGTTCAATATTTTCAAGGAAAGCCTTATTTTTTTCATTTTTTGTTGAATTATTTGCTAATTATCAAATTATAAATATAAAATCAATTGGAATTAAATGGAAAACCTATGATAGTCTTCATTAAAATCTCCTTTATTCTGGAGTTTTTGGATTGTTGCTTTTTTTGAACTGCATTTTCTCGAGCCGGAGATGTGATAAAACCTTTACTTTTCTCTAGACTCGTTGTTTTAATAGAGAAATCCCTATCACGACTCACTTTATTTGATGAAAAATAGCTTTATTTTTTCGGAATTAATAAAAAAGATTATGCCTGAAGTTGAATTTGGCTTGTTTTTTGCTATTATTGCTGATTTGTTCTGGATATTAAAAATGTATTGATCAGCCTTTTTTGAGTTTTAAACTAAATTTTATCAGAAAATATTTTCACTAGTGATTTCTGTTGATTTTGCCTTGTATGAGAAAATGTACCAGAAGTGAATATTCCTGAACTGTGGGAATTTCTCTTATTAATTTGTTGTTTCATTCTAAAAATTATTATAAAACTTCAAAATTTATCAAGAAAGTCCTTTTAAAATAGAAATTCGTCTTATAATTTTTTGTAATTTTAAATTTTCTTAATTATTTTTGACAAAAATCCATGCTTTTTTTTAAAAAAATTAAATTCTAGCCTAATCAAAGAATTTTCTTCAAAATAAAGCTCAAACTCCATTCCTAATACCTAGTTATTTTGTGATCTTTTATAAAAAAAAACCAAACTTCCAAAAATTTCACAATAAATTAAAATTAAGACAAAAATAAATTAGAAAAAAATTATTGGAAAATCTTTTTAAAAGGACTGCCCTCATTGCTATAAGCTTCTTTTTCAGGAGCTCTGAAATTCTTTGCGTATTCAGTCACAAATCCATCTTTATCCTGTTTCACATTCTCGAATACATTCGAAGAATTCTTATAGGCCATAAATTTCTGATACATTCCTCTCACTAACTCTAATGAATTCCCATTTTTATTATCAAGTCTTAAAACTTTTTTCCCTGTTCTTTGTTCCATAGGCACATAATCAAGTCTTTTTTCTTCTTTTTTCTCTGAATTTGGCTCTTGTTTCTTTAAAGATCTTCCCAGCAAAAGCTCAGAAAACCCATCATTTCCCCCTTGAACCTTCTTTTTACTATGAAATTTCGGTGTTGATGGTTTATTTTGTGGACTTTTTATGGCCTTTTTTTTCCAAGAATTAGCATGAAAACCATCAGGACTTGTCCTTTGGAAAAGGCTATCAAAGGTTGAAGCAGCTCTTCTTTCAGGAGTTCTAGAAAGGGATTTTTTGTTTTCTGGGTTGCAGATCTGTTTTTTCATAAAGAAACGAGGCATTGAGTCAAAAGTATAGAAATCATCACGAATTTTCTGAGAAACTAGCTGGGATTTGCGGGTTTTGAGATGAACTTTTTGGGGTGGGGGTTGAGGGGAAGTAGATTTTTTCATCATGTTTTTTGATTAATTTTTATTATTTATTAATATTAAATTTTATTGAGGCTTATTTTGTGAAAATAATATTGTTGAAAAATTTTTAGGTTTTTTTATTTTGAGAATTTGAAAAGAAATAGAATTGTCCTAAAAATTTTTTTAAAAAATCAACTAAAATTTATAAATAAAAGGTCTCTGTAGTAGATTGAATAAATCACTTTATTCCTTTT
>JFJP01002046.1_pt1 | contig 15803 bp, 9 predicted proteins | sample 431651 | NCBI WGS metagenome assembly JFJP01 (sample SAMN02602958, study PRJNA72255) | Microbial mat metagenome, whole genome shotgun sequencing project. | biome: fresh water; feature: sink hole; material: water; isolation source: purple microbial (photo- and chemosynthetic) mats found in... | reverse complement strand
TGGCATCAGGGGTGGCGGTTGTTCTGTGAGGGGGCTGAGGTCGATCCGACTGCCGCTTTGTCAGCATTCGGCATCACCCACCAGATGGCTACCTTCAGTGCATCGCTTGGTCAGGGTGATGTACCGGAACAGGAGTGGGTTGCGTCATCTGCGCGGGCGTTGTCTGACCTCTGGGAGGCTGCGGTTGGCCGGTTCGGGTGACCGGGTTGGTGCAGGGTTTTAAAGGCGCATGGCGCGAGCAGATGCGGGAACTGCGCAAGTTGTTGCGCGACCTGTACGATTAAGTAGCCCAGAGCCACTTGCGCTCTGAGAAACTGTAACGACCAGCCGCATCAAGGAATCAACGGCATCGGGGCCATCGTCGGCTTGGCGTCGATCAACGGCCGTTCAGGTTCGCAGGGGCTATGACGGCACGGTGCCCAAACGAGACGTTCGCCTTTACGCTCATCCAAGGACTGGATTCTGAGCGTACCGGCCGTTCAGATCTTGGATTCAACCGGTGGATGCAACACACTAGAAACTGCGTATGCAGAAGGAGTGTTGCAGATGAAGCGAAGACCACGGATCTATTACACGGAGACTCAGAAAGCGCTGATGTGGGAGCGCTGGCAGAAAGGCGACTCTCTGCAACAGATCGCCCAGCTGTTTGATCGCCACCACTCGGCGGTGCAAGGCATTCTGATCAAGACAGGCGGGATAAGACCGGCACCACGGAAGCGATCGAGCTTGGCGCTGACATTAGCTGAGCGAGAAGAAATCTCACTTGGTCTGGCACAGGGTGATTCGATCCGTTCGATAGCGACGCTGCTTGGGCGCGCGCCATCTACCATCAGTCGCGAGATCAATCGCAACGGTGGTTCGGATTTGTATCGGGCGAGTTGGGCAGACCAAGCTGCCTGGGATCGTGCATGTCGGCCCAAGACCTGTAAGCTTGTCGAAAACCGACGGTTGGCACGCATCGTAGCCGGCAAGCTCCGAGGGCTGTGGTCGCCGGAGCAGATTGCTGGGTGGCTGAAGTACGCTTACCCAGCAGACGAGGACTATCACGTGTCACACGAGACGATCTACCGCAGCCTCTACATTCAAGCCCGTGGCGCCTTGAAGAAAGAACTGTTGCAGCATTTGCGGCGCACACGTGCAATGCGCCGCTCACGTCACCACACGCAGAAGACGGACACTCACGGCAGAATCACCAACACGGTATCGATCAGCGAGCGACCAGCCACGGTTGAAGATCGGGCAGTGCCTGGTCACTGGGAAGGCGACCTGCTGTTTGGCGATCGCAACAGCCAAATCGCGACCCTTGTCGAACGTCATTCACGCTACGTGATGCTGGTGAAGGTTGCTCGCCAAGATACAGAAACAGTCATCAACGCGCTGATCAAAAACGCTCGCAGGTTGCCGCTGGAACTCTACAAATCTCTGACTTGGGATCGGGGCAAAGAAATGGCCGACCACACGAGGTTCACCCTGGCAACCGACATCAAGGTTTACTTCTGCGACCCACATAGTCCATGGCAGCGTGGAACTAACGAAAATACGAATGGGCTATTGCGACAATATTTCCCTAAGGGAAAGGACATCTCGGCCTACTCGCAGGCCCAGTTAAATACGGTTGCCAGGAAATTGAATGAGCGTCCAAGGAAAACACTAAACTACGCAACGCCCGCTGAACGATTTCACCAATCTGTTGCATCCACCGGTTGAATCCAAGATTGAAAGCTGACTGAGTGCTCGTCGGCCAGTCCGGCCATTGGCCTGATGCTCGGTATCGGGCAGCAATGCGGCGGTCAGCGGTCGTAGCCCGGAAAGTTGACATCTACGTCCGCTTCATTGTTCGGGCTACAGCCGGACCCGATCCGAAACGGTCTGATGACAATCGGAAGTAGGTGGAATTCCACGTTCGCTAGTAGTTCTGCAGAAAAACGGGGCGCCGAAACGAACGTTTCTGAAGGCTAGAAGAGTTCCACATCGCCCGAGACGGGCTTGACCACCACGGAGTCAAGGTAGCGGATTTCCTGGTCGGCAATCAGGTTGTTGTGCAGGGAACGCAGGCGCTTGACCTTGACGCGCCCGCTGGCCGGGAAGTAGATGACCATGCGGGGAAAGACGTCGCCAACGTCTTCCGACACCACGCTCAAGCCTTCCAGCTTCAGGTATTCGCGCACGAAGGTGATGTTGCGCTGACCGACGTCGGTCATATTTTCCAAGATGCGTCCGCCGCCGAAGAGTTTGACTTCAAGGTTCTTGCGCTGGCCACCATTGCGCATGATGCCGTTGATGAGGTATTCCATCGCGTAGTTGCCGTAGCGCGCCGCCGCACCGACGCCGGAAACCTTGCCGGCCTTGATGTCCTCACCAGCGGGCAGCATGAAGTGATTCATGCCGCCGATGCCGGTGACCCGATCACGAATGCAGGCGGCAATGCACGAGCCCAGCGTGGTGCTAATTCCTTCATCGGCATGGGTGACGTAATACTCGCCAGGGAGGATGCGCGCGACATAGGTTTCCAGCGAATCTTTCCATGCGCGCTTGACATGGTCGAACCCGGCCAGCATGGGGGCGGGAAGCGGTATGCTCATGGGGCCGCCTTCCGGATAAAAGCAGTGGCCGTCATCATGCCTTGCCGCCGGTAAACATCTGCTCGACCTCGGTGATCTCCGCCTGCATCAGATGTAAAGTTGGCTCGACGCAATCCATATCCAGCCCGGTGATTTCCCACGCAGCAGGCGCAATCGGTTCGAAGTCGGCACCGTCGAAGTCGTCCAGTTCGGCCATCTGCGCCAGCACGTTACAGATATGGATCAGTGCCACCTCGCGCGGATGTTTCTTTGCCGCCTCGATGCGGTGATGATAGGCGATGCATTCCTCCAGCAAGGAAGGCAGATGCCACTGTCGAGCCATTTCAGCGCCTACCTCGGCGTGATCGAAACCCAGCACCTGCTGTTCGGCGTCATGCACGGGCAGTTCGTCACCGCTGTCGAGTACCAGCGTCAGGGCGGCACGCGCCTGCTCGGGCAGGCGATTGAAGATCACCAGTTCGCCGATGTCGTGCAGCAGTCCGGCGGTGAACAGCGCATCGCGGTCACATCGCCCCATGATCTTGGCCAGATGCCGCGCCGCCAGAGCGCAGTACAGGCTGTGACGCCAGAAATTTGCCGGCGAGACCAGCGCGTTCGACAGGCCGTCGAAACTGCTGGCCACCGACATGGACAATGCAAGATTGGCGATCTGCGCCATCCCGATGACGGACACGGCGCGCGCAACCGTGCTAACGCCCTGGGATGTCTTGTAGATCGGGCTATTGGCGACGCGCAAAAGCCGGAGGGTGAACGACGGGTCGGCGGCGACCACGCGGGCGATGTCGGCCGCCGAACTGTTGGGGTCCTCGAGCAGGCGGTTGATGCGCAGATAAACATCGGGCAGCGTAATCAGTCCGCCGACATCTTTGCCCAGTTCACTGGCTGTCATTGCCATTGTTTCACCTTTGTCTGTGCCGTTCATCAGAAAGTCTGTGCGTTGCAATCCTTCATGGTCGGGACTATAGAGGCATTTGGTGGGAATATTCACTCTGCTTCGTCGTTGCGCCTGCAAGTACCGACTCCCGCACTGGATAACCCAGTTCGATTCCATAAACCACAACAGGCTTGCAGCAGGAGATGAGAACGGTTGTTCAAATTACGTTCTTGGCGACAGGGTGCGAGTGGCTCATATGTCCGAGGTGCAGGCGACGAAGTGGCACTGACGCGCAGTAGGTGCTGGTTCGGTTTCCTGTCATTCCTGGCGAACAATGTTCCCGTATGCTACGTCCGCTGATGGCGCAACCTGCCCGTCAGATCATATGACTTAGGGATATGATCCATGCATCGAGACTCGCTGAACCGGTATTTTGGAAGACCGCTTATCTACCCATTGTGGCCGCTCTCCGGGCTACAGGCATTGCTGGGGTACGATGCGGAAGGTTTTATGGCGGTTTCCGATGCCTCCCCGTACGAAATCAGCGTTTGACTGCGGCGACCAAGATAGAAGATACTCACTCGCATTACGTTGAATTTCCTATCCTTTTTTTGTGCCATGCTCCACAGAGGTCTCCTGAGAGTTTCGGCGTTTGCAAGACGATCGTTATCATATGACATTCAGTTTCAGACACTGGTCGCTCAAATACAGAATCACGGTTTTCACGCTGACCATTTTCGTTCTGAGTATCTGGTCGCTGTCGTTTTACGCCAGTCGCATGCTGGAAAGGGATCTTGAAAACCTGATGGGCGAACAGCAGTTCTCTGCAGCTTCCCTGACTGCCGAAGGCCTTAATGAACAATTTGCAGATCGCTTTGAATACCTGGATGCGGTTGCCGACCAAGCCATTCCTTCCATGTTGCGCGATGGCGCAGCTTTGCAGGCTTTCATTGAATCAAAGCAAATACTCAAGCTTATGTTCAATGCTGGCGCATTCATTACCGACACAGATGGCAAAGCGATTGCATCCTTTCCACTTTCTCTGGAGCGTACCGGCACCAGTTACATGGACAGGGACTACATCATTGCGGCGCTGAAAGAAGGTAAAGCATCGGTTGGACAACCGACCATAGGCAGGAAACTGGGAGTGCCGGGTTTTGTAATGGCGACACCGATAAAAAATCCCCAGGGAAAGATCATCGGCGCACTGGCCGGCGTCATTGACCTCAGCAAACCCAATTTTCTGGATAAAGTTACAAACAGCCACTATGGCGCGACGGGCGGCTATTTCATACTGTATCCAAAGCTCAGGTTGATCGTGAGCGCCACCGACAAGCGCCACAACATGCAACCACTTGTCGCACGCGGCGTTATACCAACGCTGGATCGATTTCTGGATGGTTTTGAGGGTTCTGCGAAGTACGTCAACTTGGTAGGCATTGAAGTGCTCGGCTCGACCAGCAAAATTCCTGCGGCAGACTGGCTGCTGGGTATCACCACACCCATCACGGAATCCTTCGCCCCCATCCGCGAGATGCAGCAGCGCATATTTTTAGCCGCGCTGCTGTTTACCCTGCTGGCTGCCGGCCTGACCTGGTGGATGTTGCGACGCCAGCTGTCGCCGATGCTCACCGCAGTGCAAACCATGAGCACCCTGGCAACCGGAAATCAGCCGCCGCAGGCACTGCCTGTCACCCGTAATGATGAAATCGGCACGCTGATAACCGGCTTTAATCGCATGCTGGAGACCTTGGCACAAAGGGCTGCAGCGTTGAAGGTTAGTGATGGACGTGCCACTACCCTGATTGAAACATCGCCCCTGCCGCTTGTTCTTAATGATGAGCATGGCAACATCATCTATGTAAATCAGGCGTTTATAAAAACGATTGGTTACGAACTGAACGAGATTCCCACCCTGGAACACTGGTGGCCGCTCGCTTATCCGGACCCACAATATCGCAAGTGGGTAGCAGAGCGATGGCAGGAATATATTGAGCAAGCAAAGCGCACGAATCAGCCCTTTGTGCCGTTTGAAATCAATATTATGTGCAAGGATGGTTTGATGCGCACCTTTATGGCCAGCGCTTCGGCGTATGAACAAGGATTGTCTAAAACGCATCTGGTTGTTCTGTTCGACATTACCGAAAAGAAACAGGCAGAGCTGGCCTTGATCGCAACAACTAACCGCCTCAATGAGGCGCAGCTCATGGCTAAAGTCGGCAACTGGACGCTGAATCTACCGAGTGGCGAGCTGATCTGGTCGGATGAAATATTCCGCATCTTTGAAATTGACCCCGACAAGTTTGATGCCACTTACGAAGCCTTTCTTAATGCCATACACCCGGATGACCGCGATGCAGTAAGTCAGGCTTATGCCAACTCGCTTGAAACCCGCTCGCCCTACGAGATCACCCATAGACTGCTTTTGAGCGATGGCCGCATAAAATGGGTAGTGGAAAAATGCACGTCGGATTTTGATGCTGCGGGCAAGCCGTTGCAGTCGCGCGGCATGGTGCAGGACATCACCGAGCGCAAGTGCGCCGAAGATCAGTTGTTCGCCATGACGGAGCATCTCGAAGAACAGGTGAGCATCCGGACCCGACAACTACGGGATATTTCAGCGCAATTGACAATGACGGAGGAACGCGAACGCTGCCTGCTGGCGCAAGACCTGCATGACAACCTCGGTCAGTTGCTGGCGTTGATCAAGATTAAACTAAGCGTGCTCGGCGCTGACTTGCCACCGACAGCGGTCGAAGACATCGTAAAACTGGTGGACCAGTCCGACCAAGCCGTGCGCATGATCACCCAACGGTTGAGCCCCCCTATCCTGCAAATGCTCGACTTCAAGTCTGCGCTGGAATCGCTGGCCGAAGAAATGCAACGTCTGTACGGCCTCGCCGTGCACATCCACGTTAATACCTGCCCCAAGCCGTTGGTCAATGATATACAGGCAATACTGTTTCGCTCTGCCCGCGAACTCCTGTTCAATGTCGCCAAGCATGCCCGGGTCCGCGTGGCGACGGTTGCCGTCCACTGCAATGACGAGGAACTCCGGCTCACCGTCAGCGACACCGGCTGCGGTTTCACCGCCGGCCGCATCGATGGCAGCTTGCCGGGACATGGCAGTTTTGGCCTCAGCTCCATCCACGGTCACATGAGCACCATCGGTGGCCAAATGGAAATCGACAGCCGCCTCGGCCATGGCACCACGATTACTCTGACCCTGCCTTGTTTCATTGCCACCAAGGAGGTCCAGCCGTCATGATTCGCATCATGCTGGTAGATGACCATGTGATGATCCGCGAAGCCCTGCGCGGCGTGCTGGAACAGGACAGGACGATGCAAGTCGTCGCTGCAGTCGGTGATGGCGAGACCGCATTGCGACAGGCTGCCGAACTGCTGCCCGACGTGGTTGTGATGGATGTCACCCTGCCGGGGCCGTCCGGCATCGAGATCACGCGGCGCTTGCATGACAGCCACCCGCAGATCAGGGTATTGGCCTTATCTACCCACCTCGACCGCCACATCGTCCAGCAGATGTTTGACGCAGGCGCGCACGGCTATATCGTCAAATCGGCGGCCGGCACCGCATTACAACAGGGCATTCGCAGCGTTGTCGAAGGCCGCAGTTATCTTTGCGCCGAATCCGCCGCGCTGGTCGCTGCCACGTTATCGGGTCGGAAGTTCCCGACCGGCAAGTCCGGCACCGACGTACTAACCGAGCGCGAATTGCAGGTGCTCACGCTGCTCGCCGAAGGCAATTCCGCGCCAGACATTGCCGCTACTTTGAATATCGCGCCCGCCACGGTCGATGTACACCGCCGCAACATCATGAAAAAACTCGGTTTGCACAACGTGGTGGAGCTGACGCGACATGCCATCCGCGCGGGCCTGATTTTGCCCTGAAGCCGGACGAAAAGTCGGCGCTGGCGGGACGGCAGCTTCAGCCTGACGACTATGGGTATTCCAGAGGCAATCTGTTGATTTCATGAGTTACTATTGATTCATCAATTCGCTTATAGTCGCGCCTCTGAAAGAAGCTGAATATTCAAGATGTTCGCGATTTCTCCCGTTCAGTATGTGGGGCGGAAATGGGCACCACAGCACAGCACCTGCGTGAGTTGATTGGTTATTTCCGGCTGATCCGCTGATCACCCGGCCGGTAAATATTATGCGCATCCTGTTCGTTGAAGACTCGAAAGCTAGCGCCCTTCCAGTGATCGCCTTCCTGGAACAAGCCGGGCATCAGGTCACCCACGTGATGGATGGGCTGGCCGCTGTCAATGCCTTTGCTGCCAGCCCGCCCGATATGGTGTTGATGGACGTGGTGATGCCGGTCATGGACGGCATCAATGCCACGCGCAGCATCAAGGCCTTGGGCGGTGCCCGCTGGATTCCGGTCATGCTGATGACCGGGCTTTCCAGCCGCGACGAAATCGTCGCCGGACTGCAAGCGGGGGCCGACGACTATCTGATCAAGCCGATCGTCTTTGAAGTCCTGCAAGCCCGCATCCAGTCAATGCAGCGCATCGCCACGATGCAAGACAGCCTGTTCGGTATCCTCGATAATGTTTACGAGGGCATCCTGACCATCGATGAACAGGGCTGCATTCAGAGCTACAACCGCGCGGCGGAAAGCATCTTCGGCTACACGGCGACGGAAGTGATGGGGCGCAATGTCAACATGCTGATGCCCGAGCCTTATGCCGCCGAGCACGACGGCTATCTGGCGCGCTACCAGCGCGAAGGCTCGCCGCGCGTCATCGGCAGTGGCCGCAAGGTACATGGAAAGCGCAAAAACGGCGAAGTCTTCCCGATGCGTCTGGCAGTGACTGAAATCAAGCGCGGTGACGGAAAACGCTTCATTGGATTGGTCAGCGATATCTCCACCGAAGAAGCCGCACGTGAGCGCATCGAGTTCCTCGCCCTCCACGATGCCCTGACCGGCCTGCCCAACCGCGCCCAATTCAACGCCCGGATCGAAGCCCTGTGCGCCCAGCCGGGCGATGGCATGCACGCCGTGCTGTTCCTCGACCTTGACGGTTTCAAACCGATCAACGACACGCTCGGCCACGAAGCCGGCGACGAAGCCCTGAGAATCGCCGCGCATCGCCTACGCCATGATCTCGCGGAGGGAGACTTCGTCGCCCGGCTCGGTGGCGACGAGTTCGTCGCCATCTGCCATGACATCGCCAGTGCTGATGCTGCGCTCGCCATTGGCAACCGCCTGCTGGCGGCCATCGCGCAACCGATGACCCTGCTCGGCACACCCAGCCGCATGGGTGCCAGCATCGGCATCGCACTGCTGCCGCAACACGGCCGCACCGCCACCGAGATACTCACCGCCGCCGACCACGCCATGTATGCAGCCAAGCGTCGCGGCAAGGGCCAGGTCGTCCTGGCAGAAAGTACCGCATGAAACCAATCACCAGCCAGGCCCTGCGCGTCGTTGCCCTTGGCCAGTTCGTCGACGCCATTCCTCCGCTTGCGCCGCGACTGGCCGCTCTCAACGTGGCGCCGCTACGCATCGCTACCGTCGAGGAACTGCCGGGCCGCCTTGACGACCATGACATTCTTTTGACCGAACTGGCCTGGCTCAATACGCTATCCGACGCGCAGCGCGACGCACTGGCCCGCAAAGTGGCCCCGGCCGCGGGCTGGATTGCCCTGACGGACCCAACGGCACGCTTCAAGGATCAGGTCACCTGGCAGCGTCTTGGCGTCCGGCATTTCTTTCAGAAGCCGCTTGATCCCGAACGGCTCGCCGGGCTGGTCGAGGACATTCATGACCGCCTGGCCGGCGCGCCAATCCGTGCCATCCTGCTCGACGATGACGCAAGCAGCCTGTCCTTCTACGGCGAAGTGCTGCGCCATGCGGGCATCCAGGTGCTGGCGACGCAAGACCCCTTACTGGTGCTCGAATCGCTCGACGAGCACAAACCGGATGTGCTGGTACTCGACATTGAAATGCCCGGTTGTCGCGGTCCCGAACTGGCGACCATCATTCGCCAGCATCCCGCCTACGCGCGCCTGCCGGTCATTTTCCTCACGGCGATGGAGAGCATGCAGGACAAGCTGCTGGCGCGTGCGGCAGCGGCAGAGGACTTCCTGACCAAGCCGGTGGCCGCTGAATTGCTGCTGGCTGCGGTCGAATCCCACGCCCTACGCTACCGCGCCTTCCTGCGCACCGAAGCCCTTGGCCAGCGGCAGCAGGCCCAAGCCCGCCTGCGGCTCGAACAATTACGCCAGGCCATCGATGAACATGCCATCGTCAGCATCGCCGACGCCAAGGGCAGCATCGTTCATGTCAACGACAAGTTTTGCGCCATCAGCAGCTATACGCGGCAGGAACTGCTCGGGAAAAACCACCGCATGGTCAAGTCCGGGTTGCACGACGCGGCGTTTTACTACGACTTATGGCAGACCATCTCCAGTGGCCGCGTCTGGCAGGGTGAAGTCTGCAACCGGCGCAAAGATGGCGAAATCTACTGGGTCGAGGCGACCATCTATCCGATTCTCGACAACAGGGGCGCGCCGGTCCAATATATTTCCATCCGCACCGATATCACCGCCCTGAAAGCCACCCAGGAAGCCTTGCGCATCGGCCAGGAGCGCCTGCGGCGTGGCCAGGAATTCGCCAACATCGGTACCTGGGAATGGACTATCGAGACCGGGGACTTGTTCTGGTCCGAGCGCATCGCCCCGCTTTTCGGCTATCCGGTCGGCGAGTTGGCCACGTCCTACGAGAACTTCCTCAAGGCCCTGCATCCGGATGATCGTCAGGCGGTGACTGACGCAGTCACTGCGTGTATCGAGCGCAACGCGCCTTACGATATCGAGCACCGCGTGGTCTGGCCCGACGGCACCGTGCGCTGGCTGTTGGAGCGCGGTGCGGTCAGCCGCGATGCGCAGGGCAAGCCGCTGAAGATGCTCGGCGTGGTGCAGGATGTTGACGACCGCAAACGCGCCGAACTGGCCCTCGCCGAACGCGAGCGACTGCTGCGCGAGGCACAGACGCTGTCGCGTATCGGCAACTGGAGCGCCGATCTGGTGACGGGCCAGTTGGTCTGGTCCGACGAAATCTACCGCATCTTCGGCCACGAACCGGGCAGCTTTGCCCCGAGTGTCGAGGCTTTCCACGCCACGGTGCATCCGGACGACCGGGCGTTGGTACGCGAGAGCGAAATGCGCGCCAAGCAGAGCGGACGCCACGACGTGGTGCATCGCATCGTACAACCGGATGGCGAGATTCGCTATGTGCATGAGCTGGCGCAGATGCAGGTGGACGCGGCAGGCAATCCGATCGGGCTGACAGGTACGGTGCAGGATGTCACTGAGCGCATGATGTACGAGCGCGAGCTCAGCTCGCTCGCCGAGCGGCTTAAGCTGGCTACGAGCGCCGCCCGTATCGGCATCTGGGATTTGGATGTGCAGAAGAACGAGTTGTATTGGGACGACCAGATGTTCGATCTCTACGGGGCGGAGCGCGCCGATTTTTCCGGCGCGTACGAAGCGTGGATCGCGCGCGTGCATCCGGAGGACCGCGTGCGCTGCGACGAGGCGTTTAGCTGCGCGCTGCAGGGCAGCGCTGCTTACGACATTGACTTCCGCGTATCTCTGCCCGGCGGTGAGCTCCGTTATATCAAGGCCGATGGAGTGGTATTCCGCGACGCGCAGGATAGGCCGGTGCGCGTGCTCGGGAGCAACTACGATATCACCGCACAAAAGACGGCGGCGGAGTTGCTGCAGGCGGCGAAGATGCAGGCCGACCGTGCCAACCAGGCCAAGTCGGATTTCCTCTCCAGCATGAGCCACGAGCTGCGCACGCCGATGAACGCCATCATCGGCTTTTCCCAGATGCTGGAATACGACAGCGAAATGACGGCCGACCAGCAGGACAGCGTGCATGAGATCCTCAAGGCCGGCCGTCATCTGCTCGACCTCATCAACGAGGTGCTCGACCTGGCCAAGATCGAGTCGGGCCGCATTGAGCTGTCGATGGAAGGCGTGGACCTGAGTGCGCTCGCTGAGGATTGCCGCCACCTGATTCAGCCCATCGCCGACAAGGCCGGCATCGGCTTGAGCTTCGACCTGCAGGTGGGGAGCGCCGTGTTCGCCGACCGCGTGCGGCTCAAGCAGGTGCTGCTCAACTTGTTGTCCAATGCCATCAAGTACAACCGACCCGAGGGCTCCGTCATATTGAGTGCGGGAGACGGCAAGCCCGGCCACCTGCGTTTCGCCGTGACGGACACCGGCCCCGGCATTGCGCCCGAACGCATCGGCGACCTGTTTCAGCCCTTCAACCGCCTTGGGGCCGAAGCCGGCGAGATCGAAGGCACCGGCATCGGTCTCACCATCACGCGTCGACTGGTGGAAATGATGGGCGGTGAAGTCGGCGTCGAGAGCCGCGTCGGTGTCGGTTCCACCTTCTGGCTGGAGTTGGCGGTGGGCCAGACGGCAAAAGTCGGCGCTGGCGAGACGGCAGCGCATAGCATCAACGCAAACGGGTCACAGCAACGCGAGGCCAATGTGCTGGCCATCGACGACAATCCAGCCAACCTCAAGCTGATTGCCCAGGTCATGGGCATGCGCGAGAATGTTCATCTGCTCACGGCCCATACGCCGGAACTCGGCATCGAACTGGCGCTGGCGCATCGCCCCGACCTGATCCTTCTCGACATCAACATGCCGGGCATGGACGGCTATCAGGTCCTCAAGGTATTCCAGGCAAGTGCCGAACTGCGCCACATTCCCGTGGTGGCCATTACCGCCAATGCGATGCAGCGCGATATTGAGCGTGGCATGGCGGCCGGCTTCACCGACTACCTGACCAAGCCGCTGGATATCGGCCACTTCCTGCAGGTGGCCGATGCCCTGCTGGATGCCACCACCACGCTGCCGCCGGAGCAGTCATGATGCGTTCCCCGCTACCGACACTGCTGATGCCACTGCGCCAGGTGCTCGCCGGCTGCGGCCCTGAAGTTTTGCAACCAGGATCAATGACCTTGCCGGGCGTAGCGGGTGCGTCCGACAAAGACGCCAAAGTTGCCTTGCTGGCGCTGCTGCGAAGATCCACGCGCGAGGCGCATCACCGGATCGATCATCACCCCTTGCTGGCGCCCCTGTTGCGCCCGGCGTTGAGTTGGGCCCATTACGGCGTGGTGTTAGGGACATTCTTTGACCTGTATCACTCGTTACAACCCGAGATTGCCGCGGCATTGCGCCAGTGCGACGATGGCTACGAGCTGGCTGATCGCCTCGCCTGGCTTGACGGCGATTTGGCGTACCTTGCCAAACGCGGTTGTGTGGTCAGCGCCGATATAAGCGAGTGGCAACCTCCACCTATCCTCTGCCGCGCCGACCTGGTGGGCACACTCTATGTGGTAGAAGGTTCGGCACTCGGTGGCCAGGTCATCGCCAGGTGCCTGCGCGTATCGCTGGGTGTCGACTGCGAAGCCGGCGCCAAGTTCTTTCATGGCCGGGGCGAGGAGACCTTGCACTACTGGAATCGTTTCCAGCAGTTCGCCGCCACACGGTGCCTGCCAGAAGACCATGAACGAGCCGCGATTGCCGCCGTGGCCGTTTTCGATCATATTTCACGTGCCCTCGATGCGAGTTGGACGAGATATAGTGTTCAGGCGTTGGGATTAGATAATGGCTGAACCCGGATTGGAACCGCCTATGAGTGATGATCGTGAAGACTTGCTGGCGCTGGCATTGCAGCGCTGCGCAGCCGAGCCGATTCACCTGGCGGGTGCCATCCAGATCCATGGCGTGTTCCTGGCGTTCGACCATGCCGGCATCGTGCGCATGGCCAGCGACAACCTTCACACCCTGCTCGAATGCTCGGCCCAGGACGCACTTGGGCGTCCTGTGGCGGACCTGCTCGAAAAAGATGCCTCCGCCTATCTGCTTGCCCGCTTGAGCGAGACCGAAGCCGGCGCCTCCGTTCAATTGAACTTCCGCACCGCGGGCAGTGGCACGCGCGAGCTGTCGGCAAGAGCCCACCGCGCTGGGGAGTTAATTGTCGTTGAGCTGGAAACCGAAGCGCCTTCGACAACATCGGAGGCAAAAGCGACGATAGCCCTACTGGGCGAGAGCTTGCGGCAAGCCGATCGGCATGGCGACATCGAAAGCTATTGCGGTTACGTTGCCAGCATGTTGCGCGAGCTGACGCACTTTGATCGGGTCAAGGTCTACCGCTTTGACAGCCATTTCCATGGTGACGTGATCGCGGAGAGCCGAAACGATGTGTTGCCCTCTCTGCTGCATCATCATTTCCCCGCCTCGGACATTCCGCCGCAGGCGCGCGCCCTGTACGAGAAAAACCTGGTCCGTATCCTGTTCGATGCCGACGCGCTCACCGTGCCAGTCATTCCTGTGCTGAATCCGCAAACCGGGCTGCCGATCGACATGAGTCACGCGATGCTCAGGGCAATTTCGCCCGTCCATATCGAGTATCTGCGCAATATGGGCGTGCGCTCGACCATCACGATTTCGCTGCTGCATGAAGGCCGCTTGTGGGGCCTGGTGGCCTGCCATAGCGCCATGCCGCAGCGGGTCTCTTCGGGTCTGCGCGAGACGATCGAGCTTGTCGGTAAGACCATTGCCATGAAAATCGGCGCGCTCGTAAATGCCATGCGCTTGCAGGCAATGAACGACGTTCGGAGTCACCTGCAGCGACTGACGGAGAGGATTCGCGTCGCCGACGACTTCGATACCGCGGTCCGTCATTCCAAGGCCGAGGTTCTTGGCCTGACAGATGCTTGTGGCTGCTATGTGCATTATAAAGGCCATGATGTATGGATTGGCGATATCCCTGCCGCAGGCAAACTCCAGGCGCTCGTCGCCTGGGTGAAGCAGCAGGACCGGACGGATGGCGTATTCGTGACCGACCAGTTGGGGTCGCTCTATCCACCCGCCCGGGACTTCGCCGACCGCGCGTCCGGGCTGCTGGCGGTGATGCTGGACAATGAGAATCGCGACTTCATCCTCTGGTTCCGGCCCGAGGTGCAGCGCAATATTCGCTGGGCAGGAAACCCCAATGGGCGAGTGACGACAGATGAACTTGGGCCGCGTATTGATCCACGCCGTTCGTTTGCCGTCTGGCTCGAAGCGGCACGTGGCTATTCTGATCCCTGGCTGAATACGACGATCGACGCGGTGAAACTGTTTTCCCTCTCGGTGGTGCAAATTCTGATGCAACAGACGCGAAAACAGGCGCTGGTCGCCGAGCGCGCCAATGCGGCCAAGAGCGAATTCCTCTCGCGCATGAGCCACGAGCTGCGCACGCCGCTCAACGCCATCCTCGGCTTCGCCCAGATGCTCGCCCTGCCGGGCAAGTCGTCGCTGACAGAACAGCAGGCCGACAACGTGCAGGAAATCCTCAAGGCCGGCCAGTATCTGCTGGTTCAGATCAATGAAGTGCTCGATCTGGCGCGTATCGAAAGCGGCCGCATCGAACTGAGCCTTGAACCGCTGCCGCTCGAACCGCTTATCAAGGACTGCATCGCCCAGGTGCAGCCGCTGGCGGCGGCGCGTGGCATCGCGATTGCCGCGCAGCTTGATGAAGCCATGGCGCTCCAGGGCGACTACACCCGTGTCACACAGGTGCTGCTCAACCTGCTGTCGAATGCCATCAAGTACAACCGCGACGGCGGGCAGATTCATGTTGTTGTTGTCCCCGATGGCGAGTGCCTGCGCATCGAAGTGCGTGACACCGGACGCGGCATTGCACCAGACAAGCAGGAGCGCTTGTTCAAGCCCTTCGAGCGGCTGGAATCCTCTTACGACGGCATCGAGGGCACCGGCATTGGCCTGGCGCTGGTGAAACGGCTGGTTGAGGCGATGGGGGGCGAGATCGGTGTGGACAGCAAAGAGGGGGTCGGCAGCACGTTCTGGTTTGTCCTGCCCGCTGCCACATTGCCGAGCCTGCCTGAAACAGCGCCGTCAAAAGTCGGCGCTGGCGGTACGGCGCCTGCGGTGACTGTGGTCCCGACATCCGCTCAATCGCCGCGTCGCGTGCTCTACATTGAAGACAATCCGGCCAATCTCAAGCTGATACGAAAGATCATCAGCCTGCGTCCCGAGTTCGCCTTGCTTGATGCCATTAATGCCGAACTTGGCCTGGAGATCGCCCGCCGCGAGCGCCCCGATTTGATCCTGCTCGACATCAACCTGCCGGGCATGGATGGCTTTGCCGCATTGGCCATGTTGAAATCCGATCCGGCCACCTGTACCATTCCGGTGGTCGCCGTCACCGCCAATGCCATGAAACACGACATTGATCGCGGCAAGTCGGCCGGCTTCGCTGACTACCTGACCAAGCCTATCGACATCGCTCG
>JFJP01038779.1_pt1 | contig 15804 bp, 2 predicted proteins | sample 431651 | NCBI WGS metagenome assembly JFJP01 (sample SAMN02602958, study PRJNA72255) | Microbial mat metagenome, whole genome shotgun sequencing project. | biome: fresh water; feature: sink hole; material: water; isolation source: purple microbial (photo- and chemosynthetic) mats found in... | reverse complement strand
TATCCAACTTATCACCGATAACTTGCGTGACCTACAACAGCAGGTCGGTCATAAAGGAAATTATTCAAAATACCGATGATGCCGGTGGAAAAAAATCCATCTGTCTTGAGTTCGGCCTCTCCAAAGGCATTAAGGCTGCCTCTCATCCTCTACTTCAAGGCCCAGGGCTCTTCTTCCTCAATAACGGAGCATTCAAAGCAACTGACGACGACGCTATCCAATCTTTTGGCCTTAACCAAAAGGCGGCGGACAGTGCAACGATCGGCAAGTTTGGTCTTGGAATGAAGAGCGTCTTCCACTTCTGCGAGGCCTTCTTTTATCTTGCGAAGGGAGAGAAAAATGAATACCGCGTCATTCTTAATCCATGGGCTGGTGGAAGAAATCCCCGACACTCGAGCTGGGAAAATTTTGCCGATGATGACCAAAAGCACCTACTAAAACACCTTGCTCCGATACATGCGCCTGTCTCACGACAAAGCGATTCCTGGTTCCTTCTCTGGTTGCCGTTGCGGCAGCAAGTGCACCTTGAAGGTGGAGGTGGCATCATAAAAGAATTTCCGGGTGATGATGCCAGTCTGCTAGATTTCCTCCGCGATGCAGACCTGCCGGGAAAACTATCCGAGCTTCTACCACTCCTCCGTCGTCTGGATTGTATTCGTTTCTGGCAGGACAATAATGGCGAGTTCGTTTCTCAATATCATATCACTTTGGGGTCCAACGCATGCCGACTTGCCGGGGTTGGGGAGGATGGACTTGGGAAGGGCAATAAGAAGGAACTTACCGGTTCTACATCCGAAACTGTCTTTGCGGGTCACGAACAACACATCACCTCAGAGAGCCTTCGCACGCTTCAAAACTCCGATCACTGGCCTTGCAGCTACGTGCGGAACAAAGATGGGAACGAACAAGAGGTGCCGGACAAGGCCGAAGGCCACGCGGCGGTTGTCTTTTCTCGCAGGCTAGTAAGTGGGCAGGGCGAATTGCGCATTCGATGGGCCGTGTTTCTTCCTCTTGAAGGCGGGAAGGAAGATCGCGATTGCGATGGCTGTTATTCCTATCTTCTTACTTTGCACGGCTATTTTTTCGTCGATGCTGGACGGGTCGGTATTGATGGAATGAATGGTTTATCTCCGCAAGTTACAAATACTCCCCCATCCACCGAGAGTGAGCTCCGCCAACAGTGGAACGCACTCTTAACTAGAGAGGCTGTATTGCCTCTGGTCCTCCCTTCTCTCGAAAGTTTCACCAAAAAGGCAGCCCTCACATCACTTGAAATTGAGTCTCTCTGTCAAACGCTTGGCAAGTCAAGTCTTTTCAATTCCCACCGCAAAGAGATCTGTAAACAATGGCAGTATGTTCATGTTATTAACAGCTTAGGTTCCACTTGGCAGCTCATTGATGCTGATAAACATGTTTTGCCCCTGCCCGCTCCATCTCAATCAAATCGTGAGCGTCCATGGATAGTGTTCCCTTCCCTTGTTCAACTTGAACAAAAATACTTATTTGTTGATAGTGATACTCCCTACCTGCGGAGTGCAGGTCTACCTAAATGGAAAGGGGAACTCATTGAAAAATTATTGGACGAAATGACAGTAAATATTTTCAACGACCATGGGCAGCTTGATTATTTTCTCAAGGTATTAGGAAGTGACGCAGTCTATTCCTCTCTCCAAATCGGATCAATCCAGCAGAAGCTCCGGCGTCTTTTGTCCCAGGCATTTGCTGTACATGGGGAGACTCTTTCCCGTTTCCGTCAAAAAATCCAGCAAGCTGTTGGTCTTATTGGTGAAGGAATGCGTTTAATCATACCAAGGGTATCAAAAAACCTTCGCTCACTCCAGCTTCTCGACATAAGTGTGCTCCTTGTTCCAAAAGATTTTGATGATCCTAATAATCCAGGTGATGCCAAGCTGACCATTGAAGACGCTACGGCGCTGCTTCAAGAAATTGACCGTCTTGTTTGTCAAGCTAAGGATAACATGGCGTCCAAGGAACAGGTCGAGTGCCGAGAATTGATAAAATTAATACTTGGCAATTTAAATGTTGTTGATTCAAGATTGGTGCTCCATCAAAACAGAACCCTGCACCTTATCGATGCGTATGATTGTCGTCAAAACCGACAACGGAATGTTTCTCTGGAAGACCTTGAAAAAGTTCGTAAAAACCGTCTTCTTTTCCAGTTTTCTCCAGGACTTGGAGAGATCCGATTAGGTCTTTCACCTCACCTCCAGAAGGCGATCGACGAACAGCTGTTTGTTATACATGGAGAGACAACTCGGCTTTTTCCCATTCCGGGAGAGGGTTTTTCTTCCTGCACAGCTGAGGCGTGCCTTGAGTCGCTTGGGTTGGGTGTCAAAACTCTTCGCTCTGCAGGAGTCCAGGCTCTCGTCCAACGTCTTGCGGGAGCTACGATGGATACAGATGCTCAGCGACGCGGTATGCGGTATCTCTTGCATGGGGAAAAAAAGAATCTTGATGATATACGGACACCGCTTTGGGTTCGCGGTCATGAGGTTTCCGCCGTATGGGAAAAGCTGTGGCGTCAGACTCATGGGGCGGACATTGGCAAGAGCTGGAATCTTCTACAACTGGATTTAGTTAACCAGATCGCGCAGGGAAAATGGACTGGCCTCAGTATTCAAGAGCTCCGACCGGAAGCTATTCTACGGGAAGTTCAGCGGGTTGCAGCCCCTTTGGATGGTTCCATCTTTACAGGAGAAGAAAGGATTGAAATTCTTTCTCAAGTGAAGGATGAAAAACTTTGGAGATCCCTGGCATTGCACGAAACCATAGATGGCAGCCTGTCACAGGTGGGAACCAACACTTATTTAGAAAGCAATGTATCACTTCCAAATGGCTTGACCGGGCAGGCAGTCATCATCAGAAGAAACAATGATCACAGGGTCTTTAATCAACAGGACGCTTGGATCAAACCTCTTCGGCAGCTTGATGTGGCCGAGTTAGCCATTAAACACGAAGAACCGCACTGCTATTGGCGTGAAATTATAGAGGTGGTTGCAGAGTTTGCAGACAAGCGGATGTTTAGGGACAACCTCCGTGAGACCCCGTGGTTACCAACTTTGCGAGGGGCTCCAGCAAAGCCAGAGGATGTTATTCTACTACCAGAAATCAATGATGAACTGGTTCTTCTATCTGCTCAGGAAGGTAATAGTTACGTCCCTCCTTCTCAACTTAGTAAAGAAATTCAAGAGCATTGTAGGTTCAAAGACCTGCAGGGATTATTTTCATCTGAAGAAGAGGGGCTGGGTAAGCTATCGCTATTGATGGAAGGAAAGATAGCATATCATCTTGGGTCTTTTGAGGTGGAAGTGAACGAAGATCAGTTTAAGCAGCACCTCGCAATGTTAGAACTCCTACCAGGTTATTTACATTTTCCTGGATGGCAACTGTTATCAAGATTGTCAAAAAAATATAATCCATTTCTGCTCAAAAAATTTCTTTTTCCTATCCTGTTTTTTCCTGTGGAGAGTAAAAGGCTCTTTGAACTGCTTTTATGGATTAAAGAAGAGCATGATAAATCGTCGAAAAATGATAAGTTAAGCTTACTGGCGCTTTACAACTGGACCCTTGTCGCCTTCATTCAATCTACAGATGCACAATTGTTACTGCACGATATTTTTCTTTTAAATAAGGAAGGACATTGGCACAGGGCTGATGAACTCTGCGTAAATGTTGTTGGGATAGCCAGAAGACATATTCTGGATGAAGAACAACGAAATATCCTTAAAAATATTATCTTCGAAGGCGGAGCGCCTCGTCAGAGCTCAGTTAGCCAAAAGAGCACTTCCCAAGATAAATCGTTAAGTTTCACGAGAAAAGATGGCCCTGACTTTTTAAGTTGGAAGAAAATTCTTGAGCAGATCCAGAGTACCCCTGAAAGATTAAATGAATTTTTTTCACCATGGGTCGGTCAAGTTGCGCCTGAGACCATCTGTTTTTTTCTGCGCCTTTTGGGAGATCATCCCAAGCCAGCAATGCATGATTTGTCAGAGAAGTATCGAGGTGGACATACTTCTTTGGACTGGTATCGGGAAAAGATTCCCTGGAATGATATCTCTGTTTCGCATCCTAAAAATCGGGACGCAGAACTCTCTGGTACTCCCCAAGAGGTTATAGGCAAGCACGGTTTTATCGTTGAAGTCATCTCCGGAGATCAGTCTATGGAGGTGGCGTCGATCATCGGAGAACCAATTAAGGTTTTTATGGAGAAGGCGTTCGAATCCTTTATTGTCGGAAAACATCCGGTCGGGTTTTGGGGTGCCATGGATCTCGGAATCATGCGACTCTGTCTCAGAAAAGCCGATCAAGATAGTATGACGCCTAAGCGGTTTTCTGCAGTTCTTAAAAATACAGCAGAATATATTCTGAGCAAGGTGTATGGACAGACTTGTGACCTCGACACCCTTTGGAAGGAGCTTGACAGTTCTGAGCAGCTTGACATTCAGGTGGCAGAGACGCTCATTCTCGAAAACATACCCTTTTATCTGAGACAACTTAGTGTCCATAAGCGGAATGAACAACTCCGGGAAGTATTAAGGCAGTGGGACGAAGCGCGCCGAGAAGTAGCTGAATATGGGCACGATACAAAGGATGCAAAAAAAAGAAACGAGGTTTTGGGGAGGCAACAGATATCTCTTCGTTCTCTTCAAAGTCTTCTCAAGGATGATGATGCCGCGCAATTAGCTGTGCTAAATGCGGTGCGGGCTAAGATGAGAGATTTTCAGTATGAACCGGGCAGTGTTCCCTTTGAGCTTTTTCAAAATGCCGACGATGCCACTGTCGAACAAACCGAGATAGATGAGTATCATTATAATCGAAAATTAAACGACATGATGTTGCCAAAGCATTGTTGTCGCTTTCTTGTGCAACATTGTCAGAATAGTCTTTCCTTTGTCCATTGGGGCCGTCCCATTAATAGTACCGGAGGTGGGAGCTTTCCTGGCCATGAACGTGGGTATCACCAGGACATGGAAAAGATGCTGATCCTCTCATCCTCCGATAAAGAGAGCGGGAATGTCACTGGTAAATTCGGCCTTGGATTCAAGAGCGTTCTGCTAATCTGTCAACGACCTCGGCTTGTGAGTGGGCGGCTTGGTTTTGAGGTGGTCGCTGGCATGTGCCCAGTTCCGCTTTCCAATCAGGAAACGCTACGTTCGAGACTGTCAGAGATTTCGGTTGATCAACAGCGGCCAGGCACCCTCGTTGAACTGGCCCTGGATTCATGGGTCAAGGCTGAGGCAGTCATGGATACCTTTTCTAAACTTGCCGGCGGTCTTGTTGTCTTTGCCCGTCAACTTCGCCAAATAGAGATTCGTGACACGAGTGATAAAACGATCCTCAATGTAATATGGAAACCAGAGATTATATGTGAGAAAGGCGGCTGTCGTATCGAGCAGGCCGACTTTTTCTCTCCATCGGACAATAGCGAGCGGTTGCCTGCCATATATTTCCGCTGCGGTAATGGCGGAATACTCCTTGGCTTTGGCCCCCGAGGATTCAAAAAACTCCCCCAGATGATGCCTGCAATATGGGTAGTAGCCCCTACTAGAGAGGACACTAACTTCGGCATTGCTGTGAATGGGGAGTTTGACCTTGACGCCGGTCGGGCAAAACTCTCTGGTACCAGCAATGCAAATTCACAGAAAGCAAGAATCATAGGGCAGATGCTTACTGACGGATTTTGTGTTCTCCATGATGAGGCCGAGAAGGACTGGGCGAGCTTTACCAAGCAAGTCCGATTAGAGGAGGGATTGACAACGTATGATTTCTGGAAATCTTTTTGGGATGTACTTACCGAGACGATTTCAGGTTCAGACAGCCCAGCTCGACAGCTTGTTCGGCATATTCTTACTGCAGATTGCGGGATCGGAGCCTTCATCTCGACAACTGATCGGGCAGCACTGCCAACAGGTCTGTGGGGGGCCTATGCAACCTTGACCAACCCAGGCCAAGTTCGTTATGTGCTGCGTGATTTGTTGAACAACGAAAAAAACTTTAGCGTAGTTGCTAAAATGAAGGCCTTCGCTGCGAAGGCAAAACCTGGCCAAGTGATTTCCAAAGATATGCATGCAGCTTTGTGCAGAATTTTGCCGGAATGGGGCCAGAAAAGAAATCAGTGGATTTCGCTACAAGCTCAGGATGTTGTTGATTGGGTTGTTGGAGACGGCAAGGAAGTCACGCCGGAGATGGCCAGAGAGCTCGGGTCCCTGATCGACAGGGAATTTGAGAAACAGGACGATGATAAGCAGGAAGAGGTCAAGTCACTTTTAAAACACCTGCGAGAGACACTTACATTCCAGACTGAAAATGGCCAGTGGAAAAAGGCGGGAGAGCTTCTGGTTCTTGTCGACACCAGCCAGAAGGAATATGAGGAAGAGAGTCTGCGTGCCGGATTCGCTCCTGCCCAACGATTGCTTTCTCGGAAGTACAGTGGAAAGGCTGTGGAGTTCTTTCGCATTTGTCGGGAACGAATGAAAGCTGTTGTGGAGGACATGGAAGCTTGGATTCGGCAGGCTGATGATGAGAATCGATGCGCTGCCATCCTGTACCTTCGTGATGGTGAGAAAAGGGCTGAATTGCTGGAACGTCTGCGCAATGGCGGGATACAAGGAACCTGGATCGCTAAGCTGAATAAAAATTCTCCTTACTTTGATGACTGGGATGATCACGACCGAGACGAACTTCTTCTTCGTGGGCTGAAGTCTCTTGAAGAATTAAAGGAGGATCAAACTGCGGGACCAGCATCCAAAGAGGAAGTTCCACTCAAGCCTTTTTACGACCCACGCACAGTCCTGCCAGCAATCTATGACTGGTGGCAACGTGAATCGAAAATTTATCTTCCACGCTATGAGCAGCGCATATACCCTGACGGTTGTTTGCCACAACTTGTCATCGACGATGTCGGTGAATTCGACCGGTCGGCTTGGCTGACCCTATTACTACTTGGAGCTTTCCATACAAAGGGCCGCACTATTGCCGAACAGCACCGGGGGTTCATTAATCTTTGCCAACGAAATGGCTGGTGGCGTGTTTTTTTCACTGCAGATTCAGCAAATCGTCCTGATGAATGGATGGGAGTACTTGACCAGTTTTTTGACAAACAAAATGACATCGCGGAATACGCTCATTGGTTTAAAGAATTTCCCTCAATTTATTGCCTTTCCAGGCACCTTGATGAATACGTCGAAATCTTCAGTTCGGTAAACCGACATTTACAGGCCGGAACCAATTTGCAGGCTGTTTTAACGCCACGGGCAGTTGCCGTTTTCCAGGGTGGGGGTATTGACGCACCCCCAATCACTAAGATCCTCGGAATGGGAGTATGTTTTGTCCTACGGGAACTGGCACGGAGTGGACTTGTAGGTCATCCTGAGGCAAGCTCCTATTGCTACCTCCCAACACGCCGACTCCGGCAACTATTTTCTCAACTTGGTGCTGATATTGAGGAAAACGACTCTCGATTCGAGCAGTCGAGGGTCATCCACAAATTTCTGGTAAAACATCTTGGCGCGGAAAAAGCCGCCTTCATGGGGCACTTCGACATTCCTCTGCAGGTCGTGGCTGATGATCCTAATGTTCAAAGTAAAGTCGGAATAATAGTTGAAAACGTCTGGGAAGATGTATGTGACTTGCATAGCATTGACGAGGAGGCAATAACGCGCATTATGGAAAACTTACGGAGCAAAGGATTATTGCAATGACAACTTTAACCACAGGCCTTCGCGTTTCCCATCCACGGTTTGGGCATGGCACCGTCGAGTTCGGCAAGGCAGAAACATCTATCGTTCGTTTCGACCATGGCATCGAAGAATGTCCAAACGAGATACTCACCATCCAGCGCGACTTACACTCTTCCATTGCCAACGGGCATTGGGATCAGCCCCTCGAAACTATCACCCGCGTTCAGGCCGAGTCCATCGTTTCCATTAATGACGCCTGGGGTGTTTTTTCCCGTTCTCGTATAGCTCTGCTTCCGCACCAACTATGGGTCTGTCACAAGGTTACGCGGACCTGGCCATTTTCCTGGATGGTTGCGGATGATGTCGGCTTGGGCAAGACCATTGAGGCGGGCATCATGCTCTGGCCTTTGTTGGCAAAGGGGCTAGTTAAGCGACTGCTGATTCTTTGCCCAGCATCCTTGGTGGAACAGTGGCAGTTTCGGCTACGGGATATGTTCGACATTCGCATTTCTCGGTACCTGCCTGAGGCCGATACTCCCAAAGCCGATTTCTGGAACACCCATCACCAAGTGGTGGCCTCACTTCAGACTTTACGGGATGACAGAAAAGGAAGACACCAACGCTTGTTCGACGCCGAACCCTGGGATTTACTCATCGTGGACGAGGCCCATCATTTGAATATGCACGAGGAGTCAGGTGCTACCCTTGGATATCGGTTCGTCGAAAAGCTCATTACTCAACGTTTGATTACTTCCAAAATTTTTTTTACCGGTACTCCCCACCGAGGGAAAAATTATGGCTTTTTTGCTCTTTTACGTCTTTTGCGGGATGATCTATTCAACCCGGACGCTCCTTTTGACAAACAATTGCCCTTTTTGCGTCAAGTTCTCATTCGCAACAACAAGCAGAATGTAACGGACATGGAAGGGAATAAGCTGTTCAAGTCTGTGTCAGTTCGCTCCGAGACCTATTCCTATTCGTCAGAAGAGGCCGCCTTCTACGATCTGCTCACTGATTTCATTGCCTCAGGCAAGGCCTATGCCTCATCTCTGTCTTCCGAAAGGGACCAGCAGGCCGTCATGCTGGTGCTTATCGCCATGCAGAAACTTGCGTCTAGTTCAGTAGCTGCCATCCGCAAGGCGCTGAGGGGAAGACTTGAACGGATTCAGAAGAAAAAAGAAAACGTTCAAAAAAGCGAGGATAGTCTGAAGCGTATTCGCGAACTTATCGGACAAATGGAAGAGGATGCCAATCCTGAGTTACTTGATGAGTTGCAGGTCCGTGAAGAGCTGCTTGCCGAGGAGTCCTTTGAGTTGCATCTCATGGAAGATGAAGTCCCACAGATCGAACTCCTTGCCCACGCGGCTGATGCGGTGTTCCAGGAAACCAAGATAACACGACTCCTCGAAATCCTGGAGGGGCAGTACGAAGGGATGCAAGTGCTTTTTTTCACTGAGTACAAGGCAACACAGGCCCTTGTCATGTCTGCGCTTATGCAACGGTTCGGGACAGACTCTGTTACCTTTATTAACGGAGATAAGCGCATTGATGGTGTAATTGATCGCAAAGGAACTGCTCCACGCACCCTCACTATGGACCGCTCAATGGCTGCGGACAACTTTAACGCCGGTAAGGTACGTTTCCTGGTTTCCACCGAGGCGGCCGGAGAAGGAATCGATCTCCAGGAATCTTGCCATACGCTTATCCATGTTGACCTACCATGGAATCCCATGCGTCTCCACCAACGGGTGGGAAGGTTAAACCGCTATGGCCAGAAGCATTCGGTTGAGGTCATCACCCTTCGCAACCCGGACACTGTAGAGTCCCGCATTTGGGAAAAACTCAATGCCAAGATCCAAAATATTATGATCGCTTTTGGGACAGCCATGGACGAGCCGGAAGACCTTCTTCAACTGGTACTCGGCATGACCTCGCCATCTTTGTTTACCGAACTTTTTTCCCAGGCATCAAAGGTACCTAAAGACTCACTCTCTTCCTGGTTTGATGCTAAGACTAAAACCTTCGGTGGCCATGGTACCCTTGACACCGTAAAAAACCTGGTAGGCAACAGTTCTCGGTTTGACTACCAGAATCTGAAAGATATCCCACGTAAGGATCTTCAAGACCTGCAATCTTTCTTTGAGGCAATGCTTCAGCTCAACAAAAGAAGAATCGGGCGTGAAGGGGATGGGCTGAGTTTCAAGACCCCTGATGAATGGCTTAAAGATCCCGGAGTTCGAAACCGCTACGAAGGTTTAGTCTTTTCCCGTGAAGTGAAAGGGAGAGAGGCCTCCCTGCGGATTGTTGGCGTTGGGCACCGGGCCTTTGATCAAGCCATCGAGCAAGCCCGGCAGCAATCGGCGATGCTCACGGCAATTAAAGGGATTGATGCACCGGTAGCAGTTTTTCGTGTCTTCGATCGCATTACTGGAAAATCAGGCAATGTTAAACAACTTGTTTATGCCATCCTATCCGATGGAGATGAAAAGGAACTCATTGTGCTCAAGGATTGGCAGGTTCTCGATCTTGCCAACCGCTTGATCGTTGAAAAGCTTCCCCTGGAAGACGGCCAGGTTGTTCCACTACCCTCTGATGTGGCGTTTTTTATGGACAAAGCGTATGAGAAGCTGGCAAAGTCTCTCGGAGAAGGGATGCCCCATCTGTTTGAGTATCCTTCGGTGGAACCTCTTACGATCCTCTGGCCAGCTGAGTAGTCTGTAATTCCTCAATTCCAAATATAGCATTATTTCTACGGTACAATCTATGCCCCCATCAATATTCGCCCCTGGTGCCCGAGTCCTGATCCGTGATGCAGAATGGCTTGTGCGCCGGGTTGATCGTACTTCTACAGGCAAGCAGGCCGTTGCCGTGGTTGGCCTGTCTGAACTGGTCAAGGACAAGGAGGCCATCTTTCTGGAAGAGATTGACCAGATTGACCTGCTTGATCCGGCCGATACCAATCTGGTTGCCGACACCTCGCCCTTCTACCGGGATTCCATTCTCTTCATGGAAAGTCTGCTGCGCCAGACGCCGCCCACCGACGAGCATCTCTACATCGGACACCAAGGGGCGAGTGACGCTGTTCCCTATCAGCTCGATCCGGCCATCGTGGCCCTCAGGCAACCCCGTCAGCGCATCCTGATTGCCGATGCTGTCGGCCTTGGTAAAACCATCGAAGCGGGCATTTTGATCACTGAGCTGATCAAGCGCGGCAAGGGTAAGCGCATCCTTGTGTTGACCGTGAAAAGCATGATGACCCAGTTCCAAAAGGAGCTATGGAGCCGATTTACTATCCCCTTGGTCAGACTCGATTCCATCGGCATCCAGCGGGTTCGTTCCCGCATCCCCACCAATCACAATCCGTTTTATTACTTCGACAAATCGATCATCTCCATCGATACCCTCAAGCAGGATGGCGAATACCGGACCTATCTCGAAAAGTGCTACTGGGACATCATCGTCATTGACGAGTGCCATAATGTGGCCGAGCGCGGCAGCGATGGCAGCCACTCCCAGCGGGCCAAGCTGGCTAAGCTCCTCGCCAGCCGTTCGGATACCTTGCTCCTGCTTTCGGCCACTCCCCATGATGGTAAGGCAAAATCGTTCGCCAGCCTGATGAATATGCTGAATCCCACGGCCATCGCCAATCCCGAGGATTATGGTCCGGAGGACATCAAGGGCCTTTTCATCCGCCGCTTCAAAAAAGACATTAAAGAACAGGTGTCTTCGTCCTTTCGTGAGCGGAAGGTGGCCGTTGCCAAATGTCCGGCCACCCACCAAGAAGAGGCAGCCTTCGAGGCCTTCAGCGCCCTGACCTTTACCAAGATCGATCAGCGGCGCACGGCGGGCAAGTTGTTTAAGACCACCCTTGAAAAGGGCCTCTTCTCAAGCCCGGTTGCCTGCCGCCAGACCATCGCCCGCCGCATCCAACGCCTCAGCCAAGAGGATGAATCTGCCTATGCCAAAGACATCGAGGCCATGGACAACCTGGCGGCCCTCCTTGCCGACATCACTCCCAAAGAGTTTGCCAAGTACCAGAAACTCCTGGAGGTGATCCGCGACTCAAAGCAAGGCTTCGGCTGGACCGGCAAGGATACCCGCGATCGGTTGGTGATCTTCAGTGAACGGATCGAGACCATCAAATTTTTAAATACCGCCCTCAAGAACGACCTGGGGTTAAAAGACGAGCAAGTCAGCATCCTGCATGGCGGTCTGTCCGACATCGACCAGCAGCATATCGTCGAGGAGTTTGGCAGGGATGAATCCAAACTCCGCCTCCTCCTGGCCTCGGATGTGGCCTCGGAGGGTATCAACCTCCATTTTCTCTGCCACCGAATGATTCATTTCGATATTCCCTGGTCGCTCATGGTCTTCCAGCAGCGTAATGGCCGCATCGACCGCTACGGACAGGAGCGAGAACCGCAGATTGTCTATCTGATGACCGAAAGTAACAATGACAAAATCAAAGGCGACAATCGCATTCTGGAACTGCTTATCCAGAAAGATGAAATGGCAGCCCAGAACATTGGTGATCCTTCGGCCCTGATGGGGGTCTACGACATCGAACAGGAAGAGCTGTTTACCGCCGCCGCCATCGAGGAGGGCGACAGCCCGGATGACTTTGAGGAACGCCTGAAAAAGGTGCCCAAAGACCCGCTGGGACTGCTGATGGATGACATTGAAACACCCAAGGGAACTGAGGCGACGGTTGCGCAGAAAACAATGCTTACGCTCTTTGCCAACGACTTTTCCTATTTGAAAGATGCTGTTGATTATATCCGGCGTCAGCAACCCCTGCAGGCCGACTTTGACGATGCCAAGCGCACCGTCAACCTGATCCCGCCGGACGAGTTGAAAAATCGCTTCAAGACCATGCCACCTGACATCTGGCCGGATACGGGCGAGTTCATCCTCTGTGCCGACCGCCAGACGATCATGGATGAGATTCGCCGGACCCGCCGGGAGGAACACACCTGGCCACGCATCCATCTCCTCTGGGAACAGCACCCGGTTATGCAGTGGGTGGGCGATAAACTGCTCGCCGCCTTTGGCCGTCAGCAAGCGCCAGTGCTCACCCTGCCTGGGAAACTGGCGCCAGGCGAGGTTGTCTTTATCCTCTCCGGCCTTATCCCCAACCGCAAAAGCCATCCCCTGATTCAGCACTGGCTTGGCGTGCGCTTCATCAATAACCAGTTTGCCGATATTGCCGAATTCACCGAGGTGGTGAGACGTACCGGCTTGGGCACTGAAAAGATAGCCAACCGCAGCGCCGCCTTCTCTGCTGAAGCACTGGCCAAACTCCTCCCCCAGGCCATCAGCCGGGCAACTACCTGGATGGGCCAACGCCGTCAAGACTTCGAGGATGAGGTCAACCCTAAGCTGGAAGAGCAATACACAGCCCTGGAAAAGCTCCGGGGCCGGCATGTTAAACAACTCTCTCTGTTCGGCACCGAAGACGGCGGACGACAGCAGGATAAAAAGGCCCAGCGTCAACGGGAGATCGACCGCATCTTTGATGAATACATCCAATGGATTGAGGAAACCATGATCACTGAAAAGACCCCCTACATCCGGGTCGTAGCTGTTTTGAGAGGAGATGACTGATGGCTCTGAACCTCACCGGCATAAACAACGAAAACGAATTCTATACCCATCACTACCTGGTCGCCATCCTGGAGAACGACCTGAAAAATCTCTTTGCCACTTGGGAGACGCAGGAACAAGAACAGGGCGTCAAACCGCCATTCCAGGCATTGAGTCGGCTAAGCAAGGAGTATTTTACTGTGCGCGGCCAGATGGAGAGGCTCAAAGACCCCGCCGCCATCCTCGCCCTGCAACGCCGCTTCCTTCCCGATCTGCTGGCCGCACTTGGCTTTGATATGGCCCCCACGGTCAGGACGCTTGATGGCGGGGGACTCATGCCCATCATCGGCGAAATCCTTAAACCAAGTGGCGAGCCTGCCTTGTGGATCATGGAGGCGGTCTGTCCTCCTGCCGAGGTCACCGATCCCCTGGAGGTCTCCCTGCTCAAGGAGCAATGCCCTGACCCTGACAGTACAGAATACCCCCTTGACCTCAGCTATGCCGATCTCATCACCAAGCAGGTCTTTACCCTGGCCGAGCCGCCACGTTGGGTAATCCTGGTCAGTTTTTCCGCCATTGTCCTGCTCGATCGCAGCAAGTGGAACGAGAAGCGCTTTCTGCGTTTCGATCTTGCCGAGATCTTTGGCAACAAGGACCAGTCAACCTTCAAGGCCATGGCAGCACTCCTGCACCGATCGAGCATCTGCCCCGAGGATGGCGTCTGTCTGCTCGATGCCCTGGACGAGAACTCCCACAAGCACGCCTTCGCCGTCTCCGAAGACCTGAAATACTCGGCCCGCGAGGCGGTGGAACTCTTGGGCAATGAGGCCGTCTTCTACTTCCGGAATGTCCTCAATGTCGGCATTTTTGGCGAACGTGGCGGCGCAGCCTTGAATGAAAAGGAGTTGACCGAGGAGTGCCTGCGCTATCTCTACCGCCTTCTTTTTCTGTTCTACATCGAGGCCCGGCCGGAGCTCTCCTTCTCCCCCATGCGCAGCGAGGAGTTCCGCACCGGCTACAGCCTGGAGAGCCTGCGTGACCTGGAGATGGTGGCGCTGACCACAGAAGAATCCCAGAATGGCACTTTCTTGCACGAATCCCTCAAAAACCTCTTCGACCTCATTTTCAAAGGATTCAATCATAAGAACCAGCAGCTTGCCTTAGGCTTTGACGATGCGCCCCAGCATCACACCTTCCAGATGCCGCCGCTCAACTGCCACCTCTTCGACCCGGCCCGCACCCCGCATCTCAACCGGGTGAAGTTCCGCAACTCGGTCTTGCAGCGGGTGATCCAGCTCCTTTCCCTGTCCCGGCCCGGCACCGGCAACAAACGGCGGGGCCGCATCAGTTATGCCCAGCTTGGCATCAACCAGTTGGGCGCGGTCTATGAGGGGCTGCTTTCCTACAGCGGCTTCTTTGCCAAGACCGATCTCTATGAGGTCAAGAAGGAAGGCGAGGAGTACAACGAACTGAAGGCCGCCTACTTCGTCATTAAGGAAGAGCTGCCCAACTACGAGGAGAACGAGAAGGCCTTCAACGCCGACGGCACCTTGAAGATGTACCCCAAGGGGACTTTCATCTATCGTCTGGCCGGACGGAACCGGGAAAAATCCGCTTCGTACTATACCCCGGAGGTGCTGACCCAATGCCTGGTGAAGTATGCCTTGAAGGAGCTTTTGCAAGACAAGAGCGCCGATGAAATCCTGCGGCTCACCATCTGCGAGCCGGCCATGGGCAGTGGCGCCTTCTTGAACGAGGCCATCAACCAGTTGGCCGAGGCCTACCTGCAACGAAAGCAGAAGGAAACAGGCCAGACCGTTGGTCATGATGGCTACGCCCTGGAGAAGCAGAAGGTCAAGGCCTTCCTTGCCGACAACAATGTCTATGGCGTTGACCTCAACCCCACCGCCGTCGAACTGGCCGAGGTCTCCCTGTGGCTCAACTCCATCTGCCCAGGCGAAGAGGGCAAGACGCCCACCGTACCCTGGTTCGGCAACCAGCTGGTCTGTGGCAACTCTCTGATCGGTGCTCGACGGCAGGTCTTTAGCGCCGCGTCGCTCACCGAGACCCGCAAGGGCCAGCAGACCTGGCAGGATATGGTGCCGGAGCGGGTGCCCTTAGGCACGGAACGTCCCAAAGAGAGCGTCTATCACTTCCTGGTTCCCGATCCCGGCATGGCCGATTATGGCGACAAGGTGGTCAAGGCCATGGAGCCGGAGGCCATTGCCGCGATCAAGGAGTGGCGCAAGACCAGCCTCAAACCCTTCAGCAGCGGGCAGAGCGCCACCCTGAACCGTCTGTCCGCTGCCATTGACAAGCTCTGGCAGAGGCACATCAGCGATTGCGCCAGTGTCCGCCAGATGACCCGTGATGGATACAGCTTTTTCGGCTACGACGACAGGGGCGACTTTAGCAGTCGGCTTTCCACCCAGGAGAAGGACGAGCGTTTCAACCGGATTCTCAAGTCCGAGAATATCCGCAACTCCAGCCCCTATCGGCGATTAAAGCTGGTGATGGACTA
>JFJP01038778.1_pt1 | contig 15807 bp, 8 predicted proteins | sample 431651 | NCBI WGS metagenome assembly JFJP01 (sample SAMN02602958, study PRJNA72255) | Microbial mat metagenome, whole genome shotgun sequencing project. | biome: fresh water; feature: sink hole; material: water; isolation source: purple microbial (photo- and chemosynthetic) mats found in... | reverse complement strand
ATGATCGACCGCTCCACAATAGAACGTATTCTCGATGCTGCACAGATAGTTGACGTGGTGCAGGAGTTCGTTCAGCTGAAGAAACGGGGGGTGAACTACCTTGGACTTTGTCCCTTTCATAACGAGAAGACTCCTTCGTTTACGGTTTCTCCTTCGAAAGAGATCTTTAAATGTTTTGGCTGCGGAAAGGTCGGCAACTCGGTAAACTTCGTAATGGAACATGAACACCTCACCTACCCCGAGGCTCTGAAATATCTGGCTAAGAGATATCATATCGAGGTTGTCGAAAAAGAGCTTACCCAGGAGGAGATTGAGAAACAGAATGAAAGAGAAAGCCTTCTTGTCGTCTCAGCCTATGCCGCCAGACAGTTCTCCGAAAACCTCTTCCAGAGCGACGAGGGAATGAGCGTGGGTATAACATATTTCAAGGAAAGGGGATTTCGTCAGGATACGCTGAAGAAATTTGAGGTGGGCTACAGCTTTGAAAAACGCGACGCTTTCTCAAAAAAAGCAATCGATGACGGATATAAAACCGACTTTCTTGTAAAAACGGGCCTCTCAATACAGCATGAAGACCGCTTCTACGACAGATTCAGCGGAAGGGTGATGTTTCCCATTCATTCACTCTCGGGACAGGTTCTGGGATTCGGGGGAAGGGTGCTTAAGACAGATGCCAAAACAGCAAAATATCTCAACTCACCTGAATCTGAGATCTACCATAAGAGCCGGATCCTTTACGGCATGTTCCAGGCACGTAAGAGCATAACGCAGGAAGACAGATGCTACCTTGTTGAGGGATACACAGATGTGATGTCGCTTCACGAAGCCGGCATAGAGAATGTTGTTGCCTCATCAGGCACTTCTCTTACCCAGGAGCAGGTAAGGCTCATAAAACGATTCACCCAGAACATAACAATCCTTTACGATGGCGATGCTGCCGGTATAAAAGCCTCTATTCGCGGTATAGACCTGGTTCTTGAGGAGGGTTTAAATGTAAAGATAGTCCTGCTGCCCGATGGCGAGGATCCCGACTCCTACTCCAAAAAGGTAAGCAACGAAGAATTCACTAAATTCCTGAAGGATCATGAGACCGACTTCATAAGATTCAAGACACAACTTCTTCTTTCTGAAGCAAATAACGACCCTGTACAAAAAGCAAATCTCATAAAGGATATAGTCAAATCAATAGCTGTTATACCTGAGGCAATCACCAGGACTGTATATATAAAGGAGTGCAGTATTGTGCTTGAGGTCTCAGAGCCGATTCTGTATAATGAAGTTAACAAGCTTCAGCGGCAGAAAAACTTTCAGGACAGGAATAAATATCCCGGTCCGGAAGATCTGCCTGTTCCCCCACTCCTAATAGCAAAACCACTACAGCCCGGACCTGTTCCTCTCTACTCGGAGAGAGAGATAGTACGACTTCTTCTGAAATTCGGAACAGTTGAGTTTGAGAAGACTATAAACAGAGAAGATGGCCGTGAGGAAGTATTAAGTGTCGCTGATTTTATTGTCAGGGAGATCACCGGCGACGGACTGGTGTTTAACGACAGGGTTTGTGCAAAAATATTTGCCGATTTCAGGTTTCATTCAGAACAGGGACTTATGACAAGCGATAAGCAGTTTGTGAAACATGAAGATCCGGAGATCTCAAGTCTGTCTGCTGACCTTCTGGCTGACTCTCATGAGCTTAGCAGGATCTGGAAGGACAAGCAGACTTTCGTAGAGACAGAGGAAATGAAACTAAAGGATATTGTTGGTGATGTGGTGCTTAAATTCAAGAGCGACAAAATCATAATAATCAGAAAAGAGATCATGACGCAGCTCGAAGAGGCTGTTAAGGCAAATGATCTCGAAAAAGTACTGGTGCTTCAAAAAAGATATTCTAATCTGAGTGTTGCCCTGGGGGCTATTTCCAGGAAATTGGGTAACAGAATTTTGTTATAGTGCCCCCCAACCCCCCAACAGGGCATAGACCTCAACTAAAGGAGATAATTAAAGTAAATTTGTATGAGATTTTAGTACAAATCCGCATATAAAGCATTGAACATATGCCTGATACATTTCCCCTCCTTTTGAAGGAGGGGTGGCCGGGAGTACTGATTATCTGATATTTACGAATTTATTTTTCCCGGCCGGGGTGGTTGATTTTAGGAGAATACCACAGAATACTAAAAGGCGAAAACGTGGATAAATAATCAACCACCCCGGCCGCAAATTAGCATGACAAAAACAAACCATTATTTTACTGCGGCCACCCCTCCTTCAAAAGGAGGGGAAACTCTTGAAGAAGATCCGAGCTAGCTAAGTTACTCCGTGGTTACCTGTTTGCTGATCCCATATTTATTAGTATTTTTGATATTATTAAACCAAGACGATATGAGACAGCTCCTCTCCGTACTGATAATCTCACTTTTAATCTTTGTCCCTTCCTGCAGACCTAAAGAAAATGAGAAAGATGCTTTTGTCCCTGTTTTCTCCACTTATAAAAACGATTCCGTTGTCGCAAAAGCCCCGATAGTAAAAAATGAGATCTTTTACGGCGTTCTTACCCCTGTTGAGATCTGCAATATTTTCAACAGGCTTGGGGTTCCAAACAGAAATGACATATTGAATCCTACAAGTAACAGAGATCAGTATATGAGCAGCTCAAAAGCTTCTATTAATACAGGTATTTATGGTGTCGATTTTGGTTACTTAAAAATATTCGGAGTAGGTCAGGATATGATAGATTATATGGTAACAATCCGTAATATGAGCAATAAACTAGGGATCCCCGACAGCTATCTTACCGAACCGATAAGAAGGATCCAGGGTGATATGGCCGATCCTGATACAGTCATGTTTCTGATGAATAACGCCTTTAATAACATGGAAAACCATCTCCGCGAAAGCGGAAGGGAGAGTACTGCCGGACTAATGGTAATGGGTGGATGGGTTGAAGCGCTTTATATTGCCACACAACTTGTGTACGATCCTAAAAATCCTGATCCCGAAGTGGTTCAGAAAATTGCCGAACAGAAATATACCCTGACCACTCTTCTCAGTTTCCTGAAAAACTATTATGACGATCCTGTCGTAGTATACTATTCCAAGAAATTAAAATACCTCAAAAACTATTTCGATTCTTTCGATATCTATTTTAAAAAGGGCGATCTCGAGATTGATACAACCAAACAGGTCTTCCGATCATCAGGAAGTGAAATGAATGTTACTGTCGAAACCCTGAATAAGATCAGGGACTATGTTAGTAACCTTCGAACCGAAATGGTAACACCATAGGATGTATTATGTATTATGTATTATGTATTATAGATGATGGAGGGTGCTGCCATTGCTAGTATAACTCCATGATTCCTCCGTGTCACTCCGTGGTTAATTTTAAAGAATAATATCTATATGAAAGCTGCAAAACTAATCTCATTTTTCATCGTTGCCGTTCTGTTTACGTCTTGCGGAACAGGGGAGAAAAAGCCTGTCAGGCTGATGATGAACAGACAGGAAACAGTTCCTGTTAATATCCCTCTCGATAAAGGTTTCAGCGAATACATTTCAGCATATACATCAGGAATAATTCCAGCTAATTCTGCCATTGAGATCCGCTTCACTCCTGAATTCGCAGCTAAAGCGGATAAATCCGCCACCGGTCTCTTTGAATTTGATCCTGTTGTTAAGGGAAAAGCTGAATGGAAAGACGATGTAACTCTTGTGTTCACACCTTCCCGTCTTCTCGATGCCGGGAAAATCTACACCGGAAAACTAAACCTTATTAAACTGGCTGCCGTCAAAGAGCGTCTTAATGTCTTCCCTCTTCGTTTTCAGACTTTGAAAAAAGAGTTCAGGGTAACAGTCGGAGCGCTTGAATGCGCGTCTCCCGATGGAAACAGCTACCTTCTTCATGGACAAATAACAACCTCAGATTTTATAGATCCCTCTGAAACAGAAAACTTCATAAATGCTAAGATCGGCAGAAAAAAACTGGAAATCCAATGGGACCATTCCGAAAACCTGATACATAAATTTTCTGTAACAGGTATTGACAGAATTGTAAAGGAGCAGGAACTTACACTTTCATGGGACGGCTCTTCTGCCGGTGTAAAAGAGAAAGGCTCATCAATAATAATGATTCCTCAGACTGATTATTTCAAAGTACTTGATGTAATTTCTGTTCCCGGTGAAAGTCAGAGAATTGATATCGTGTTTTCTGATCCTGTTGATGCAGCACAGGATATCACCGGACTAATTGGTTTTTCTCAACAAACAGAAATAACTATCAATACAAATTCAAATATCGTTACAGTTTTCCCGGCCGTAAGGCTTCAGGGTGAAGTAGACCTGAACATAGAGTCGTCGCTTAAAAACAGTAGCGGGACTACTCTCGGTTCTTCATATCTGAAACAACTCGATTTCACTTCAGTACAACCCTCAATTTCACTTGAGGGAAACGGTGTCATCCTTCCTTCTTCACAAAACCTGATCTTCCCTTTTAAAGCAGCAAACCTAAAGTCTGTCGATCTGAAGATCATCCGGATTTTCGAAAATAACCTCCCTTATTTTCTTCAGGAGGCTGACATAACAAGCGGTTATTCAGTAAAAAGATTCGGACGCCCTGTTTACTCCGGCAAAGTCGATCTGGTAACTGGATCAGGCATGAACAGCGGAGCATGGAACCTTTATACAATCGATCTGGCCGACTATATTGATATTGAACCCGGTGTGCTCTACAAGGTCTCGCTTGGAATGAGAAAATCCTATTCTCTCTATCCCTGCAGTGAAAATGAGGAAGCAAGCGACTATGAAGAAAGGCTTCAGTTGTCAGAAGAGCAGAGCCGTGAAGCCTGGGATGATCCTGAAAACTATTATGATGAAAGTGAAGATCAGATCTACTACTCTTCAGGATTCAGATGGGAAGACCGCAACAATCCATGCAAAGAGGCATATTATAGTCCCGATAAAAGGGTCACAAGGAACGTTCTGGCTTCTAACCTTGGTCTTATGGCCAAAAAAGGAGAAGACGATATCCTTCATGTTATGGTGAATGATCTTATTTCATCAATGCCGGTAGGAGAAGTTAATGTTGAAGTTTACGACTATCAGATGCAGCTGGTCATTTCAGGAAAAACAAATCCTGACGGCTCCGTTGGTCTCTACTGCGACAGGAAACCCTTCCTGGTAATAGCTAAAAAAGATAAGGACCGTAACTACCTCAAAACCAATGATGGCTCATCACTTTCACTTAGCTCATTCGATGTTTCAGGAAACAAACCCGAGAATGGGATTAAGGCTTTTGTGTACGGCGAGAGAGATGTCTGGAGACCAGGGGATTCCATCTTCCTTTCAATCTTTATAAAGGATATGAAGAGCGATCTGCCTCAGGGACATCCTGTTCAGTTTGAACTTATCAATCCGCTTGAACAGAGAGTTGACAACCAGGTACAAAAACCAAACGGCAGTAACCTTCTTGTCTTCACAACAAAAACTTCTGAAGATGCCCTGACAGGAAACTATAAAGCAGTTTTCAGGATCGGTGGAGCAACATTTACGAAACGGGTTCGGGTTGAAACAGTAAAACCAAACCGTCTGAAAATCAACCTCAGTTTTCCCGGAGAGATCCTCGGTGGTTCTGAACCTTCTTCAAGAGGCACTCTTAATGTAAAGTGGCTGAACGGATCTGTTGCAAGGAACATGAAATCGTCTGTTGAGTATATTCTGAAGCATACAAAAACCGAGTTTGAGAAATACGGACAGTATACCTTCGATGATCCTGTAAGTGAGTTCTACTCCGAAACCGTAAATATTTTTGACCGGCAGATTGACGAAAACGGAAACGCATCTGTTCTCTTTAATCCCGGTAAAGAAATAAATGCACCTGGAATGCTGAATGCCGTGTTTACAGCAAAGACAATGGAACCCGGCGGCGACGAAAGCATAACCCAGACAACTTATAAATATGCTCCGTATCCTGTATTTGCAGGTATTAACCTTCCCGGACTGAAAGGTAAAAGCAGGATGTTGTTTACAGATGCTGATAATGAAATTAAGATAGCTACCGTTGATGAAAAAGGAAAAGCTGTCAGGTCGGAAGTCGAAATAACAATCTACAAAATCTCATACAGATGGTGGTGGGAATCAGACCAGGAGAACCTTGGATACTATATCTCCAATGAGAATTACAAACCTGTTGTCAGGGAGACAATCACAACTTCAGGCGGAGAAGGATCTTACACTTTCAATATCGGCAAAAATGAATGGGGCCGATACCTTATCCGTGCAACAACTCCTGCCGGACACTCTACAGGGAAAATTGTTCTTGTTGACTGGCCATGGGAATATGGTATGAAGGGAAACTCAGAAGGCGCTACTCTTCTCGCTATAAATACTGATAAAGAGAAATACAATCCGGGAGATGAAATAAATCTGTCGTTCCCCGCACCTGAAAACGCCAGGGCAATAATTACTCTTGAAAACTCAACAGGGGTTCTCGAAGAGATAAGAGTTAATACCCAGAAAGGAAATACAGTTGTTAAACTAAAGGCTAAACCAGAAATGGCGCCGAATGTTTATGCGTATGTTACAGTCATTCAGCCTCATGCCCAGACAGTAAACGATATGCCAATCAGGCTTTATGGTATTGTTCCTGTGATGGTTGAAGATCCTGCCACAAGGCTTTCTCCCAAAATAGAGATGCCCGGTGAGCTCAGATCGCAGAAACCATTCCTCATTAAGGTCAGCGAAACGAACAGGAAGGCAATGACATATACACTTGCTGTTGTTGATGAAGGGCTATTGGATATTACCGGATTCAGCACCCCTGATCCATGGAATTACTTTTATGCCCGTGAGGCACTGGGTGTACAGACATGGGATTTGTATGATTTTGTCCTTGGCGCATTCGGCGGTACACTCGACAGGATTTTTGCTGTCGGGGGCGATGAGGCGCTCTCAGACAAGGCAGCCAATAAAGCACAGCGGTTTATTCCTGTTGTTAAATTCCTTGGGCCTTTTACCCTCGATCCGGATAAGACAAATACCCATGCAATAACTCTTCCGCAGTATACCGGTTCGGTTAAGGTAATGGTAGTCGCCGGAAGCGACAGGGCTTTCGGAATTGCAGAAAAATCTGTTTTTGTAAAAGATCCCCTGATGATTCTTGTCACTGCTCCGAGAGTTGTCAGTCCGGGCGAAAAAGTTGCCCTTCCGGTAACACTCTTTATTCAGAAAGAGGGGATTAATGCTGTTACTGTAAAAGCAGAAAGTAATGAGCTGATTAATATTGAAGAGAAAAGCAAGAGCATATCTGTTAGTTCAGCAGGAGAAAAAGATACCGGATTCACATTTACTGCTGGCCAAAAGACTGGTGTTGCAAAGATTAGTGTTACTGCCTCCGGTGGCGGAGAAACAGCAACTTATAGTATGGAACTTGAAGTAAGGAGTCCGAATCCGCCGGAAACCCGCGCTGAGCTAAAGATTCTGAAACAGGGAGAAACGTGGGAAACAGCTTTCACTCCTTTTGGTATTGAAGGTTCCAACAGTGCTAAGCTTGAGGTCTCTTCTCTTCCCTCAATTAACCTTGAAAAGCGGCTTGGTTACCTTATTGAATATCCTCACGGATGTTCAGAACAGATTACTTCTTCAGCCTTCCCCCAGTTGTACCTGAAAGATCTTAAGGGAAATGATGCAGGTGTGATGCAGTCAGTTACAACCAATGTTAAGGAAGCTATTAACCTTATTGTATCGCGCCAGATGGCTAACGGAGGAATTGCCCTGTGGCCCGGAGCATACCAGGCCGATAACTGGGTAACTTCTTATGCGGGTCATTTTATGATCGAAGCCGAAAAGATGGGTTACAGTATCCCTTCCGGCTTTAAACAGAGATGGACTGAGTATCAGAAGAAAACTGCCCGCGACTGGCACTATGACACCCGTTACATTCAGACCCGTGGCGATCAGGCATACAGACTCTTTACACTTGCTCTTGCAGGTCAGCCCGATAAAGGGGCTATGAACAGGTTGAGGGAGTCTCCGGATCTGACAAAACTGGCACGCTGGATGCTGGCTGCTTCTTTTGCAGTTAGCGGACGTCCCGAGGCTGCAGGCGACCTTATTGATGTCAGAAACACAACTACGGAAAGTGAGTTACAGAATTATTACTATGGAAGCCTTATCCGCGATAAATCAATTATCCTCTACACCCTGATTCTTCTGAAGAATGAAGACGAGGCACTCCCTCTGCTTAAGGAGATCTGTGAAAAATTTAACAATGAAGAGTGGTATAGTACACAATCAATCTCTTGGGGACTGATCGCCTATATGAAATATGCAGAAATGCTGCCGGGCGATAAAGATAGTCCGGTTAAAATCAGCACAACCCTGAATGGAGATAAAGCTTCACAAACAATACTCTCAAAACAGGTTGTCAGCAACGACCTGAAGATTAAAAACGGGAGTAATACATTAACTGTTGAAAACAATTCTGAAAAACCTGTCTATGTAACCCTGACCAGAAAAGGGGTCCCGCTTATCTCCGATATCTCAGGCGAAGAGAAGGGTCTTGGTATGAAGGTTGAATATTTTGATATGAACCTCAAACCGGTCGCTCAGAACAATCTTAAGCAGGGAACTGATTTCATGATGGTTGTGAAGATCACTAACAACACATTCTCAAAGGTGGAAAATATTGCTCTTACACAGATGGTACCATCGGGCTGGGAGATAAGGAATTCCAGATTATTCGAAGCGAACTTTGGTATAAAAGAGGGCATGTTTACTTACCGCGATATAAGAGACGACAGGGTTAACACCTACTTCATTCTGGCACAGGGCGAAACAAAAAGCTTTGTGATGATCCTTAATGCCGCATATAAAGGTGAATATTACCAGCCATCAGTATGGTGCGAAGCAATGTATACTCCAAATTGTTACGCACGAATACCGGGAAATAAAATCAGAGTAACCGGCGAATAAATTGAATAGAAAACTCAGAATATTTCTGATAGCAGCCGGGGTAATTATTACTCCGGTTTTGCTTTCTCCTCTGCCCCGGTTCCGGTCGCCTCTTTCCACCGTTGTTGAAGCAAATGACGGACGTCTTCTTGGCGCACGTATTGCGGATGACGGCCAGTGGCGATTCCCTTATTCTGAAGAGGTTCCTGATAAATTTGAAAAAGCGCTTCTTACCTTCGAGGACCGCTGGTTCCGGTTTCATCCCGGAATAAATCCTGTATCCATTTTCAGGGCAGCTGCAAATAACTTCAAATCAGGAAAGATTGTCAGCGGGGGAAGCACAATAACAATGCAGGTTGCCAGGATTGCTGCGGGTAACAAACCCCGGACATACGACGAAAAATTTATTGAGATGCTTTCTGCTTTGAAACTGGAATTATTCAGTTCCAAGAAGAAGATTCTTGAGATGTATGCTGCCAATGCTCCTTTCGGAGGAAATACAGTTGGCCTCGAAGCGGCAGCATGGAGATATACCGGCAAATCTTCTTCTTCACTTTCATGGGCCGAGGCTGCATCGCTTGCAATACTTCCGAACTCACCCGGACTGGTATTTCCGGGAAGGAATCAGGAGATTTTGAAAAGAAGAAGAGATGACCTGCTCAGAAGATTATATGAAAGAAATTACTTTGATTCACTCACCCTGATACTTGCAATTGATGAACCTGTGCCGGGTCAGCCAAAAACTCTTCCCTCAAAAGCTCCTCACCTGACTGATCACCTTTTCACCACAAAAAAGGGGCAGATAATAAAGACAACTATCGATCCTCATCTGCAGGAAAGAGCAACAGAAATAATAAACACACATCAGAAAGAGCTTTCAGCAAACTATATCTATAATTCTGCCTGTATAATTTTAGAAGTTGAAAAAGGAAATGTACTGGCTTATGTCGGAAACAGCACCCTTGAGGAGGCAAAATTGCATGGCGGCGATGTTGATATTATCCGTTCATCACGAAGTACAGGAAGCATACTGAAACCATTTCTCTATGCAGGGATGCAGCAGTCGGGAGATATTCTTCCTAACAGCCTTGTGGCTGATATCCCGACACGCTTCCCCAGATTCTCACCAAAAAATTTCGATCAGACTTACAGCGGAGCAGTCAGTGCCGGTTCTGCCTTGTCGCAATCGCTTAATATTCCGGCTGTTAAAATGCTTCAGAAATATGACCCTGAACGATTTCACGACCTCCTGAAAAAGACCGGATTCAATTCATTTAACAAACCGGCCGGCCACTATGGCCTTTCAATGATACTGGGAGGAGGGGAAACTTCTCTCTGGGAACTAACAGGAGCCTATGCCTCTCTGTCCAGGGTGCTTAACAGATACCTGAACGAAAAGAAGTACTGCCTGGAAGATTATCATCCGCCGGTAATTATAAGTGTTACTGATACACTTAAAAATGAAGACCCGGCCCCTCCTCTGTCAGCCGCTTCAATATGGCTTACCTATGAAGCCCTTCAGAAAGTTAACAGACCGGAAAGCGAAACAGGCTGGCAGTACTTTTCCTCATCACCTGATGTAGCCTGGAAAACAGGTACAAGCTTTGGTTTCAGAGATGGCTGGGCCGTTGGCACAACACCGCAATATGTCATTGGTGTATGGGTTGGCAATGCTGACGGAGAAGGCAGGCCCGGACTAACTGGTATAACTGCGGCAGCTCCAATCCTGTTTGACCTTCTGAATCTAACAGGAACTGGTCCCTGGTTCAAAACACCTCTTGAGGATTTAACAATGATAAAAGTATGTGCAAAAAGCGGATTCAGAGCATCACCCGATTGCCCCGAGACAATTGAAATTCAGGCAGGAATTAACGGTTTACGGAGTGAGGCCTGTCCGTACCACCAGATTATTCACCTTGATAAATCCCAAACACACCAGGTAACAAGCGATTGCGCCTCTCCCGCCGACATAATTAATGTCCCGTGGTTTGTGCTCCCTCCTTCCATGGAGTATTTCTACAGACAGAAACATCCCGAATACAAACCATTACCTCCTGTTGCTCAGGGATGTGCAGCCTCAGGGACAATAGCATCAATGGAGTTTATCTACCCGAATTCAGGTGTGAAGATTTTTATTCCACGCGATGAGACTGGTACCCTAACAAGAGTAGTCCCGGAAATTGCACACCGGAATCCCTCAAAAAAAATCTTCTGGCATCTCGACGATACCTATATCGGAACCACAAGGCATATTCATCAGATTGAAATTGTTGCAGAATCCGGCAGTCATATACTTACAGCTGTCGATGAAGACGGGAATTCAATAAAATGTGGTTTTACAATTATTGGTACACGTTAAAGAATCTTAACCACAGAGTTGCACGGAGGATTCACGGAGTTTCACTGTTTATAAAAAAGAGTTATTCTTTAGTTTCCAGATCACAATTGTAAAGAAAAAATACTCCGTGAATTACTCTGTGTAACTCTGTGTAACTCCGTGGTTAATTTTTCAGATATTTGCCATATATTGATATTCTGAATATGAAAGACAAAATAGAAATGTTCCCCATTGTCGATGAAAACGGCAATACCATTGGTGAAGCACCCCGCACAGTTTGTCACGACGGGAAAAGTATGCTACTCCACCCTGTTGTGCATCTTCACGTTTTCAACAGCAAAGGGGAGCTCTTCCTGCAGAAACGTTCAATGACAAAAGATATTCAGCCCGGAAAATGGGACACTTCTGTCGGCGGGCATGTCAGTCCGGGCGAATCGGTTGAAGAGGCATTAAAAAGAGAAGCTTTTGAAGAACTTAATCTTTCAGAATTTGTTCCTCTGTTTATAACCAGGTATGTCTGGGAATCACAAAGGGAAAGGGAGCTGGTAAACTCCTTTAAAACAATTACCGATGAGGTTCCCCGTGTTGAAAAGAATGAGATTGATGAAGGAAGATACTGGTCATTGCAGGAGATCAGTGAAAACATCGGTAAAGGGATTTTTACTCCGAATTTTGAAAACGAATTAAAATATATTTAATATGAACCGTCTAACACTTTCAATGCTGCTCTTAGCCCTCCCCATTACCCTGGCAGCCCAGGACGATCTGATGAACCTAATTAATGAAGGTGCAAAACCTGAAATAAATTTCACAACCTCAACCTTCAAATCAACACATATTATGAATGGCCATTCAATAGAAAAGATGGCCCCGAAACAACTCGATTTCAGGATCTCTCACCGCTTCGGAAGGATCAACTCAGGAGCTTATGAGTTTTTTGGACTCGACCAGGCCAACATCCATTTCAGCCTTGAATATGGAATCAATAAATGGCTTATGGCAGGAATCGGAAGAGGAACGTATGAAAAGACATTTGACGGATTTGTCAAATTTGCCATTCTCAGACAATCATCGGGAGCAAAGGTGATGCCGGTATCATTATCAGTTTTTTCATCTGCAGCCCTGAAGACTCTTAAGTGGAGCGATCCGGCCCGGCCATTCGACTTTTCATCTAGATTAACATATGTCGGACAGGTTCTTATTGCACGAAAATTCAGCCCCTCTTTCTCTGCTCAGCTAACGCCGACATATATGCACCGTAACATTACCTCTTCAATCTCAGAGCCTTACGATATTTTTGCGCTGGGAGCAGGAGGCAGAATGAAACTCTCAAAACGTATCTCAGTTAATGCAGAATACTATATTAATCCAGACCCCGGATTATATAATGGCCAGACGGTTTACAATCCCCTTGCTCTGGGCTTTGATATTGAAACAGGTGGACATGTGTTTCAGCTCATCTTCACAAACTCAGTTGCCATGATTGAGAAAGGATTCATTGCTGAAACAACTGGTAGCTGGCTCAAAGGGGATATTCATTTCGGGTTTAATATCTCGAGGGTATTTAATCTTAAGAAGAATTAATTTTTACCGGAGCGATTTTGCCCCCCAGGCCCCCCTAAAGGGGGGTTAATTCAGTGATCTTTTGAATTTTATCTATAACATAAACAAGATCTTAGAAACCCCCAGGAATAGATAAATTAACCCCCCTTTAGGGGGGCAGGGGGGCATAAACTAGTGGTTAAGACGGTTAAAAGTGAACCTTTATTCCACCCTGTTTGTTTTACATTGAACGGATTTATAATGAAACACATTACCGCACTTCTTATATTTTCAATTCTGTACCTTACTGGTTTCAGCCAGAAATACATGACCAAAAACGGGTACATCGGATTCTATTCACATACTCCGATAGAAGACATCAAAGCCGATAATAACCAGGTAGCATCAGTTCTGGATATAGCATCGGGAGATTTAGTTTTCCAGGTTCTTATTAAGTCTTTCCGTTTCGAAAAAGCTCTTATGGAAGAACATTTCAACGAGAACTATATGGAGTCGGAGAAGTACCCAAAAGCAACATTTAAAGGAAAGATCACAAACCTGGCATCAGTAAATTTTTCAAAAAACGGGACATACGAGGCAACTGTTGCCGGAGACCTCACTATTCACAATGTAACAAACAAGATCAGTACTAAAGGTTCTATTGAAATAGTTACAGGCGGAATAAATGCAACTTCAAAATTCATCATAGCCCCTGAAGACTATAAGATCTCCATCCCATGGATCATAAGAGACAAAATCAATAAAACTCTGGAGGTTACTGTAGTTATGAAGTATTCTCCTCTTGAAAATTTAAGATAATACGAAATCTTTTCAGTACGAAATACTTTTACCCCTTTCTGATTCCAATTAAATGGGAGGTTTTAGCTCCTTCCCCCCTGGGGGAAGGCTGGGAAGGGGGTAAGAATTCGGAAAAAAATATTAACTCTTATTTTCGTAACTTTGATATTTGAAACCATCTTTCAAAGTAATAGGATAAACCATGAGCAAACAGGTTAAAATTCTTATATTCCGGAATGAAATAGAGGCAATGCTTCTTAACGAAATACTTACCGATAAGAATATTCCCCATCTTATTCGCTCTTATCACGATTCTGCCTACGACGGGCTATGGCAATCCCAGTCAGGTTGGGGCCATCTCGAAGCTCCTGAAGAGTTCCGGGAAGAGATTCTTACAACTTACAATACAATGTCAGAGGAACCAAAATAATTTTCTGTCTGAATAATCCCCGGAAGTGTTTATATTTGTGTTACATTGACAGGATGTGCTGTTGGTGATGATAAGTAATTTATTTATTAATAAAATAAATGTCTTCAGAAAATAACCCGAACAGTCTGTTATCATTTCTTGCTGAAATGATACGTTCGATTTTAGAGGTGATGAAAAGCAGGTATATCTATATTGCTCTGATCTCATTTTTTATTGGCGGCGCTCTGAATATTGCCTCTCAGACCTATCTTCATAATTATATGCTGGAAGGCAAGACTCTTCCTATGCTGTCAGATTTGATCCTCGACAATATCCCCACTCTTAATGTTGCGCTCTGGTACGACATTTTTGCGCTTGTCCCAATTATAGTGATTTTAATATATATCGTCCATAAAAAGGATTATAAAAGGGTCCCGTTCATAATTCAGATGAGTGCCATTTTCTATATTGTAAGAGGAATATTTATTGTTCTTACTCCATTTGGCAATCCTCCTGCATTCACAGGTTCATATCCTTTATTCAATGGTTTTTCAAAATATGATATCGGAGTATATCCTTCCGGACATGCAGGCAACGTATTCCTTCTCTTTCTCCTTGTTAACGACAAAGTGTATAAATGGATAATAATGACCTGCCTGATTTTTGTAATAATAACCCTGTTCCTGGCTCATGGCCACTATAGCATCGACATACTCTCAGGACTATTCTTTGCCTATGCAATAGTATCTTTTGGCGAGAAACATCTTGGAATGTTTGATCTGGGTAACAAAAAAGAGATTTCCGGTTAACTACTCTATCTGTTTTAGTCTGCCCCTTTTCTCAAGAAACCTTATCAGAACAAAATTCAATCCCCCTATTAACAGCATCCCAAGCATAAAAAGCGGGTAGGTAATCTTCCAGTTTTCAGGTCCGGTAATCATCGACCATTCAGACATTCCGCCTATGCTTGCCAGAAGAGTAAGTGGCATAAATACCGTGGCTATGAGCGTCAGACGTCTCACAGATGCATTAGTCTCATTCGAAGCCTTGGTCATTAGGTTATTAAGAAGCGAAGTATAAAGCTCCATAAGGTTTGTAACAATTTCACGGTAGGTCTCTGAGAGTTCAAATAATTTTGCCAGGTGATCATAAATATCACGGTAATGAAATATCGCTTTTTCTGCAATGAACGGACAATCCAGACGGCAGATCTTTACAAGTATCTCCCTCTCGTGAAAGAGGCTTTTCCTGAGATTAAGAAGATCTTTTCTTAATCTCATAAGCTCTTTCGGATTGAATACTGAACAATTGTCAATTACCTCATCTTCTGCGTTTTCCAGATCATCTTCAAGCGCATCAAATGCCTCAAACTTCTGATCAACAAGGTAATCAATTAGAATATGTAACAGAAATGCCGGACCCCCTTTTGCATTGAGAGAATCCTTGGATACTACGCTTTCAATGTTTAAAAAAGGTTTTCTTAAATCTGAATTATGTCCGCTTACTGTTATAATATAATTTTTACCAATGAAAAAATCTACCTCATCAATGTGCAAAGTCTTTTCGAAATAGCTGAATGCATTGAAAATGACAAATGTGTTTGTCGGAAAATGTTCTATTTTCGGGATCTGCTTTGCATCCAGACAGTCCTCAACAGAAAGAGGATGTATCCCCAGAGTCTCTGTCAGATAATTGAGCTCCTGCTTCGACGGCTTGTAATAATTAAGCCAGATAAAGCCTCCTTCTCCGGCTGCTGTAATTGCATCAGCGGCAGTTG
>JFJP01002045.1_pt1 | contig 15809 bp, 19 predicted proteins | sample 431651 | NCBI WGS metagenome assembly JFJP01 (sample SAMN02602958, study PRJNA72255) | Microbial mat metagenome, whole genome shotgun sequencing project. | biome: fresh water; feature: sink hole; material: water; isolation source: purple microbial (photo- and chemosynthetic) mats found in... | reverse complement strand
GTGTTGGTAAGTTGAACAGTGATTTAGAGTGCCTGATTAAGGCTAGAATGACGCGCCGCATCGTAAGGTGTGGCGCGTTTTAATTTAGGAGAAAGAAATGAAAAGAATTCTGATGACGAGTTTGTTGGCGATGACTGCGATGACATCTGCCTATGCGAGTGATGTGAAAGTGAAAGACGCTTGGTCGCGTGCCACTGCGCCTGGCCAAGACAGCGCTATGGTGCAAGCTGTCATCACCAGTAAGAAGGCTGCAAAATTGGTGAGTGTCGCTTGCAAGGATGCGAACACGGCAGAGTTACACAGCATGGTGATGGAAGGTGACTTGATGAAGATGCGCCAAGTGGATGCTATCGAGCTGCCTGCGGGCAAGGCGGTGGACTTGGGCGCAGCAGGCTATCACTTGATGTTGATCGGCTTGAAGAAGCCACTCGAAGCAGGTAAGAAGACCCATTGCGAGATGATCGTGCGTACTGCCGATGGTAAAGACACCAAGGTGCAATTAAGTGCAAAGGTCATGCCGATGGCGGTTTCTGCAAATCACGAGCACTCGCATCACCATTGATATTTTAGTGAGGTTCAAAATGTTGCGAAAACTGGCAAGTGCCGCGATATTGATGTTGGCCAGCCAAGCATGGGCTGGTGCCAATGACGTGATGGTGGATAAGGTGTGGATGCGCGAGAGCGTTCCAGACCAACTATCAGTTACTGTGCAGATGAACCTCAGTGTGACCAAAGCTGCGCGCTTGCTCTCGGTTAGTAGTCCTGTTGCAAAGTCGGGCGAGATACAGAATGTCGAGAAGCGTCGTGGCAAGCTGCGTACTTCCAAGGTGGGAAGTTTAAGGCTAGCTCCACACAGCACGACAATCTTTGGTACGCAAGGTGTCTATCTTGTGTTGAACGGCTTGAAGCAACGCCTGAATATCGGCGATCGCGTGCCAGTTAGCCTAGTCATCGAGATGGGTGGCAAGAAGCGGACAATCAATCTAGAGGTTGAAGTGAAAGCATTGGAGTTGAGTTACAAGCATTACAACGATCCAACGGTGAAAGATCACAGATAGTCGTGAGCGGTTTTTGTGCTGAACGGGTGGCTTGATGCCGCCCGTTTTGTTTTTGGCTGGAGTAGAATTCGCGGCGAATTTATTTAAGGATAAAACGATGACACTCACCGCTGCCACCGCCGCACAAAAAGCCCACACCCTGTCCGAGGCGCTTCCCTATATCCAGCGTTTCTTTGACAAGACCATCGTTATCAAATACGGCGGCAACGCCATGACCGATCCTAAGCTGCAAGAGGGTTTCGCGCGCGATGTGGTGCTACTCAAGCTGGTCGGTATGAATCCGGTGGTCGTCCACGGCGGTGGCCCTCAGATCAACGACCTGTTAAAGAAGGTTGGCAAGCAAGGCGAGTTCATACAAGGTATGCGAGTCACCGACGAAGAGACCATGGACGTGGTCGAGATGGTGTTGGGTAAGGTCAACAAGGACATCGTCAATCTCATCAACCGATATGGCGGCAAAGCTGTGGGTCTGACAGGGCAAGATGGTGGTTTCATCCGTGCCGAGAAGCTGTTGCTGGAAAGCATCACCGAACCGGGCAAGATGTTGGATATCGGTCTGGTCGGCGACATCAACAAGATCGATCCATCCATCATCACCTTCCTCGATTCTGGTGATTTCATCCCGGTCATCGCGCCAATTGGCGTGTCGCCTGATGGCGAGACATTGAACATCAATGCTGACGTGGTGGCAGGCAAATTAGCTGAGGTCTTGCATGCCGAGAAGTTGGTGTTGCTGACCAACACGCCGGGCGTGTTGGATCAAAAAGGCAATCTACTTACCGGCCTTACGCCAAAGCAGATCGATGAGTTGGTAGCAGACGGGACACTTTCCGGCGGCATGTTGCCCAAGATCGGTTCGGCGCTTGATGCAGCACGCGGTGGCGTGAAAGCAGTTCATATCATTGACGGTCGCGTTGAGCACGCGCTGTTACTTGAAATCCTGACCGACGAAGGTGTCGGCACACTGATCAAAAGCAAGTGAACGAACGCGTTTGGCTCTTTGATCTAGATAACACGCTGCATAACGCGACGCCGCATATCTTTCCGCACATCAATCGAAGTATGACCGCGTACCTGCAGGAACACCTTCAGTTGGATGAAGAAGCGGCGAATGCCTTGCGCGTGGATTACTGGCAACGCTATGGGGCTACCCTCACGGGATTGATGAAGCATCACGGCACCGATCCAGATCATTTTTTGTGGAATACACACCAGTTTCCAGACCTAGGCGGGATGGTATTGCGTGAGCCGCGCTTGCGCCATGTTTTGAAACATCTGCCGGGGAACAAGATCGTGTTCTCGAATGCGCCTATCCATTACGCCCAGGCAGTGTTGAAATTGTTGCGCGTGGAGGATATGTTCGACGATGTGTTCTCTATCGAACACTCGCGCTACATGCCCAAGCCACAGACCGCAGGTTTCAGGCGTTTGTTGCGTAAACATCACATCAGCGCGACACAGTGCGTTATGGTGGAAGATAGCTCAGAGAATCTGAAGACGGCTAAACGTCTTGGTATGAGAACCGTGTGGGTGAGCGATGCACTGCGTGCGCCGAGCTTTGTTGATGTGAAGATACGTGATGTGTTGGAGCTGCCGCGTGCAGCCTCCAAACTTTGAAAAGGAAACGACATGGCAGCTAAACCGGGCGAACGAAAACTACAGATCTTGCAAACCATCGTTGAGATGCTGGAGCAACCCAAGGGCGAGAAGATCACCACCGCTGCGTTGGCGGCGCGCCTCGATCTTTCCGAGGCAGCGCTTTATCGCCACTTCCCTAGCAAGTTCATGATGTACCAAGGCTTGATCGACTTCATCGAGCAGACCGTGTTTGGGTTGATCAACAAGATCAGCACCGAAGAGCAAGATGGCATGAAACAGATAGAAGGTATCGTTGGGTTGTTGCTAGGTTTCGCCAAAAAGAATCGCGGCATGACGCGTGTCCTCATCGGCGATGCGCTAGTGAATGAAGACGAGCGCCTGCAACAACGCATCAACCAACTGCTAGATCGCGTCGAAGCGACCCTCAAACAATCCCTGCGCATCGCCGCCACGCAAGGCAAGTTGGAAGCCGATGCCGACTTTGGCGCACATGCCAATCTGCTGCTATGTTTCGTCGTCGGACGTTGGAGCCAGTTCGGTAAGAGCGGATATGCCAAAGACCCGATGGCGCAATGGCCGCAGCAGTGGGGAATCATCAGAAGCCAGTTCAATTAAGGCTTCGGTTGCGCCCCCAAATAAAAGCCGCTATATTCCTGTACATGCACTTCTCTAGACACATCTCGCAATCGCATTCCACCTTCAGCCTGCTGGCCGCGCTGAAGCTGCGCTCGCGCGCAAACTAAACCCACCCCATCGGTTTCAAAGCAGGCGGCTCGGTTGGTGTTGAGCCGTGGAAGAACAATTGCATCGGAGTAAAAAATGACTGACAAATTGATCATATTCGACACGACATTGCGCGACGGCGAGCAAAGCCCGGGCGCATCCATGACCAAAGAAGAGAAGTTGCGCATCGCACGCCAGTTGGACAAGTTGGGCGTAGATGTCATCGAGGCAGGTTTCGCTGCTGCTAGCCCCGGTGATGCGGATGCCATCAATAGCATCGCCAAGGTAATCGAGCGTTCCACCGTGTGTTCCTTGGCGCGTGCCAGTGAGAAAGATGTGCGTGCGGCGGGTGAGGCCATCAAGCCGGCCAAGCACGGACGTATCCATACCTTCATCGCTACCTCTCCTATACACATGCAACACAAGTTGCGTATGTCGCCGGACGAAGTGGTGACACGTGCGGTGCAAGCGGTGAAATGGGCGCGTGAATATACCGATGACGTGGAGTTCTCTGCTGAGGATGCGGTGCGTTCCGATATCGATTTCTTGGTGCGTATCTTCGACGAGGTCATCAAGGCGGGGGCGAAGACATTGAACGTGCCAGACACGGTGGGTTACAGCATTCCGCTGTTGTGGGGCGAGCGCTTCAAGCAATTGATCGCGCGCGTACCGAACAGCGACAAGGTGATCTGGTCCACGCATTGCCATAACGACTTAGGCATGGCTTCGGCCAATTCGCTGGCAGCGGTGATGAACGGCGCACGTCAGGTGGAGTGCACTATCAACGGATTGGGTGAACGTGCAGGCAACGCTTCGCTGGAAGAGATCGTGATGGCGGTAAAGACGCGCCGCGATGTGTTCACGTGCGACACGAACATCGACACTACACAGATCGTGCCGACATCGAAGTTGGTGTCCAGCATCACTGGTTATCCTGTGCAGCCGAACAAGGCCATCGTCGGTGCGAATGCGTTCGCCCACGAATCTGGCATCCATCAAGACGGCGTGCTGAAGCATCGTGAGACCTACGAGATCATGCGTGCCGAGGATGTGGGTTGGGGCGCGAACAAGTTGTCTTTGGGCAAGTTGTCTGGCCGCAATGCCTTCCGTACACGCTTGCAGGAATTGGGCATCGTGTTGGGCAGCGAAGATGCATTGAATGCGGCTTTCGCACGTTTCAAAGACTTGGCAGATCGCAAGAGCGAGATCTTCGATGAAGACATCCAAGCCTTGGTGAGCGATGAGGAAGTCACGCAACTGAGTGACTATTTCCGATTGGTTTCCATGGGAGCGCACTCTGAGACGGGTACGTTGCCTGTGGCGCGTGTGGTGATGAGCGTCGGCGGTGAGGAACATCAAGCCGATGCGCAAGGCGGCGGCCCGGTGGATGCTACATTCAAAGCCATCGAACAGATCGTGAAGAGTGATACCGAGTTGTTGCTGTATTCAGTGAACAACATCACCAGTGGCACGGACGCACAGGGCGAAGTAACTGTGCGCTTGGCCAAGGGCGGGCGTGTGGTCAACGGACAGGGCGCGGATACCGACATCGTGGTGGCTTCTGCCAAGGCTTATCTGAATGCCTTGAACAAGCTGGATACAGGGATGGACAGGGCGCATCCTCAGGTGTGATCTAACAAGCGATTCCGAAAGGAGACGGTATGGGGTTCGATACGGGGTTGAAAGTGGCGGCGTTATGCGCTGTGACATTGGCATCGAATCTCGTACTGGCCTCTGAAGGGCGAGTCGCCAATAAAGCGAACAAGGCACAACGGCATCAAGTCAAGCCCGTGTCGACAAAGCCTGAGATGGTCTCCGACAGTGTTACTGAGAAGTCGCGAGCAGTAGAACCCAGTGTGGCTAGTGAACCCGCCCTCAAACAAAAGGGCATTCCTGTTGAGACGATGGTGCCGCCTTTGGAATTGAAAGGTGTGCGCGGTTAGTTCTTGGTTGCTTGCACCAGAATAGCGGCACGTGCCTGAGCGGCATCCAGCACCACTTCGGCAAAGTCACTTCGATATGTCTGGCCATCAAGGCGTAAGTCGAATCCGTCACAATCCACACCCATCAATGCGATCTCCATAGCTGCAGCTAGTCCAAATGATTGTGCCAGCGCGTTCCGCTGTTCGCTATCGAACTCAGCAATCAATGCAGTCTCTTCCGATATCAGTGGGTAGATCGGAAGGCGATAGTTGTCGGCTTTGACCCAATGGATGTCACCGAATCCGCCGATGTAGCGGATGGCGAAGGGGACGATGCGAAAGAAGTTGAAGTCTGCCATGTCAAAGTAGGTCTGCGCTTCGGGGAAGTAACGCAGATAACGCCGGCCGCAACGTTCCCGCTCCGGATCCAACGTGGCATTGCCAACCAAGGTGACGCGACCTTGGGTTTGGATGTGCGGATCGTTCTGGTCATGCGTGATGAGGCTGACGCGCGAATCACTCAAAATGTTCTTGGTGTGTTCAGCCAGTCCGCTGATAAGGATGAGCAGGCTGCCGTCGTGATCCACCATGTAAGGTGTGATGGAGCCGAATGGGTGACCATCGAACTTCTTGGAGAGGGTGGAAAGTGCGCCGTATCGGTGTGCACGTAGCATCTGACGTGCGGTACGGGCGTTGCTTTGGGATTGGGGGTTGTCGGTTATCATGCGAGGCATTGTATTGGGATATCGGTGGATATGAAACTTCGGAATTTCGGCGTGATGGATTCATTGCATTTCTTGCGCTTCGTCGTCGTACGTTTGCAGCAAGATCGCTGCACTGAAATGGCTGCTAGCTTGACCTTCACGACTTTGCTGTCTTTGGTGCCGTTGCTCACCATCATGCTGACAGTTTTCTCGGCATTCCCCGTCTTCACCGACTTGTCGGCACATCTGAAGGGTTTCATCCTATCCAATATGTTGCCTGAAACAGGCGGCAAGATGATCTCGCGCTACATGGAGCAGTTCGCTGAGAGCGCGTCCCGCCTCACGGCCGTTGGTATCGTATTCCTTGCCATTACCGCGATGTGGATGTTGGTGACCATCGATAATGCTTTCCATCGCATCTTCCGGGTATCGCGCCAGCGCAACATGTTGCAACGAGTGTTGGTGTATTGGGCGGTCATCACGCTTGCACCATTGCTCATTGGCGGCAGTCTTTCATTGACCTCTTGGTTGATCGGGTTGTCAGTCGGTTACGCGAAGCAGATCCCAGCGTTCGGGATCGAGATGCTCAAACTGCTGCCTGTGGTGCTGACGACGGCGGCTTTCACTTTGTTGTTCCGTGTGGTGCCGAACCGATATGTGCCGATGCGTCACGCCGTGATCGGCGGTGTCATCGCTGCGATCGCTTTCGAGTCGATGAACCAAGCCTTTGCTTATTACATCTCGCATTTTCCTACTTACAAGCTGGTGTATGGCGCGTTTGCTAGTCTGCCGATCTTTTTGTTATGGATATATCTGTCGTGGTTAACGCTGTTGTTCGGCGCCATCATCACCGCATCCATCTCGCATTGGCGAAGCACACATGCGCTGAAGCTCGACCAAGCAGCACAACTCTATTTCGCTTTGGCTATGCTCAAGTTGATGCACAAGGGCTTGCAAAGCGGTGAGGTGCAAGACCTGCCGGGGATTTCGCGTCAACTTCGCATCGGCTATGAGGATGTGGAGCGCATATTGAACAAGCTGGTGAACGCAAAGATCGTCGCCAAGCTTTCTGGTCAGGGCTGGAACATGGTGCGTGCGCCGGAGCGCATACAGTTGTCCGAACTCGCACGCATGTTCTTATTGGATGTGTCCTTGTTGCCTAAGCAATCGGGCGACGCAGACATCCGCGTTTGGTTCAATGGCTTAGAGAGACATCTTGTCGAGGGCAGTAACTCGACCTTGAAAGAAGTGTGGGATAAATGATTTTGGACGGTTGCCGTATGTGGGCTTTTCAGCTTTAATGCGCGGCCAGTTTTTGTAGCGGATGAAAAATCTAAGGAGATATGTAATGGGTATGTTTGAAAAACTATTTGAAGGCGCATTGTGGAATAGCCGCTTTGTTATTTTGGCTGCCGTAATTGGGAGCTTGCTGGCTGGGATTGCGATTTTTTATATTGCGACAGTGGATGTAGTGTATGTGTTCCAACACGCTTTGCACTATGCCGATGCCGATCTGAACGAAGAGGCACGCAAAGCTTTGCATGACAGCACCGTATCCCATATCGTCGAGGTGGTTGATGGATATCTTTTGGCTACTGTGATGTTGATCTTTTCATTGGGATTGTACGAACTGTTCATCAGCGATATCGATCAGGCGCATGGCAGCAAAGCTGCAAGCAAGATCTTGGTCATCAATAATTTGGATGATTTGAAATCCAAGCTTGCAAAAGTGATCTTGATGATCATGATTGTTACCCTTTTTGAGGAATCGATCTCCATGCAAATGAGCTCGCCGCTCGATCTAGTCTACTTCGGAGCTGCCATCGCATTGATCGCACTGGCACTGTATTTGACGCATGCGGCTGACGGACATTCGGCAGAGGCTGATGCGCACGTTACAGACGTGCAGCACCAAGATAAATCAGGCCATTGATGTTTCCATCGTTTCGTCTGCTAGGTGCGGCACTGTTGATGTGCTGCACCGTCCTTGCAACCGCACAGCCTTTTGAGTTCAAGGATATGCAGGGTAATGCCCAGCGTCTGAGTGACTATCGAGGCAAGTGGGTGCTGGTGAATTTCTGGGCCACTTGGTGTCCGCCTTGTCTCGAAGAGGTGCCTGATCTGGTCTCGCTCCACGAAGCGCACAAAAATACAGACTTGGTCGTGATTGGTGTCGCACTGGATTCGACCGAGAAGTCAGTTAAAGCTTTTGTAGCAAAGCGGAACGTCACTTACCCTATCGTTTTGGGTGATTACGACATGGCAGAGCAGGTGGGGCAGGTAGAGGTATTACCAACTTCCTATCTCTATAACCCACAAGGAGAGTTGGTGAGCTATCAGGAAGGTCTGTTGTCACGCGAGAGCATTGAGTCTTACATCAAGAGTAAAGCTAAGAAATAGTTAGCTGGTTGTGCGGCGGCCGGGTACCCAATGTTTATGCCATGCCGCTTTCACCAGATTTGGATATTCAGGTTTTCCCAGACTGCCGTTGTAGCGTCCCAAGGCGCGATAAAGGTCGCCCTTCTCGATATCCAGATAGTGGCGCAGGATAGTGCAACCGTAACGTAGGTTGGTGCGCAGGTGAAACAGATTGTGGTCGTTCGCCCCTATCGCTCTTTTCCAGAATGGCATCACCTGCATATAGCCACGTGCGCCGACCTTAGATACGGCGTATTTCCTGAATCCGCTCTCCACTTCGATCAAGCCTAGGACCATGTGAGGGTCAAGTCCTGCTCGTGTGGCTTCGTAATGCACGGTACTCAATAGGTCGAAACGATATTCCGCATCGGGAATCTTCTTCGCAAGTCGCGCCGACATCTCATCTAACCAAGCTTGCGCCTCTTGTTGTGAAGAGAATGCTAGTTTGGGGGCGGCTTGGTCGGATACTGCGCGATGCAACATGGAGCGTACGCTGGCGGACAAGGCTTCTTCTCTTTGCGCGCCCGCATTGGCAGATTCGACACAACACAAGCACAGCGACGCTAGCGAGAGCGTAAGCAATGGTTTGTGAAGTGTGCTGGGCAGTTTCATAGCTTTGATTGTACGAGCTTGCTCACATCTTGCAAGGCGATGGATTGGGCTTGGGTATCTTTGCGACCTTGGTATTCCACATTGCCTTCTTTCAATCCACGGTCACCGATGACGATGCGATGCGGGATGCCAATCAGTTCGAGGTCGGCGAACATCACGCCAGGACGCTCGTCGCGGTCATCCATAAGCACTTCGATTCCGGCGGCAGTGAGCTCGGCGTAGAGTTGTTCTGCGGCGTTACGCACTGCTTCGCTCTTCTTGATGCCGATAGGTGCCATGGCGACTTGGAACGGTGCCATGCTAGCGGGAATGGCGATTCCGCGATCGTCGAAGTTCTGCTCGATGGCGGCAGCCACGATACGTGAGACACCGATGCCATAACAACCCATCTCCATCACTTGTGCCTTACCGTTCTCGTCGAGGTAGGTGGCTTTCAGCGCTTCCGAATATTTGGTGCGCAGTTGGAAGATATGGCCGACCTCGATGCCGCGACATATCTCCAGCGTTCCTTTGCCATCGGGCGATGTGTCGCCAGTGACGACATTACGTACATCGGCTATGACGTCAGGCTCAGGCAGGTCACGTCCCCAGTTGATCCCGGCGGTGTGGAATTTTGGGATATTCGCACCCATCACGAAGTCGCTCATGGCGGCCACGGTGCGGTCGGCAATGACACACACTTGGTCTCGGGCTATGCCGACTGCACCTAGGAAGCCAGGCGGGCAGTTGAAGAAGGCGCGTATCTCTTCCTCGCGTGCGAAGCGAAATTCTGCCATGCCTTCCAATTTGCTGACTTTGACTTCATTGAGTGAATGGTCGCCGCGCAGAAGAACGATGTGCAGCTTGTCGTTCGCCATGAGCGCGATGAGTTTGACGGTGCGTTGCAGTGGCAGTCCGAGTAGGACGGCAACATCTTCGCAGGTGGTCTGTTTGGGGGTTTCCACATTTCGCATCATCTCAGTCGGCGCGGAGCGCGGAGCGGTCGGAGCGAGCGCTTCAGCCAGTTCCACGTTGGCGGCGAAGTCAGACGTGGGGCAGTAAGCTAGCGCATCCTCGCCGGAATCCGCTAGCACATGGAACTCATGCGAACCGCTACCGCCGATAGCACCCGTGTCGGCAGCAACGGCGCGGAACTGAAGCCCTAGGCGCGTGAAGATGCGGCTGTAGGTCTCGTACATCACGCGGTAGGTCTGTTCCAAACTTTCGAAACTACTGTGGAAGGAATAGGCGTCCTTCATCATGAACTCGCGCGCGCGCATGACGCCAAAACGGGGGCGTACCTCGTCACGGAACTTGGTCTGTATCTGGTAGAAGTTCAGAGGGAGTTGGCGATAGCTTTTGATTTCGCGGCGTGCGATGTCGGTGATGACTTCCTCATGGGTAGGGCCGAAGCAGAACTGGTTGTCGTGTCTATCCTTGATCTTTAACATCTGCGGGCCAAAAACTTCCCAGCGTCCAGTCTCTTGCCATAGTTCCGCCGGTTGTACGGCTGGCATCAAGAGTTCGATGCCGCCGCTCTTGTTCATTTCTTCGCGCACGATATTCTCGACTTTGCGTAACACGCGCAAACCCAGTGGCATCCAAGTGTATAGGCCGCTAGCCAGTTTGCGGATGTAGCCTGCACGCAACATCAGGCGGTGGCTGGGGAGTTCAGCTTCGGTAGGTGCTTCTTTGATTGTGGAGATGAAAAATTGTGAAACGCGCATGTTCAGGACTCTTCCCGCTGGTTTAGAGGGCGCGATTCTACTGTAAGGAGGCTCTTCCGTCTTTCCAGTGGGGGCGAAATGTGGAACAATCCATCCCATTGAAAAACTGTATGGGGCGAATCATGATAGACCGAGAAGGTTATCGCCCGAATGTCGGCATCATTCTGACTAACGCAAAGAATCAGGTATTTTGGGGCAAGCGCATCCGTCAAGATGCATGGCAATTCCCGCAGGGCGGCATCCAGCATGGCGAAACGCCAGAGCAAGCGATGTACCGCGAGTTGCATGAAGAAGTCGGCTTGTTGTCTGAACATGTCCAGATACTTGGACGTACCCGCGATTGGATGCGTTACGATGTGCCGCAAAGTTGGGGTAAGAAAGAGTCACGCTCGCATTACAAAGGCCAGAAGCAGATATGGTTCTTGTTGCGCTTGGTCGGACGCGATACGGATGTCTGCTTGCGTGCCTGTGAACATCCCGAGTTCGATGCCTGGCGTTGGAACGAATATTGGGTGGAATTAGATTCCGTCATTGAGTTCAAGCGTGATGTATATCGTTTGGCACTGAATGAATTGGTGCGCTATCTACCGGCAATAAGGAATACTGCACCACAGATTCAAAATCACCCACAAGGGTGAAAATCCATTAAATCAACAGGAGGAAACATGCCAACTCAGTTCAAAGCTCTTCAATCCGCCCCTCTGAAGACAGGCTCTTCATTCGTACGTCCAGTCCAGAATCTGCCGGAACGCGTCAAACTTGCTAGCCCAGCTGCTGATGTGATGACCGACTTGACCAAGATCTCCGTCGTAAGCGTGCGCGCGAAGACTTCGATGGACCGTGCTAACGCCAAGATGATCAAGTACGGCGTGCGTATGTTGTTGGTGTTGGATGACAACGAACAGATCGCAGGTCTGATCACAGCTAGCGACATCTTGGGCGAGAAGCCAATGCGCTTCCTGCAAAATATGGGGGGTACGCATGCCGACATCATGGTGCGTGACATCATGACGACTCAGCGTGAATTGGAAGTATTGAACATCCAAGACGTGAAGGGCGCGACCGTGGGCGACATCGTCGCTAGTTTGAAGCAAGCAAACCGCCAGCACTCTTTGGTGGCATCAGAGGTTGATGGTCGCCAATCTGTGTGTGGTCTGTTCTCTATCACTCAGATTGCGCGACAGCTAGGTGCGCAGGTGCAGAGTTTCGAATTAGCTCGCACGCTTGGCGAGATCGAAGCAGTTATCGCGCGCGGCTAAGCCATCTAGTAGCGATTTAAGAGCGAATGCGCGTCCTACGTTCATTCGCTCTTTTTATTTATTCAATCATAAGGATACCCAATGTTTAATGTTCGTTCGCTGATCGTGGTTTTCCTATTTTCAGTTGGGGTAGCAGGTTGTGCCAATTTTTGGGGTTCTGCGACAGAGGCGGGTAATGAATTGCGCATTCGCGAGGATGCCAAACCAAGTCCTAACGCAAGGCAGGAAAAATATCAAATCACGCTACGTATGGCTGGCTACGCTGATGCGCGCCAGGTCGATAGCCCGCGACGCGTAGGTACTTCTAACACGCGCATCACAGGACTGACAGGCAAAGACATCATGTCGGATCAGGATGCGACCGAAGTGGTGGTGGCCTCGATGAAGAAACGTCTAGGTGATGCGGGGTTGCAAGTGTTGGCTGCAGATGCTACCAACGCGCAGTTCCAGCTGAGTGGCGCGGTGAAGGAATTTAATATCGATGTTAAAGAGCGCGACTATGTGAATATCGCCATCGAATCCACGCTAACTGAGGTGACTAGCGGTAAGGTCATTTGGTCTGGTTTGGTCGTGGAGCGAGCGGAGCGTTATGCAGGCACCTCTGGGAATGGTAAAAAAGATGTTGCAGACTTCTTGAGATGGAAGTTGGGTGTTGTTTCAACTAAGACAACTGAATCTATCTTGTCGGTACTGATGGCGACTCGGCCTGAGATGTTCAATATGGTCGTTGGTATCAAGCCAGTACAGGGGGTGACGGTCTATTCCAATTCAACAGGCAGTACCGCATCTGCCGTTGTTCCTGCTTCAGTACAAGCTGAGCCATTGGTTGCAAATGGCACCTTGGTAATCAGCTCTGGTCCGTCACGAGCCAAAGTGTACGTGGATGGCGTCTACTTTGGATTGACTCCGTTGCGCGCAGAGTTCGCTACGGGTGTACATGATGTGGTCATAAAGCTCGAAGGGTATAAGCCCTTCAGCGAGAAGGTCTCGGTTCGCAAGGGTGACAATACTGAGATGGATATCAAACTTCAGCGTTGACTAGTGCGCTGAAATGAATCAAGCCTCGCATCTCTGCGAGGCTTTTTCTTTTGTTGAATCTAAATTAGTGTTTGCCAGTACTGCCGAATCCACCTGTGCCACGATGGCTGATGGGAAAATCATCCACGAGATTGAACTGCACTTGTGCTACAGGAACGATCACCAGCTGGGCGACACGTTCCATCGGCATCAAATTAAAGGGGTGATGACCGCGGTTCCATATTGAGATGAATATCTGTCCCTGGTAATCGGAATCGATGAGGCCGACCAGATTGCCCAATACGATGCCATGTTTATGGCCCAAACCTGAGCGAGGCAATATCATCGCCGCATAGTGAGGGTCGTTCAGGTGTAGTGCGATGCCGCTGGGGATGAGTTCACATTGTCCGGGTTGGATCGTCATGCTAGTTTCGATACACGCGCGCAAATCGATGCCAGCAGAACCCGGTGTGGCATAAGCCGGCGGATTCTCATGTAAGCGCGGGTCGAGTACTTTCACATCCACTATTTTCATTTTGCATTTCCTTTAAGGTAGAGCGATGTGGCGTGGCGCAATAATGCACGTGCCAATGTCAGTTTGTCCGCGCGAGGAAGTACATGCTCGCCTGCATCGTCGAACAACACCAATTCGTTGTCATCGCTACCGATGGCGTTCTGCGCCAAGTTGGCGGCCAGCAATGGGATGTTCTTCTTCTTGCGTTTCTCGGTCGCGTGTTCCCGCAGCTTCTCGCTCTCGGCGGCAAAGCCCACGCAGAATGGGGGCTTCGGCAGGTTGGCGACATAGGCAAGGATGTCGGGATTGGGTGTCAGTTCCAACGTCAGCGTGGCATCGCTCTTCTTGATCTTTTGCTCACTGGGCTGCGTCACACGGTAATCGGCAACCGCGGCCACGGCGATGAATATATCCGCAGTGGCTACGTGCTGCTTCACCGCATCGAGCATCTCAGCCGCACTGGTGACGTCTATTCTTTGTGTGCCATTCGGCTGGGCGAGTGCGGTCGGTCCAGAAACTAGAGTGACTTCTGCCCCCAACTCGGCTGCCACTTTTGCCATGGCATAGCCCATCTTGCCGCTGCTACGGTTGGTGATGCCGCGTACAGCGTCGATGGCTTCATAAGTCGGCCCAGCCGTGATGAGTACCTTCAAACCGCTTAATTCATTCCCGCCAATCTGTCCTCTGTCCACACGGGGGAGGGTTTGGGTGGGGGAACCCGCGTTCAGTGAATCGCTGCGCTGTAATAGAGCCAACACCTCCCGCGTCAACTCTTCCGCCTCTAACATCCGCCCCATGCCTTCTTCGCCACACGCTTGTACGCCACTGGCTGGACCAAGCAGGGTGACGCCATCGGCCAGCAGGCGCTGCACATTGCGCTGTGTAGCCGCGTTAGCCCACATCTGTTTGTTCATGGCTGGAGCGACCAATATAGGGCAATCGCGTGCGAGGCATAAAGTGGAAAGCAGGTCGTCCGCCAGTCCATGCGCCAACTTGGCGATGAAATCGGCGGTGGAGGGTGCTATGACGATGGCATCGGCGATGCGACTGGAATGGATGTGTGCCATGCCTTTGTCGTCCTGCCATTGGTCGATGAGGACGGCATTGCCCGTGAGGGCTTGCATGGTGGTGGCTGTGATGAAGTGTGTCGCTGCTTCTGTCATCACGACTTGCACCGTGATGCCTTGTTTCACCAAGAGGCGTGCCAATTCCGCTGCCTTGTAGGCCGCAATGCCGCCGGTGATGCCAAGCACGATGCGTTTTGTCTGGGCTGTAAACATAGTGGCGCGCATCTTAGCAAGAAAGTGCGCCACATGGCTAAGGTGCTTGCGCTAGGGATATATGGGTCGTTTGGTGTATTTGACCTGGTCGATGCGGCTGGGTAGGGTGTGCATTAAGCGCTAATCAATAAAAACGATAGTGGGGTGGATCATGAGCATCACTGACTGTTCTGCGGGCGAGCGTCCGCGTGAAAAATTATTAGAGCGCGGCGCTGACGCGCTTTCTGATGCGGAGTCTAGTCAGTCCGACCAGTTGCTGACCGATGTCTTGAAGCAGGCACTGGCTTTGGTGGATGTGCGGGTGCTGGATCATTTCATCGTGGCAGGGGCGGGCTGTCTGTCGTTTGCGGAGAAAGGCTTGCTGTAAGCATCAGTTCTTCGATTTTTAGCTAAGATTCGGATGCGATTTCACCCATTTACCTATTTTCCCTTTGACAGGCTAGGTTGTTCTATGGATAATCGCGCGCTCTTTTTGGAGGGGTGGCCGAGTGGTTAAAGGCATCAGACTGTAAATCTGACCTCTTAGAGTACGAAGGTTCGAATCCTTCCCCCTCCACCAGAATTATTTAGCAGTTTGCTGTTGTATCAAGTGGGCTGGTGCAGGTAGTTGTGCGGGTGTAGCTCAATGGTAGAGCTGAAGCCTTCCAAGCTTATGACGAGGGTTCGATTCCCTTCACCCGCTCCACAAAGTTAGGCCCATGTGGCTCAGTGGTAGAGCACTCCCTTGGTAAGGGAGAGGTCGCGAGTCCGATTCTCGCCATGGGCACCAAAGTTTTAGTATTGTTTAGAGGTTCTTTCGTTAATTCGGGTTGATGGAGATAAATCATGGCAAAGAGCAAATTTGAACGTAGCAAACCGCACGTAAACGTAGGCACGATTGGGCACGTCGACCACGGCAAGACCACGCTGACAGCGGCGATCACCATGGTGTTGTCGAAGAAATTCGGTGGCGAAGCCAAGGCGTATGACCAGATCGACGCAGCGCCAGAAGAAAAGG
>JFJP01027335.1_pt1 | contig 15811 bp, 25 predicted proteins | sample 431651 | NCBI WGS metagenome assembly JFJP01 (sample SAMN02602958, study PRJNA72255) | Microbial mat metagenome, whole genome shotgun sequencing project. | biome: fresh water; feature: sink hole; material: water; isolation source: purple microbial (photo- and chemosynthetic) mats found in... | reverse complement strand
CTTGGTAAATTTTAACTATTTATTTATTTAATTAATATATTTATGTTTTATATTAATGTTTATTCATGTTTCAGTTTTTGTTTTTATATTCAGAAAACAAGATGAAGAACTTTAGCATTATTGCAGGAGAAACCAAAACTTTCCTAATCGCCAAATTTGAGGAATTCGAAAAATCGATGAATTAACAGCTAACTAATAAAAAAAAAAATAAGACAAAAAATCAACTCCAAAAAAACCAAATTTAAAACTTTCTAAAATTTCTCATTTAAAAACTCATAAAAGAAAAACAATACCTGTAATTCCAACTTCCTTTATTTCTGTCAAAGCTAAATTGAAGAAACAACAATTCAGACGTTCTTTTATAACTGTAAACGAAATTCTAAGGGGGTAATCTAGCAAATAGCCTCTAAAAATCGATCTAATTGAGCAGTTTTTTTCTTAGATAAAAAATAATAAATAGAAAAAAATAGAAAAAATTAACAATTTTTTCTTAAAAACAATAATTTTGTTTCTGATAACTAATAGAAAAAGTACCTAGGTTTGATTGATATTGAACGGCAAGGGCGCCACACTCTCTAAATAGGAGTTCTATATATAATATGAGTCTAAAATCGTAATTTCTTTTACGACCGATAGTGCATAATAAAGTTTCTAATTGATATCAGCTCTTTTCAAAAATTCATATAACATTATCGTGGTGTTTTGAGAATCATTCATTTCAGACCATTCCTCTGATTCTTGAACAGAGATTTATTAAAAATCCATAACCATTGGGAAGAATTTTAGATCTATTATATAAGTTAAAGCTATATATATATACATCTTTTTACTGAGAATGTATCTGAGGTCCAAAGGTCTTCATATCATTATAAGGTTCATTTTGTTTCTGAATATCCTCTCCGAAAAACATCCTGACCATTGTATCTGATGAATTTGTGCTTTTGGTCATATCCTTCCAGAAATACATCAAAATCCTCTCAATAAAGTTATTAAATATGGAAGTGAATGAGATGGGTTTCAGACCATAATTATCTTTATCATTCATCAGAGAAATGTTCTTTGCAACAAGCTCTCATAAGTTAGAAGAAGGCCAATATTGGCTTTGATCAAGAGAATCTAATTAATTATTTGTCTTGAAATAAAAGAATTCAGAGATTTCTGATAGCAAATATTTTAGGATAAATAGCAAATATTTATTTTGATTGATCAATGAAATTGTCTTTTTCTCTGTTAGTTCTTTATAACATTGATTAGAATTTATAATGGAAATTATATGAGGTGAAAAATATTTATAAATAGATTAATATCATTTGAATGTGTGTAGTTTGTTGCTCGCATTGAGGTCTTTTTTTAATTTGTATATGAAATAAATGATAAATTAAAGGCTACAATGATCACTGTGAAGATTATGAACTCATAAAATCACTGTTAAGTTGAGGAAAGAGATTGGCCAGCTTCGTTTTTTTACATATATTTTTTTATGAAAAAAAAATATTAAATTTGTCAAATTGAAAAATTTTTTGTTTAAAAATCAAAAGAAAAAATGTTTAATTTTAAATTGGGTATTTTTAAAAGAAAGTTTTTTATTCTTTGGCTTTTTTTTTCGGCTTGCTTGCAAACACATGAACCTTCTTTAGGTCAATTTTTTCACTTGCTTTAGAGATTTCCTCAATAATTGTAGCGTTCATTTTGGACTGCGATTCAAAAATGGCCTTAATGACCTCTGGATTGCTTTTTTTCAATTCAGAAAATTTTATAAAAAAATACCATTCTTTCAAGTATTGTTCCTGGTAAAAACTCCGGGATTCCAGCCATTTTCCTCAGAAGTTCCGATCTTGAAGCCACACAAATCGCCAAATGGCATGAAGCAATAAAGCACCAATAAAGATTTAACCCAGCTGGGAAGAAAATCGCGAATGGAATCGAGAAAAACGGCATAAATTTCAGATATTTCATATATCTTCCAAAGAAACTCGAAGAAGAAGTGAGTGACATATTGGGATTTAGCTAAAAACCCCATAAATAAATAAAATAAGAATTTTTTTCTGAATGACCCTGATGTTCGAATAAGAAATAAAGGAGGAAAGCACTGGTAAAATTCCATAAGGATCAGTAGCACTAAGGTCTTTAAACCAGAAGAACCCACCATTAAGCACTTCAGGGAATTTATCAGGGACTGATGAAATATATCGAATTCCCAAGAAAAGTGTCATAAGGAAAGGGAACTAAGTATTCATTTAAAAAAAAAATTATAAAAGAAAAAAACTTGCATAATTGAGAGTAATGGGATAATATTCGAGATTTTATGCTTTTCACGAAGCTCGTAAAATTGTTCACGCGCCATTTTAACACCTGCCTGATCTCTAGTCTTCGAAAGAGAACTGCTCAAAGCCTGGAAGTTCTTCATTTCAGGCTCAATGAGCTTCATCTTAATCGCATTTAAATTCTATTGATAAATATTTAAAATAAAGCCATTTTTTTCAATATAAAAAAGTAATTTTCTTGATAAAAATATGATAAATTTACGGCTAAAAGCATGACTGGTGCGAAGAAAAACTTCACTCCTAATGAAAACAATATAATGCCAAATCCAAGACCCAATCCCAAGTCATTTGCGAAATAAAGAATCGATTCCTTTTCAAATTAATTTCATTAAGTTTGATTTGATTTCATTTTTTTGTGTATATAATATAATATACTCTTGTGAGCTCATCTAATCCTGCATATAGATTCATTGGCCTTAAATATGAAAGCTTTGAGATAACATCAAGAGTATCGAAATTCGTTGCTGGAGATAATGAAGAAATCACGTTTCCACAATCTATTTCATTGATCTACAATAGGGTTATATGAGAAATTTATGAGAAAAAAAACATCGAAATGCTCGTAAAGTTGCTGTGTGTGAAGCTTGCTTTCGAGAGCTTGATTGATGCTGGAGAATGAAAGGGGACTCAGATGAGGGAGGAGGGTGACTTTTTTGAAGGCGGAAGTGCAGCAACGAAGCATATCTTTATGTGAAGTTTATTGGTAAAGAAGAGCTAATTTTTTTTAATCAAAATTTTTTGTTTTTTTTTGTTTTTGGAAAAACTTATATTTGGAAAAATTAAAAAAAATAAAAAAATAAAAATATAATAATAGAAACTCACCAGGTTATTTTTTGATAAGCAACAATTCTAATTATTTTCTTATTGTATTTTGCTACATTTTAATATTAAATTTATTTGAATTTTTCTTTTTTTAAATAAAAATAAAGCAAAAAAAATAAATTTAAGTTGTCTTTCCTTCAATCTTCCCCAAAAAAAAACTTTTGCGTCAATTCATCAACAAGTTATTTCATTTGTGGTTTTTGTTCGTTTTAACATTTTTTCATTATTATTTTAAAAAAATTAAAAAATTAAAATTAAATAAAAAAAAATTGTTCACTTTTTTCTATTTTTTTGAAATTCCAATAAAAAATTCAAGCATTTCCATCAATCAATGCAAGAGAAGAAAATTCTTATGAAACCAGAAGCTGAAGTTTATAAACGTATTAGAAAATTAGGCGAAGGTTCTTTTGGTAAAGTTTATTTGGTGCGTTGTTTGAATTCCAACACTCTTTGCGCCATTAAGCAAATCGACATAAATGAACAAACCGACGAAGAAAAGAAAAAGACTGTTAATGAGGCCAAAATCCTCGAATCGCTTAAACACCCAAACATAATAAATTTTCGTGAAGTTTACAAAACAAAGAAAGGACGTTTATGCATTGTGATGGATTATGCAGATGGTTTTATTTATGATAAACAAAAAAAATTAATTATAATTTTTATTGGAAAAAAGGTGGAGATTTGGGAAAAAAGGTCGAAGAAGCTCGAGCTCAGAATGTTCATTTCAATGAAAATCAGGTTCTGGACTGGTTCACTCAGATATGTCTTGCATTGAAGCATGTGCATGATCGAAAAATCATACATAGGGACTTAAAATCTACCAATTTATTTTTGACAAAGGAAAATACGATCAAATTGGGTGATTTTGGCATAGCGACAGTTTTGACAAGCACTGTAGAAAAAGCAAAGACTATAATAGGAAGTCCTTATTATTTATCTCCTGAAATCATTGATAATAAACCTTATGGCATGAAAACTGATATATGGTCTTTAGGGGTTATTTTATATGAGCTTTGTATGCTAACGACACCATTCAATGGAAATACTTTAAATCATTTGGCATTGAAGATTGTGAGGGGTTCATATACTCCTATGGCAATTCATGTTTCTAAGGATATTAAGACATTAGTTGGGATGCTTTTGTTGATAGATCCGATTAAAAGACCGAATATAAATGAGATTTTAAGTAAAATTGAAGTTTTTTTTTTAAAAAATTAAGGGTTTTACAGGAATGCCGGTTATTACAAACAGAATAAAAAATTTCTTGAGTGAAAGCATGAGGAAAATAGAATTTTCACATACAATTATACATCAAGTCAATAATTAATAATATAATCCAATTTATTATCAAAGGGATTAGATTTCTACTAATTTACAAAGCAATAGCTCTAAAAAAACCATAACAACAACAAAACCTAAGACAAATATTTCGACAAATCCACAGAAAAAAGCAGTTTTAAACACCCCAAATGCAAATAAAAAGCCTGTTGAACACATAAAAAACCAGAAAAGTGAGGCTAATAGAGAAGCAAAAATAAAGGCTCTGATCTCAGCACAAGAGAAAAAGGAAGAAGATGAGCGAAAACGCAAAGAATTTCGTGAAAAGGAAAGGGAAGAAGAGAGAAAAAACATGAAAAAAGACATAGAAAAGAAAAAAATGAATAAAAATGTGAATGAAGATATAAAAATTGAATATATGGGAGCTTTTAAGAATGAAGACCCCGCAACAATAGAAAAACTTAAAGAAGAAGTTCTTGTTAATAAGGTTAAAAGCAAGAATGAGACACAACGAAAGAATGAAGAAAATAAACCATGCGAACTTGATAAGAAAACTAGATTAACACGAGAGCAATTCAAACAAATGAAGGTTTTTTACAAAAGCAATTTTTTGAATAAAATCTAGAAATTTTATAAAGAAAAAAGTGAAGAAAGCTAAGGATATTCCTGTGGAGATTTTCTTGCCAAAAAGTTTGCCAAAGGCCTTTGTGGAGAATACTGATAAGCAAGTAATATACAAATAATTTGTAAGAGTTTAAATGGAGTTTATGAAGGGTGTTCCTTTGGTGCAAATTGATTTAGAGAAACAATTAAAGGAGAAAAGTGATGAAGTAGGTGAAAAAATAGAAGAAAATGCAGCTGATCAGAAAGAAGATTCAGAAGAATCTTTGAGTGGTGGGCTTGTGGTTCAGAAAGAAATGAGGGATCATGAGGGGAATATTGATTTTCTTGAGGATTTGGAAAAGCAGTTTATGGAGTATGATATTATAGAACAAAACAGAAAAAATGAAATTGAAAATAAGAAAAATGAAAGATGTGAACAAATTGAAAAAATTGAAAAAAGTGAAAAAAGTGAAAAAAGTGAAAAAATTGATAATAGTCAAATAAGTGAAAAAAGTGAAAAAATCGAAAGCTTTGAAAATTTTGAAAATCTTGAAAAAATTGAAAATTTTGAAAAAAATTTAAATTTTGAAATTAATGAAATCCATGAAAAGAATGGAAATTTGAGAGAGGATCCTCTGAATGAAAATGATTTGGAAACAATGATGGAAGAATTAACACTATTGGTATTTTTTATTGATTTTGATTAATAAAACTTATTTTAAGATCAATTATGATGATTCTCCTGGAAAAGAGATGAAAATAGAAGAAGCGAAGATCGACGCCATAAATGAGGAGATCAAAAGAAAAGTTGAGATTCAAGAAGATCGAGAAGATGATCCTGAAGATTTTGAAGAGTTTGTCAACCAAGAAACAAAGATATCTAAGGTTCCTATTCAAGAAGAATGCAATAGTTTTGGTTTTTTGCCAGAAAAACATAAATTAGAAGTTTTATTTCATTATTTTTATTTTTTTTAATTTTCATAAAAAATTTTAATGTTTTATCAATTTTAAAAGAGTTTAAGGAATTTACTTAATGAAGTATTGACTGAAGAACATTTTGAAAAAGCTTATGAAATTATTGCAGATGAGGTTTTTCTACTAAATTTGACTGAATGCTTGATTTTATTTGTAAATTTAGTTGAAAAATTGCGATTTGGAGGAAATCGATCAGAAATACGGTGAAGATAATTACCAATCATTGTTTCCATTCCTCTCTGAAGAAAACATCCAAAAGTATATGCCTCTTCTTTTCACCTTTGTGATCATGGAAGGGAAGTTTCCGACCCCAAACTCAACGCAATTGAAATAAATTTGAGCTTAAAAAGAGAAATATTTAAAATAATTTTAATATAAATTAAATTTTAAGTTCCTAATCAGAAAAAAGTTTCCTTATCATTTTTTCAAACCAAAATAATTTAAAAACTACCTAAATACTTAAACTATTAAAAAAAATATCTCAAAAAATAAAAACTCAAAAATGGACTATTTGACTGCTTTAAAGGAACAACAAGGTGGCTTCAGCTTCGATCTAACCAACAGGCAAATTTATCTATATTCCCTTTAATAATGGTGTTCTAATTTTCCCATTAAAAAACTTATAGGAATCATCTGATCTGTGAAAAATTCCAAAAATCTATGCCTGGGTTCACCAAAACTGGTACCACAATTGTTGGAATTCTTTGCAAAGATGGTGTGATTTTAGGAGCTGATACAAGAGCTACAGCAGGCACTATTGTAGAGGATAAAAATTGTGAAAAAATCGATTATATGGCTCCTAATATTTATTGTTGCGGAGCAGGCACAGCAGCAGACACCTTCTACATAAAACGTAAGAATAAAATGAATTTATTCCTATGAACTTCAATTATCTCAAATAAAAAGATTTGATGGCTTCGAATTTGGAATTGATGCGCTTGAATACAGGAAGAGATTCAAGGGTGACAACTGTTGTGGCTCGATTATCGACATTGCTTTATAAGTACCAAGGACATATCGGTGCAGCTTTAATCATCGGAGGATTTGATGTCAAAGGACCTCAATTAGTTATGATCTCCCCAAATGGAAAGTTTGTGAAAAAATTCCAATTAAAATGAAATAGTTTTTTGTGTTACTTAGTACATCATATCTACCGTTCTGCACAATGGGATCAGGATCTTTGGCAGCTGTTGCTATTTTAGAAAGCAAATTTAGAGATGATTTGGGTGTAGAAGAAGCTAAAGCTTTGGTTATAGAGGCAGTTGAAGCAGGTATTGTGCATGATTTGGGGTGAGTTTTCAGATTTTTATTCATTAGTTTTAATGGGGTTTATATAAAATTTGGAATAAAGATCAGGAAGCAATGTGGATGTGTGCATTATTACGAAAGGGAAGAGTGATATGTTGAGGAATATTAAAACTGAGAACAAAAAGATGTATCAAAAGCAAAACCCTTATAAATTCCCTCCAGGAAATACTCGTAATGATTATAAAAATAGACATGATTTCTTTAAAAATTAATATTATGTATGTATTTTTATAGCTTTCATAAGAGAATTAGCTGTTAAATTCGATAAAATCGAACTTGGAAAAGGGGAGAAATTAGAAGAAGAAATTATGTCTTAAGGAGAAAAAAACCAGAAAAAAAATAAAATAAATTTTATTTAAAAACAGAAAAATTAAATCGAAAAAAATAATATCTTCTTGTTTTAATACATTCATTGCTTTCGCCATAAATAATAATTCCTTTAAAATTGAAAAAAATGTACAATCGCAACCTTAATTCGCTCTTAAAATCGCGTTTCTCCACCAAGGCCAACCCTTTCAACAGCGTCCGCAAAACCTTAAACGTCAAAGGAGTGAGCTATAATTACTATTCTCTTCCCCACCTCAACGATAAATCTTTCTGTTTTCATTTATTTTAAATTTCTCATGAAAACTACCATTTTTCCTCTCATAAATCTTATAAAATCCTTTTTTATTCTTAGCTGATTTGCCCTTCAGTGTACGAGTTCTCCTCGAATCTGCTGTTCGTAATTGCGATGAATTTGCTATAAAATCATCCGATGTCACTCGAATTCTTAACTGGAAAACGACATCAACTCAAGACCTTGAAATACCTTTCAAACCAGCACGTGTGGTCCTTCAAGACTTTACCGGAGTGCCTTCTATAGTCAATTTAGCCTCTATGCGAGATTGCTTTTCTCGTCTCGGCTTTAACGCAGAAAAAGTGAATCCAATAATCCCTGTAGATCTAGTCATAGACCATTCAGTGATGTCGGATTACAGTCGTATTTCTGATGCCGTTGAGAAGAACGAAGCATTGGAGTTTGAAAGAAACTATGAAAGGTTTGAGTTCTTGAAATGGGGTCAACAAACCTTTAGCAATTTATTGGTGGTTCCTCCTGGTTCAGGTATTGTCCATCAGGTCAATTTAGAGTATTTGGCAAGAGTGGCCTTCCATAATAAAGAGCAAAATCTCTTATATCCTGATTCTTTGGTTGGTGCTGATTCACATACTACCATGATAAACGGATTAGGAGTCGTTGGATGGGGTGTTGGAGGTATTGAAGCCGAATCGGTTATGCTTGGAGAACCCATTTCTATGGTATTGCCTCAGGTTGTGGGGTTCTATTTAGATGGAGAGTTGAAAAATGGAGTAACTGCTACTGATTTGGTCTTGACCATTACACAAATGTTGAGGAAAAAAGGAGTTGTTGGAAAATTTGTGGAGTTTTTTGGACCTGGAGTTAAGAATTTAACGTTAGCAGATAGAGCTACGATAGCGAATATGGCACCGGAATATGGAGCTACTATGGGATATTTCCCTGTGGATGAGAACACTTTGAAATATATGAGGTTAAGTGGAAGAGATGAACAAAGAGTGGCATCAACTGAATATTATTTCAAAGCCCAGGTCTTTAATTTTAAAAAAAATGCAATTATATAATTTCATTATAAAATCATATTTCTATAAAAGAATATGTTCCAAACTCATGAGTTCAAACAACAAGCCAAATATTCTGGAGAGATCGTTAGTTTGAATCTAACAACTGTTGAACCATGTGTGTCAGGTCCCAAACGTCCTCATGATAGAGTTCCGTTGAAAAATATGAAGGAAGATTGGAATAAATGCCTTAGAAGCCCTGTTGGTTTCAAAGGATTTGGCTTAACTGAAGAAAAAACCAAAGCCAAAACTAATTTCACATTCCAAGGGAAACCTTATACCTTACAAAACGGCTCAGTTATTCTTGCAGCTATCACATCTTGCACTAATACATCGAATCCGGAATCAATGCTTGCAGCAGGATTGCTTGCTAAGAATGCAGTGAAAAAAGGATTAAGTGTTAACCCTTATATCAAAACCACATTATCTCCTGGTTCTGGCGTTGTTACCAAATATTTTGAGGAAAGTGGATTAAATGTTGGATTGAAGAAATTAGGATTTGAAACTGTGGGATATGGTTGTATGACATGCATTGGCAACACGTGATTATTTTTTTATATAGTATCAGTTTTCTTTATAATTAATTTTTCTTTTAATTAATTTTTCTTTACATTTAAATTAATTTTTCTTTTAATTCATTTATATTCAAATATTATAGTGGCGAATTAGATCAAGAAGTTACCGATGCTATTCAAAAAAATGACTTAGTTGCAGCTGCTGTACTTTCTGGTAATAGAAACTTCGAAGCTAGAATACATCCTCTTTCAAGAGCCAATTATTTAGCTAGTCCTCCTCTTGTTGTCGCTTATGCTTTAGCTGGAAGAGTCGATATTGATTTCGAAAACGAGCCTATTGGAACTGATGCGCAAGGAAAACCAGTATTTTTAAAAGACATTTGGCCTGATAAAAATGAAGTAATATAAAAGAAAATTTTGTGATAAAATCAATTTTATTTTGTTAAAGCTACAAAAACTTCTTGATAAATTTATTGAGCCAAAGAAATTCAATGAAGTTTATTCACGTATTGCTAAAGGAACTGATAGATGGAATAAGATGCAAGTTCCTAAAGAGAAAGTCTATAAATGGAACAACAGTTCAACATATATTCATGAAGCCCCATTCTTTAAAGATTTCACTCTTGAGCTCAAACCAATCCAAAATATCAATAATGCCTATTGCTTGTTGAATTTTGGTGATTCTGTCACGACTGATCATATTTCACCAGCAGGAAATATTGCCAAAAACTCTCCGGCTGGAAAATATTTATCAGAAAGAGGAGTGTTACCAAAAGATTTTAACTCTTATGGTTCAAGAAGAGGTAAATTTTTGTGAATAAAATTTTGAAATTTATTAAATTTTGAATAGGAAATGATGAAATTATGGCTAGAGGAACCTTTGCCAACACCAGAATTATTAATAAAATGGTATCAAAGGTCGGTCCACAAACTGTGCATGTGCCTTCGGGCAAAGTTGATGATGTTTTCAATGTCACACAAAAGTATAATCAGGAGGGACATCAAATGATTGTCCTCGCAGGACAAGAGTATGGCACAGGATCTTCAAGAGATTGGGCTGCCAAAGGTTTTTTTTAGTTTTCAAAAATTAAAAAAAATTTTGAGTCAAAAATTTTTAAAAATTTCAAATTTCATAGGACCTTATTTATTGGGTGTCAGGGGAGTGATAGCTCAAAGTTTCGAACGTATCCACAGAAGCAATTTAGTTGGAATGGGCATCATCCCATTACAATTCAAGCCTGAAGACAGCGCTGATAGTCTTGGTTTGACTGGAAAAGAGCAATTCAGTATTGATTTGAAAGGAGGCAATTTGAGAATGGGTGAGAAGGTTTTGGTTAAGACTTCAGATGGAAAAAGCTTTGAGACAATTTGCCGTTTGGACACAGAAGTCGAAATCGAATATTTCAAGAATGGAGGTATCTTGCAATATGTTTTGAGGAAGTTGGTAAAATAATCGCGAAATAGACTTTTAAACAAAAATAACTACATAAAAAATTTAAAAAAACAAGCAAATTCTTTTCCTCGAAAGAAAATTTAACAAATTAAATTAAAACTCCAAAATATCTTTAAAGTTTTTTAAGGTGCTTTTGGCGATTGGAAAAGGCTTGCACATAAATCCCTCTTCTTTTTCTTCCTCTATTTCTATTTGTTCCGAAAATTCATTATTAATTGGATCTTTCTCAGAATTCTCCAGAAATATTTTTTGTAGTTTTATTAATTGAGTTTCCGAAAAGCTTTTAAAATTTTCATTGCACATTTTTCTGCATTCACTCAATGATTTCATCATGAAATTAAAGCTTTTTTCCAGTAAGTCCATGTTTTCTTTATTGATTGCAAATTTAAAACATTCATATTCTGTTAATAATGTGAGATATGCGAAGATTTTCTTCCAATCAACAGTTTTTTCAGAGCTGCAAGCGCTTGTCATTTGAATCAAATGAAATTTCAAACAAGAGTTTACTTCGCGGTCTTGTTCTTGTAAGAGTTCAGACATTTTTTGTTTTCGATTTAGTGGATTTTATTTATTTGATCGATTAATAAATAATTCAATTGATTTTAATTTTTTTCCCCTTAAAAAAATTCAATTCTAAAGAGAAACATTTCTTAATGAATTCTTTTGAAAACAATAATGGATTATTTTAAAAAAATATCAAAAGGCATTTTTTTCTTGAAAATATTGCATTATGTATCATAAGACCTATTTTCTTTTAAAAATAATCAAAATAAGACCTATTTTTTTAAAAATAATCATTTAAAAAATTAATGTCTAATTCCAAATCCAAATCTTCCCTTTCAGTTTCCCATTCCCCATCAAAACCTTCTTCAAGTGCCTCCCCTTCTCATTCCCATTCCCGTTCTCGTTCCCGTTCCCATAACAAACATAAACAGAAAAAGCATCATTCCAACCACCATAATAATTACAACAACAACAACAGGAAACCTTTCTTTAGATTATCCTATCCAGAATACGTTAAAGAAAGATTAGATAAAAGACGAAGAGAAAGAGCTCCCATGATATGGGAATTTGAGAGTGATGATGAAGAATATGAAAGAGATAAGCTTGTAGTTGAGGAGCTTCGGAAAAAGGAATTCGAGGAGTTAAAAGCCAAATTTGAATTAGGGATTCCTGAAGAGATTTTAGAGGAAGAAGGATCTGAAACATCAGAGATTGAAGAAAAAGAGAAGAAACATGAAAAAAATGACAAAAAGGAAAAAAAGAAGAAAAAAGAAAAAAAGTCCAAAAAATCCAAAAAAGAAAAAAAAGCTAAAAAACACAAAAACAAAAATAAAAAAAAACAAAACAAAAAAGATTCTTCTTCAAGTTTCAGCTCTGATGATGACTCCAAAGAATCTTCTCTCCTCGAAGAATCCATCAATAAAAATTCCCAAAATAACGATTTTAATGATCAAGACAACGTAAATAAAGAAAACGCTGAAAAAAACGAACAATTTGTCGGTCCAATTCCTTTACAAATTGACCGTATTTCCTCTATATATAGTTTTTTCTAAATTCTTTATAAAATAAAATAGGCATAGCTCCTACAAATAAAAACACTTATGGTGGTCAATTGCTTCCAGGAGAAGGAACCGCTATGGCTCAATATATCCAAAGCGGCAAACGTATTCCCAGAAGAGGAGAAATAGGATTAAGCAGTGATCAAATAGAAAAATATGAATGTTTAGGGTATGTGATGAGTGGGTCCAGACATAAGAAAATGACAGCAGTTCGTTTGAGAAAAGAACAACAAGTGTATTCAGCTGAGGAAAAAAGGGCTTTGGCAGTATTTAATTATGAGCAGAAGATAAAGAAAGAGAATAAATTAATGGAGGAGATGCAGATGCTATTAAAGTCTAAATTGATGAAAGAAGAGATTTAATGATGATTTATTAGTTTTTTTCATTTGTGCTGTTATTAAGGATTTAAATTAAAGCTTGAGATTGTTATCTTTGCCCCATTTCTTAATAATCCTAAAGATGTATTCAACCTTTATTAATGTTATTAAGAAAACTGATAGTTTTTTAAGAGGTTTCTTACTTGTGGATCGTTGGCTATGGTGTTTTTTAACATAGTCAATACTTCTAATAAATGTTCTTTAGTCTCTTTTCCTGCAATCATCAATTGGAATAAACCTTTTTTATTCGGTTTATTTATGAAAAATCATATGATTTTTACCGACTACTGCTCCTTTAAAAGCTTGTTCATATTCCTTATCTGAGTCTAATTTCTCTAATATATCAAAAGCCTTGGCTGAATAATAGAACTCTCCCATCTTATAACAATCATTCGCGATTAATTGCAATAAATTGAATGACTCATTTGACGTCTCCATATTAATATAAAGATTCCATGCATCACTAAAAATATTCAAAAAATTAAAAAATTAAACTATTTCAAAAAAAAAACAACTCCATTATAAATAAACTCTCTTTAAAAAGAAATCCCTTCATTTACCTCGGCTTTTTGTTCATAATATATGTTTTTGTCAACCATTTGACATAAGTGTCATCAGACTTATATTTCTCATTTTGTATCTTCAAAAAAGCTTCTTCAGCCTCTTTGAAATCTCCAACTGATGCCGTTGCAATGCCATAATTCCAATTGAAATCATCTTCTCCTTCAAAGAAAGTCTTAATAGATTTCAAATAAACCAGCACATCATCAAAATGTTTCAACAAAAAGAAACAAGAAGCCATGCATTGTCTTCCAGGTATTGTGTCGCATTCACTAGCTGACGCCCCTATTAATTGAAACAATTGTTGAGCGACTTTCAATTGTTCTTTATTATCATTTTGTTGTCCTACAACTGCGTAAACCACCCCTTTGATGATGAATTCTCTTGAGACAGTCGGTTCTAAATCCTTAATAAGGTTAAAAGCTTGATTTATATCATCGTTTTTCAGATAATAGATCACAAGATTGAGTCTTGCTTCTGGAAAGATATCAACTAAAGGGGGTAGTACTTGTAAAGCATTTTCTCCTGCTCTAAAGACCACAAGGTTATGCCTCAACAGATCGTTATCTTGATATACATTGCCACCTTCATAGTGTTGCTGGAGTATTTTGTATTCTTGCTCAGCGGCTTTGCCATTATAAAGCTGGAATTGATTACATGCTTTGAGATTCACTGCAACAACACTTGTAGGATTTAATGTCAAATATGATGATAATATTTCCAAAGAAACATCATAATAGTCCATTTTGTAATAACAAAGGGCCACATAAACGTTTAAAGCCAGATTTTCACGGTTTTCTAAAAGCAGTTTCTTATAGATTTCTACTGCTTCTTCATAATGGGAACGAAGATAATGAATCGCTGCTAAACAGAGCTGATCATGTGTGTTTTCTTGCAATTTGTGATGGAAATTCATCAGGTTTTTCTCGTCGTTTTTCTTGTGGGAGATATGGAACATCAGCCGATTGAAGAGAGGGGATTCAACACCTTTGACGCATTCTCGTTTGGCTTCTTCATAATTGCATAATGCATATAGACAGCAGGATTTATACACATGGACCTCTTTGTTGTAATCAGGCTTCTTTATCAATTCATCATAAATGTTGATTGCTTTTCTATCGAAAACATATTGTTTTATAAAGAATATCCTTTAGTTTTTACTTGTAATCACCATTATGAAAATAAGAATATGCCAGCCAAAGGTTAGTTTCGAGCTTTCCTTCACTAAAACTATTGAAATTTGTGATTAAAAGTCAATTTATTTAAAAAATGAAACCTTTTTTCATTCTCCAAAAAAGCGATAGAACCCACCCAATCTCTATTCTTGATATAATCTTGAAGTTGAGGGATTTTATTCTCGATTTGCTTCACTGACATGTTGATTCCTGCATTATTGGAGGTATTTTTATTTGTTTTGGCCTTGGTTAAGGCCGATCCCGGGCGCATCATTTTTCGATTCGAAAAATTTGATTTGTGGTTTTTTTAATTTTTGTTTGAAAAAAATTTTGAATTTTTTTGCTTATGAAAAATGAAATTTTTAAATTTTTGAAATTTCTTTTGAAAAAACCAATAAAAACTTCACAAAAAACACAAAATCTCTTATGATTCAAAAGAACTATCGGAAACTTCGATATTAATATCCTTGTTTTTATGCGAATTCACCATTCTTTGAATATCTTCTAATTTCTAAAGAAAACCACTAGAGAAAATACATTAATTCTCAATGATACTTGCAGTTTTTGCTTGATATCCCTATGGGATATATCATTCATATTGACATTTTGTCGAATATAATCGGTTTTTAATGCTTTAAACTTCAATTTATCCTCTTCTTTAATGATTTTCTCTTTATTCTTGAAAAAAAACAGTAAAAACAAAGGAAAAAAAAAGAAAAACCTCATTTTGTATAAGTTCTTTGTGGAAATTCTCTAATTTTAAACGGTATTTTTGGTTTTCGTTACGAAAATCCTCATTTTCGCTCTCTAATTTCAATGTTTTCTTATTAGTAATCACTTGAAGTTCGATAATTCGGGCATTTTCACACTTTAATTCAGTCATTTCTTTCATAAAACTATCCAATTTTTCTTCTAAAGAATCGAATTCCTAAGGGGTTTTTCAAAGAAAATCGATTTTCTTTAAAAAATACCGAATTATATTGTTTTTCAGCGTTTTTTCGATCTTCTTCTAATAAATAATTTCTCTCTTTCAATTGAAAAACCTCGTTTTGTAGTCCTTTTTCTTCGTTTTGTAATTTTTCTAGCTTTTTCTCATAAATCGCCTTCTCTTCTTGTAAAGACTTTATAAAATCCTGTGAATTTTTAAGCTCTTTATCGATTTTTTCAAACTTTTTCACATAAAAACCTTTATAAAAGCACTAAAAAAAGAATACTTGTGA
>JFJP01006265.1_pt1 | contig 15811 bp, 14 predicted proteins | sample 431651 | NCBI WGS metagenome assembly JFJP01 (sample SAMN02602958, study PRJNA72255) | Microbial mat metagenome, whole genome shotgun sequencing project. | biome: fresh water; feature: sink hole; material: water; isolation source: purple microbial (photo- and chemosynthetic) mats found in... | reverse complement strand
CAAGCTAAATCCGGCATCGATTTGTCGAGTGCTCTCAAAAATACTGGGCAGACGGGAAGAGATTAACCCTGGACTTCGACGGACGTAACAGCGCTGATGAAAGCCACCCAGCCGGAATACTCGGGCACCCTGTACTCATTCTCCTGTTACCGGGCTTCCGAGTACGTGATTCTGCTGGGCATTGCGCAGGAGTTGCAGCATTGCAACCCGGACCTCTTTTTGCAACTGCAGGCCTTGTGGACGAAGCGCACCATCAAATCCGGGCAGTTTCACGACGTTTTTCTGCGTGAACAGGGGTCCATGGGGGTGCCACTGCCGCCCTATTACTTTGTTCCTGGCGACCGCACCTGGTTCCGCAACCCCGACGAAGCGTCGGCGGACGCCTCCGGGTTTGAAGGCTCCTGGGTCATCTATCTGGGTGCGGGGCAGTTTTCCAATTTCTGGAAGCACACCGAGCCTTACACCCTCGTCGACAAGTGTCTGGAGATCTACCACTGGCGCGATGGCCTGTACCGCGATGCACTCGGTGACGAACGCATCGACGAGCCCAAGGTGGCGCAACTGGTGGAGCGCACCATGGGCGACCCCACCGAGATGGCACGCATACTGAAGTTAATGCAACGCTACCGCGAACCGCGGGGGGTGTATACCGACGCCGGTGGTTGTATCGACACGACGCGCGAGTTTGCCCGATGGGTGTGTCCGGGCACGGCAGACCTTGTCTTGCCGTCTGCATAGCCACCCATGCAGCGCAACCTGCTGATTGATGGCCTCAAGGTCTTTGCATCGCAAACGATCGTGTTTCACCACCTGGCTGCCTATGGGCCTCTGTCGGATGTTTGGGACGCCGCCGCCACACAGTCGAGTGACTGGGCATTTGAATACGGTCGCATGGCTGTGCAGATATTTCTGGTAATTGGTGGTTTTCTGGCCGCCCGTGGGCTCAGTGCGTCAAGTCTGACGATGCAGGGGGGCGCTCCACTTCGTCAGGTGCTGCAACGCTACTTGCGTCTGGTGCTGCCGCTGGCCGCTGCATTGGCTATTGCCATACCCAGTGCACTTCTGGCACGGCATTGGGCCAGCTACCAGTTCTTTCCGGAGTTTCCGACTTGGCGGCAGATCTGGTCACATGTCTTCTTGTTGCAAGACATCCTCGGCGAACGTTCGTTGTCTGCGGGTGTCTGGTATGTCGCCATTGACTTTCAGTTGTTCGCGCTGTTTACCGTTTTCGCAGCGCTGGGTCGACCATGGGCACAGGCGGGTGTGACGGCGTTGATGCTAGCGTCACTGTTCCACTTCAATCTGAATCCCCATCTGGACTCCTGGGCCCTCTACTTTTTTGGCGCGTATGGCATGGGTGCCGTCGCGTACTGGGCCGCCCATTCCACGCGCCCTGTCGGTTGGCTGGCTGTTGTGGGTCTGGTCGGTACGATCGCATTGGCCGTGGACTATCGAGAGCGCATCGTTCTGGCAACCCTGACCGCAGTTTTGCTGGGCTATGGGGAGTATCGCGCCACAAGCACGCCGTTGCGTGAACGTGCCCCACAGACCTGGATGCGGCTCCTCACCGTGTTTGGCAACGCATCCTACGCGCTGTTTCTGGTGCACTTCTCGGTGGTGATGCTTGCCAACGCGCTCTACGCTCGGCTGGGCCTGCACAGCCCGCTGAGCGCCGCGTGCGCCATTCTGGGTTGCTGGTTGGTCAGCAACGCATTGGGGCTGGTCTTTGAAAAATGGGTCGACCGCCCCTTGCAGCAGCTGCAGAAAACGTTGATGGCCGGGCTGCAAAAGGCGCAGCCGTCAAACTCCTGACTTTCTACAGCAGTGCGGCTGCTTCGCGGGCCGCCACGCGGCCCTCGTCGGTGGGCACCACCCACACCTCCACTGCGCTGCCCGCGCGGTGAATGGGCATCACCACCTCACCCACGGCCTGCTGGTTCTGGGCTTCGTCGAGTTGCAGTCCCAAAAAGCCCAGTCGCTCGCATACCTGGGCGCGCAATACAACATCGTGCTCTCCAATGCCGCCGCTAAACGCCAGCACATCGAGCCCCCCCATGAGGGCCACCAAGGCGCCAGACTCGCGCACCACCCGGTGGGTAAACATCTCGATGGCGCGCGTCGCCGCCTCACTGCCATCGCTGCGCAATCGCCGCATATCGGCCGAAATGCCGGAGACACCCAGCAGACCGCTTTGCTTGTAGAGCAGGTCTTGCAGGCGCTTGTGGTCCCAGCCCTGCTCCAGCAGGTACAGCATGACGCCTGGGTCGAGGTTGCCGGTACGGGTGCCCATCATCAAACCATCCAGCGCGGAAAAACCCATGGTGGTGGCGAAACTGCGGCCCTGGCGCGCCGCACACAGGCTGGCCCCATTGCCCAGGTGCGCCATCAGCACCCGCCCCTGGGCCCGCGGGCTGCGTTCTTGCAGCGTATCCATGATGTACTGGTACGACAGTCCATGGAAACCATAGCGCCGTACACCCTGTTGTGCCAGCGCCTGGGGCAGCGCAAACGCGTAATCTACCTCGGACAGGGTGCCGTGAAATGCCGTGTCGAAACAGGCAATCTGGGGCAGTTCCGGAAACGCCACGCGAAACGCGCGCACACCTTCGAGGTTATGCGGCTGGTGCAGCGGTGCCAGGGAATTCAGCGCCGTCAGCCGCTCCAGTACGGCATCGGTCACGACCACGCTGGCCCGAAATTCCTGCCCGCCATGTACCACCCGGTGTGCCACCGCCTCAATCGCCGGCACCCCCGCCTGTGTGACTAGCAGATCGCGCAAACTGGCGAGTGCCCGCTGAAACGGCCCGCCTGCGCCCGCCGGCAAGGTCTTGCGCTGCGACTGGCCATCAAAAGTCCAGCCCATTTCGGGGGTGCCGCCCGGCTCCAGACCCTGGATATTGCCGGTCAGCACGCTGGACTGCACCTGCCCGCCTTTTAGCGGATGCAAGGAAAACTTGAGGGTGGAAGAACCTGCATTGACGGCAAGAATGGCCATGAAAACGTCTCCGAAAAATAGTCTGTGCCCGACGATACAACTAACGCGGCGCCTTCCAGTCCGCCCGGGCACGTTCACGCCGCGCGCTGTGGGCAGCCAGTTTGGCCAGCAGTGCCGAGGCTACCCGATTCATCGGGCCGTCGGCACGGCTGGTCAGCGCGATCGGTATGCGTGCACCCAGCACCAGCCCCGAACCCGAGGCCCCGGCCAGGTACTCCAGCTGCTTGGCCAGCATATTGCCACTTTCCAGGTCCGGCACCGCCAGAATGTCGGCGTGCCCGGACACGCGCGACGCGATATTCTTGATTTCTGCTGCTTCACTGGAAATTGCATTGTCAAATGCCAGCGGGCCATCCAGAATGCCGCCCGTGATCTGGCCCCGGTCCGCCATCTTGCACAGTGCCGCTGCATCGACCGTGGATGGAATATTGGGGTTGACGGTTTCCACGGCTGAGAGTATCGCCACCTTGGGGCATTCCACGCCCAGGATGCGCGCAAAGTCAATGGCATTCTGAATGATGTCGACCTTCTCCGACAGGGTGGGGTGGATGTTGAGCGCCGCGTCGGTAATGATCAGCGGCTTGCTGTACAGCGGAATATCAAACCGGAACACGTGCGACATGCGCCGCCCGGTGCGCAAGGTGGGGCGCTTCAACACCGCGTGGATCAACTCGTCGGTGTGCAGACTGCCCTTCATCAAAACCTCCACCTCGCCTGCCACCGCCATGTCGGCGGCTTTCTCGGCGGCTGCGTGGCTGTGGCTGACCGAGATGATCTCCACCCCGGTCAGGTCCAGGGCGCCTTCCTGCGCCAGGTGCAAGATGCGCGCCTGCGGTCCGATGAGCACCGGAATGATGAGCCCGTGCCGAGCCGCATCGATGGCGCCGCTGAGCGAGCCGATGTCGCACGGGTGCACCACCGCACAGCGCACTGCCTCCATATCTTTGCCCAGCGCCAGCAAATCGCTAAACCGGGCCTCCGGGTCAAACAGCTGGATTTGCGGTGCATTGATCTTGGGCAGCCGCACCTTCTGCGTGGGCGCCAGCACCCTTGCTGTGCCCTGCAACACGCGAACACCTTTCTGGTTGACCACCTGGCAATCCAGCTCCAGCGCCTTCTTTTCATCTTCCTTGCGTGTCACGGTCACGGTCACGGTGAGGGTGTCGCCCACCCGCACCGGCTTGGTGAAGTGCAGCACCTGCTCCAGGTAAATCGTTCCCGCCCCGGGAAACTTGGTTCCCAGCAATGCCGAGATCAGGGCTGCGCCCCACATCCCGTGGGCCACCACGCCATGCATGAGCGAGTCGTTGGCATAGTCGGGGTCGAGGTGGGCCGGGTTGGTATCGCCCGAGACGGCCGCAAAGGCCTTGATATCTTCCAGCGTGAGGGTGCGCAACAACCGTGCACTTTGTCCTACATGCAGTTCCTCGTAGGTGAAGTTCTCAACAGTCTCTATCACGGGTGTCATATTCATACAGATGCAGTGCTTCAAAGTCTTGGTCGGCGTAGTCTAAGGGAAAACCCTAAGCACTCTCTGATTCTGCTCAAATTCAAGCGCTATCGCATAGGTTAAGCTGCAAGCCAAGCCCAAGAGAGCTCCAGGAGTGCCTTCCATGCCCGTGCCACCCCACCCGCCGAGGATTCTCGTTGTCGAAGACGAGGCCATCGTGGCGCGCGACATTGCCCAGCAGCTTACCGCGTTGGGGTACGAACCGGTGGGCATCGCCGCCACTGCAGTCGAGGCGCTGCGTCTGGCGGCGCAAACGACACCCGACCTTGTGCTCATGGACATCCAGTTGGGCGGCGCAGCGGACGGCATTTCGGCCGCAGAAGAAATTCGCAGCCGTTTTCAGTTGCCGGTGGTCTTCCTGACTGCCTATTCAGCCGATGAAATTTTGCAGCGCGCCAAACTCACCGAGCCCTTTGGCTACATCCTCAAACCATTTTCCGAGCGTGAGCTCAGCACCACGGTGGCCATGGCGCTTTACAAACACCACGCCGAGACCAAATTGCTCAACACCACACGCCAGCTCAAGGCACTCTCCCGGCGCGTGCTCGAGGTGCAGGAAATGGAACGCCGGCGGGTTGCGGTTGAACTGCACGACGAACTTGGCCAGTCGCTCACTGCCATCAAGATCAACCTGCAGCTGGCTGCGCGACTCAAAGACACTGCGCTGGAAGACATCAACCGCGAGAACATCCGCATCGTTGAAGATGCACTGCAGCAAGTGCGCCGTCTGGCCACCACGCTGCGCCCCTCCATGCTCGATGACCTGGGGCTGGCCGCAGCGCTGCAGTGGATCACCGACCAAAGCGCCAACCGCAGCGGCTTTGCGGTCAGTTTTCACCACGTGCGCGCCCAGCCGCGCCTGGCACCCGACATCGAAACCGCCTGTTTTCGTATCGTGCAGGAAGCGCTCACCAACATTGCGCGCCATGCCCAGGCCCAGCAGGTCGACATACGGCTCGATCACGAAGACGGGCAACTGCTGCTGCGCATTTCTGACGATGGCTGTGGCTTCCAGCTCGAAGAAATGCAGGCGCGCGCACTAGCGGGCAACAGCACCGGGGTGCTCGGCATGCAGGAACGCGCCACCCTGGTCGGCGGGCAGCTTACCATTGCATCGACGCCGGGCAATGGCAGCACCGTTCTGATGTCTTGCCCCTGGCGCAGCCATGAGGAGTCCCTTTGAATCCTGTTCGCGTGCTATTGGCAGACGACCACACCCTGGTGCGCGCAGGCCTGCGCAAGTTGCTGGAATCGCTGCCCAACATCGAAGTGGTCGGTGAAGCCAGTGACGGGCTGGCATTGCTGGAACTAGCCGCCCGGATGCAGCCACAGCTGATCCTGATGGACATTGCAATGCCAGGTCTCAACGGCCTGGAGGCCACCGGTCGCATCACCAAATCATGGCCCGACATGCGGGTGCTCATCCTGTCCATGCACCAGAATGCCGAATACATCCGCCAGGCCCTGCGCCAGGGAGCGGTAGCCTACCTGCTCAAGGACTCGGCACCAATGGAGCTGGAACTGGCACTCAAGGCCGTGCTCAACGGCGAGACCTACCTCAGCCCGGCCGTGTCCAAAGGCGTGGTCAGCGACTACGTGCAACGCCTGCGCAACGAAGAGGAACCGGTCGACCTCCTCACCCCGCGCCAGCGCGAGGTATTGCAGTTGATTGCGGAAGGCCAGAGCACCAAAGACATTGCCCGCCGGCTGGACCTCTCGGTCAAGACGGTAGAGACGCACCGCACGCAGCTCATGAAGCAGCTCGACATTCACGAGGTCACGGGCCTGGTGCGCTATGCCCTGCGCGCCGGTTTGGTGACTTCGCCAGACTGACCCCTGCCACATTGCGAGCCCGGTATGTCGCTTGATCTGCCTTTTGGACGCTCGCTCAACACCCGCATCACGCTGGTAACCCTGCTGATCTTTATCACCGGCATCTGGTCGCTTGCGTTGTTCAACAGCCGCATGCTGCGCGCAGACCTGGAGGAACTGCTGGGCGAACAACAGCTGTCCACCGCAGCCATCGTGGCCACCGAAATAAACCAGGAACTTGGCGATCGGATCGCGGTTTTGGAGCAGATCGCAAGCACCATTCCACCGGGTTTCTTTCAACGCCCGGCCGAGCTGCAGCGCATTCTGGAGACCAACACGGTGGCGTTGTCCGCATTCAACGGCGGCACCTTTATCACCCAGCATGAGGGCACGGCGGTGGCCTCGGTGCCCCTGTCGGCGCGGCGTGTGGGCGTGAACTACATCGAACGCGACCACATCATCACAGCGCTCAAACAAGGGCGAAGCGCCGTCGGGGAGGCGGTGATCGGCAAGATGCTCGGTGGTCCCGTAGTGTCCATTGCCGCACCCATCCGCAATGCACAAGACCAGGTCATTGGCACGCTGGTCGGAGTGACGTTGTTGACCAAGGAGAATTTTTTCGACACCATTTTTGGCCACCGCTACGGCAAGACCGGCGGCTACCAACTGGTGGACCCGGTGCACCGGCGTTTCGTTGCCGCCACCGACAAGCGGTTTCTGCTGGCCCCACTGCCCGAAGCCGGGCGCGACCCACTCTATGACCGCTTCAACAACGGCTTCGAGGGCTCGGGGCTGACCATTGATTCGCGCGGCATTGAAAACCTGACGTCGGCCCGACGTGTCTCCGTTGCCAACTGGTACATCGTGGCCCTGTTGCCCACCGAAGAAGCTTTCGCACCGATTCGCCAGCTGGAGGAACATGCGTTACTGGCGGCTGCGATGTTGACCCTGCTCGCCGGGGTCTTGACCTGGTGGATATTGCGTCGCCAGCTGGCGCCTTTGCGCAACACGGCAAGCACACTGGCGTCGCTTCGCGATGCAAAAGAGTTTCCAAAAGCACTGGAAGTGGACCGGCATGACGAAATCGGAATGGTGATCCGCGGATTCAACCGCCTGCTGGAGGTTTTGCGCGAGCGTGAAAAGGCGCAATCTGAAAGCGAGGAGCGGCTCAACACACTGGTGTCCTGGGCGCCGGTGGCCATGGCCGTGCACGCCAAAGGCAAAGTGCTGTTTGTCAACCCGGCTGCGGTGCAGTTGCTGGGCGCCAAATCGCCATCGGACCTGGTTGGACGATCAATCATCGACTTTTTCCACCCCGACTACCGCAGCATTGCCCTCGCGCGTGCCCAGTCCAGTGGCGTTGTAGGTGAGGAATCGCCCGCAGTGGAAGAACGCTTTCTCAGACTCGATGGCACCCCGTTTGACGTGCAGGTGCAGAGGATAGGCATTCTCTACAACGGCGAGCCAGCCAGCCAGATAGCGATGTACGACATCACCGAGCGCAAGGCATCGGAGAAAAAATTGCGCCAGCTGTCGCGCATCACCGAGCAGGCCCAGATTGCCATTGTCATCACCAACCTCGACGGCGTCATCGAATACGTGAACCCGAAGTTCTCGGCGGTCACCGGGTTTTCTGCAGACCAGGTGCTGGGCAAGAACCCGCGCATCCTGCAGTCGGGTCAAACTCCGGCGGCGATTTACGAGCAATTGTGGGAAACACTGCGGGTTGGAAACGTCTGGCGTGGCGAGTTTCGCAACCGCAAGAAAAATGGCGACACGTTTATTGAACAGGCCGTCATAGCGCCCATTCTGGACACGGACGGCGTGCCAACCCACTACGTTGCACTCAAGGAAGACATTACCGTACGCAAACACAACCAGCAACGCCTGGAGCGGCTCCTGCAAGAACAGCGCATGATGCTGGAAAACGACCTCATCGGCATCGTGCGCATTGCTGACGAAACCATTCTGTGGGCCAACCCGGCGCTGGAATCCATGTTGGGCTACCACCATGGCGAACTGGTCGGTGTGTCGCCGCGCACGCACTTCCTCAGCGACGCAGAGTACACCGCCATGTTCAGCGCAGCCGACCCGGTACTGATATCGGGCGATGTATACCGCCAGCTCACACAATACCGGCGCAAAGATGGCCAGCACATCTGGGTCGACGTCAGTGGCGCGCTGTTGCACGCCCACGGCAAGGAATCGATCTGGACCTGTCTGGACGTGACACAGGGCGTGCACGCCGAGGCCGCCCTGCAAGCTTCGCTGCGGGAGAAAACCGCGCTGCTCAACGAAGTGCACCACCGCGTGAAAAACAATTTGCAGGTGATCACCAGCCTGCTGCGTCTGGAAGATGGCCGCGCCCGCAATGCCAATACCCGTGGCGTGCTGCTGGAGATGCAGGGGCGCATACGCTCCATGGCGCTGGTCCACGAAACGCTGTACCGCAGTGGCACCTTTTCGTCGATCGACCTGCACCTGTATTTGCAGCAGGTCGCCACCGGGGCCTTTCGGGCCCAGGTGCATGGCAGCAGCGCAGTACGCCTGGCGCTGGAGCTCACACCCACCCGAACCTCCATGGACCAGGCCACCCCTTGCGGCCTGTTGGTCAACGAGCTCATCTCCAACTGCCTCAAACACGCCTTCATCGGCCTTTCGGGTGGTGAAGTGCGCGTGTGTTTGCAGCCCGCCGACGACACCGCAGCCAAGGGGCCGTGGCGTTTGAGCGTCAGCGATACCGGGGTCGGCCTGCCCACCGACTTTGAGCAACGGCGCAAGGATTCGCTCGGCCTGCAACTGGTGGCCGACCTGGTCCGCCAACTCGGCGGATCCCTGGAGATCGGCCACAGCCCCGGCACGACGTTTGCCGTCACATTCCAGATTGACCAGCCAAAAGCACGACGTTTGCCGTCACATTCCAGATTGACCAGCCAAAAGTGCTTGTAACGCCCGCAGATAGAGCGTAAGCAGCTCCTGAATTTGTAGCAAAGTTCAATCCGGCGCAGCCGTACAGGGCGGGTGGGGACACGCCACCGCTCTTGATGCACACCTTCCGGCGTGCGACACCGCCAGCAACTTTGCCTGGTCAATCGCCGCAAGTGTCATGCTCTGACCACTGTCAGTCGCGTGAAATTCGCAAACTTGGATCGGTCTCTTGCACGGCAACGATCTCGTTGTACTTGTCGATCAGTGTCTCGATCGTCACACGTCGCTGGTCTGATCGGAAGCCACCCAACTCATATAAATTTGCAACAAGAAACTGTTCCGCATCCAGTACATCCAGGCGATCCGCAATACCTTGCGCCGTCGCAAAAGCGTCCGCGGCTGGAAGCATGTCATGCACGGTAACGATAATTGGATGGCGACCCGCTGACAAATTCGCGGCGCACTTTCTAACAACGGCCTCGCCGGGTGTAGTTGTCACGTGTAATGACGCATTGCCGATTTCAAAATCCCCAGAGCGACCGGTAGGCCCGTCCGCAACGGAAAACCCGTTGTGCTCAAAGACAACATCAGGCAACGCCAATGTCAATTTGGCCCCAATCAAGTGCTGTAGCATGGCCCCGACAAACATGGTTCCGGCCCCTTCGTCCTGACGCTTTCTGGCTTGCGCCAATAAATCACGCAAAACAGAGCGTAGGGATTTTCCAGTTTCAAACCTTAGTGCGAAGGGCTTGGCGTTGAAAAAGTGCTTTGCCTGCTCAACCCACCATGCCTCAATTGCAGACGTATCGGCTTCTCCAGCGAGATGCAATTCATTGAGAAAGTTCAAAAAGTTACGGATATTCCCCAAGCTGCCTCGGCTTGTCCGTCCTCCCTCTTCCGCCAAAACGCGGGTTATGCCGTAGTCGGCCAAAATCGCCTGTACTGGCCCTTTGCCAAGACCTTTGATTTGGCCCTCACCTTCGGTAGTAATTCCACCTTCCACATCGAACGGCAGGCCAACACGTCTAGCCAATCGGGATGCGTAAATCATGGTGGCGATTTGGCCTTTGCCTGTTAGCCCATTGTCGACCTTGTAAGTCAAAAGCGCCGTGGCAAGGGACATCCCCGGCAATTTTCCGGGCAGCAACTCCAGTGCTGGTGGCGTACGTGGTGCGCGCGCCATTTATGCGGCTTTCGCCAAAAGCAATACGGCGCGATTGGCTTCGACTACAACGCTAAAAATGTGCCTGGCCAGATACGACACCACTGGAACCACAACACCATCGCCTGCCAACTGGTACGCATCGTTGTAACGCTCCGGCAACAAATAGGCATCGTCCAGCCCCATCAGCCGTGCAGCTTCTCGTGCGGATAAAAGCCTTGAACGGACAGTGCTTCCATTGACGATCATGATTGTTTGACGACTGGAGCCACCGCCAGGCGTTCTAAGGCACCCAGAAACTCCATCGAAGCGGACTTCGGCTCTTTGCTCCCCATCCCTTGTCCGCCGATACAACGCACCCACTTTCAGTCGTCCAGCTTTCTGCGCTTGGAGAATCTTTCGACGGTTCACAGGTGACATCATGTTCATGAGTCGCTCCGTCTCCTCCTGGGAATGCCACTCGACACCTTGCGGGACTGTTTCAATGATGTCATCAAGGGTTTTGTGGGTTGCCTTCGGCATCGGTGGGTTCCACCATACCCACTGATTTTTAAGCTCTTTTGGGAGCTGGTTGTAGGCTCTGATAATCGCCGCCGGGTGCCATGCGGGATTGGGGATTTCCTCGTAACACACATCTGGTATCAGCATTGCGGCGTCGACCGCAACAATAAAAAGTCGCGGCCTGGACTGCGGTAAAAAATGTATGGCATCAATGACCATTGCACCAAGGCGGTAGCCTTGTGCCGCAACAGTGTGGAGCATCGCCTCGAAATCCTTGCCATCATGGCTAGTAATGGCTCCGTAAACATTCTCCAGCGCAATCATCCGGGGCTTGCGCCCATGCGCATTCAAGTCACCCATGAGTTTCATGAAGGCCCAAAAAGTCCCACTTCTTGCACCGTCCAAACCTGCCCCATTCCCGGCCAATGACAAGTCTTGACAGGGAAACGATGCCCAAGCCAGATCGGCTTGATTGGGCAACTGTGTGGACGCAAGCAAAGCGACGTCACCCACATGAAGGGAGTCGGCACCCCAGTTCGCAACGTAAGACGCCGCCTTCTTTTCGGAATAGTCGTTAGCGAATAGGCACTCCCAATCCTGGCCAAGGCCTGCATGCGCCATTCCCCCGCCAGCGAAGAACTCATAAAAAGTTTTCTTCATCTTCAATCCCCGTCAGAATTTCTTAAAATTGCTTACTGAGGATGCTACCCCAGCTTCCTCAGGTCCGCCAACTCGGCGGGCACGACGTTTGCCGTCACATTCCAGATTGACCAGCCAAAAGTGCTTGTAACGCCCGCAGATAGAGCGTAAGCAGCTCCTGAATTTGTAGCGTATTCAGGCCAGGCGCTGGCCTCAACTACTGCTTTGGCATTTCCCTGCATCTCAGGTGTTTTACCTGCCAGACTCAGGTGTTGGCCCGATTCCGCGCCGGGCGTTGCACGTCTACAGTCGTTTCCATGTTCCAAACCTCTGGAAACTCTGTCTCTTGCCGGCGCGCGGTCTCCGCGGTGGTGCGGCGCACATCGCAGGGAGTAGCGCTGTGAGTGTTCGCATCCTTCTGGTAGACGACAACAAGACCTTCCTGACAGCCGTTCGCAATTTCCTGGTGACCTTGCCGCAAGTCGAAGTGGTGGGCCAGGCCCACGACGGCAAAACTGCCCTTGCGCTGACCAAGCAACTGGCACCCGACCTGGTGCTGCTGGACATCGTGATGCCCGGCATGGGCGGGCTCGACGTTGCGGCCGCACTGCAAACCCGGGACACACCGCCGCGCATCATCTTCCTGTCCATGCACGACAGCCAGTCGTACCGCACTGCGGCGCGTGAACTCGGCGTGTACGGCTATGTCGGCAAAGGCGACTTTGTGGTCGACCTGGTGCCTTTGATTGATAGCATCAACAACGACATGCTGACCCCGCGCCCTGCACCCGCACTCGACTCGAGGATTCAGCCATGACCACACTCAAGCCCACCAAGGCCCCTCTGGTCTACCCCTTGGCACTTTCGTGCGTGGGTGCCCTTGCCGCCCTGATTGTTGGTGACTTCCACATTGAAGCCATTGTGGTGGCGGCGCTCATGGTGCTTGCCGGCGGCGTCGTTGGCCGCATGTTGCTGGCGCAGCAGACTGCGCTGCTGGACGCGTTGCACCGTCTCATCGCCGAGCAGCAACGCTTTGGCGTCGAAGTGGCACCGGTCTGGGGCCGCCACATCGACTCCAGCAAAGAACAGATGGAAACTGCCATTTCCGACATTTCCCTGCGCTTCGCCGGCATCGTTGACCGACTCAGCGTCGCCATCCAGACCGCCAGCCTGGAGACCGACAACCTGCAGGGCAGCGACAAGAGCCTGATCGCGGTTATCAGCCGTGCCGAACAAGAGCTCGGCGCCATCGTCGCCGCCCAGCAAGACGCCACCTCCAGCATGTTGGCCATGCTGGAAAAGGTCGAAGGCCTGGACCGCTTCACCAAAGAGCTGCAGGACATGGCACACGACGTGGCCAAGATCGCCCAGCAGTCCACCCTGCTCTCGCTCAATGCCGCCATCGAAGCCGCCCGTGCTGGTGAGTTGGGCCGCGGCTTTGCCGTGGTGGCCAAAGAGTTCCGCATGTTGTCCAACCAGTCGGGCGACACCGGGCGGCACATTGCGGAGAAGGTGAAAGTCATCAGCGCCGCCATCAGCGAGTCCAGCACCGTGGTGCGCGCATCCGTCAAGGAGCGCGAAGAACGGGCCCAGGCCACAGAAGCCACCATCACCGGTGTCATCGACGACTTCAAGGAAGTCACCGGCATGCTTGAGCGCTCCAGTGCCGTGCTGAAAGACGAGAGCATGGCCATCCAGTCTGAAATTGGCCACGCCATCGTGAACTTTCAGTTCCAGGACCGCGTGGGCCAGATCCTCTACCACCTCAAGAACAACATTGACCAATGGCCCCAGTTTTTGCAAGAGCACCAGGACCGCTGCGCGCAAACCGGCGAAGTGCCCATGCTTGACCCGCAGGTCCTGCTTGATGAGCTGAAGAAAACTTATGTGATGGCCGACCAGCACGTCATCCACTCCGGCGGCAAGGTGACTGAGCCCAAGCAGGACGACGAGATCACGTTCTTTTAAACCGTTGGAATTGTGAGTACAAAATGCACATCGATTGGAAAGACAGCTACTGCATCGGCAACGACCGCATCGACCTGCAGCACCAGCAACTCTTCGCCCTGGCCAACGCAGTATTTGCCGCGACGGCCCAGCCCGACTACCGGATCGCAGCGATGCAGCTGTACAGCTACATTCGCACCCATTTTGCTGACGAAGAGGCACTCATGCGCAGTGTCAACTACCCCCATTACCCCAACCATGTGCAGATGCACACCGCCATGATTTCCCGCCTCAACAGCATCAGCGAAAGCCTTGGCAAAAACGAGTTCAGGAACGCCGAGATCAACGCCTTCATGAACGAATGGCTGTTAAAGCATATCGCGCACCACGACACCCAGATCGCCGCGCACATCCGCCAACGCAACGCCTAGACCGCCAGCAGCTTCTTTCATCGCCAACACCGCATACAGCAGGAACCCCACCATGGCCAAAACCATCATGATCGTCGATGACTCTGCCTCCATCCGCACGGTGGTGGGGATTGCGCTGCGCGGCGAAGGCTACACCGTCATCGAGGCCATCAACGGCCAGGACGCCATCAACAAGCTCACCGGGCAGAAGGTGAACCTCATCATCAGTGATGTGAACATGCCCATCATGGACGGCATCACCTTTGTGAAGAACGTCAAGACCATGGCGGCCTACCGCTTCACCCCCATCATCATGCTCACCACCGAGTCTGACGAGTCCAAGAAGCGCGAAGGCCAGGCCGCCGGCGCCAAAGCCTGGGTGGTCAAACCCTTCAAGCCCGAACAGATGCTGGGTGCCGTGCAGCGCCTTTGCCTTCCCTAAGTTCGTTCCCTGATTTCCTGCACTGATTCGCCTGCCCCGCAGTACGCCCCTGGAGACCTCTTATGCCCTCTGACACCCCCATGACCCAAGTGGACCTGCGCATCGATGGCGAATGCAGCATCTACCGCGCCGACGAACTCAAAGCCGCCCTGACCGAACCCCTCCAGGTGGGTGTGCGCCTGGTGGTGGACCTCTCTTCGGTGAGCGAGCTCGACACCTGCGGCCTGCAACTCCTCATGCTGGCCAAGCGTACGGCCAAGGCGGTGGGGGCAGAGTTGCAACTCATCGGCCACAGCCCGGCGGTGATCGAAGTATTTGAGCTGCTGAACATGGCCGCCTTTTTTGGCGACCCGCTGGTCATCGAGCACAGCAAGTAGACACAGAAAGCAAGCCATGAACCTCGACCAAGCCCTTCTCATCTTCATCGCCGAAAGCCGCGAACTGCTCGAAGACATGGAAAGCTCCCTGCTCGGGCTGGAACAGGCCGACGACAAGACCGAGCTCATCAACTCCATCTTCCGCGCCGCCCACACCATCAAGGGATCTTCGGGCCTCTTTAGCCTGGACCATGTGGTGGCCTTCACCCACGTGGTGGAAAACGTGCTCGACCGGGTGCGCGCCGGCACCATGACCATCAGCGATGAGCTTGTCGCCACCCTGCTGCTGTGCTGCGACCACATCAAGGCCCTCATCGACGGCGTGCAGGCTGGCCAGACCGAGGCCGATGACGCCTCCACCGCAGCCGGCGCACCCTTGCTGCTGCAACTGCATGCCGCCCTGGGTACTCCCGGCGGCGGTGTCGCTGCCCTGGTGCCCGAGCACGAAATCGATGCCACCCAGCGCATGCCGGGCAAAGGCGGGGGTTCGGACCACTGGCACATCTCCATGCAGTTTGGCCCGGAAGTGCTGCGCATGGGGATGGACCCGCTCTCCTTCATCCGCTACCTCTCCACCATCGGGCGCGTTGTCGACATCCTGACCATTCCCGACCGCCTGCCCGAGGCCAGCGCCATGGAGCCCGAACTGTGCTACCTGGCCTATGAGCTCGAGCTTGACACCCAGGCCGACAAGGCGGCCATTGAGCGCGCCTTCGAGTTTGTGCAGGGCGACGTGCGCCTGCGCATCCTGCCGCCCAACAGCCAGGTGGAGGAATACATCCGCCTGATCAAGGAGTCCCCCGAGATTTCCGAGCGCATTGGCGAACTGATGGTGCGCTGCGGCGCGCTCACCCGCCAGGAGCTTGACAACGCGCTCAATACCCAGGCCGACACCATTCCGCCACGCCAGCTCGGCGCCATCCTGCTGGAGCAGCAGGCCGTGCCGGCCGAAGTAGTGGATGCGGCGCTGACCAAACAAAAGCAGGTGAAGGAAGTACAGGCGCAGGAAAGCCGCTCGGTGCGGGTGGATGCCGACAAACTCGACCAGCTCATCAACCTGGTGGGCGAGCTCATCATTGCCGGTGCCA
>JFJP01038777.1_pt1 | contig 15812 bp, 11 predicted proteins | sample 431651 | NCBI WGS metagenome assembly JFJP01 (sample SAMN02602958, study PRJNA72255) | Microbial mat metagenome, whole genome shotgun sequencing project. | biome: fresh water; feature: sink hole; material: water; isolation source: purple microbial (photo- and chemosynthetic) mats found in... | reverse complement strand
GGTTCTCAATGGATATTTGTATCTATATGAGTTCCGAATTCAGGTTTATTGACTTTCCTGATGAATATGTCACAGGGTCAAGTATAATGCCACAGAAAAGGAATCCCGATGTATTTGAATTGATAAGGGCACGCTCAAACGTTATCCAGACACTGCCAAACCAGATTGCCATCCTTACAAGCAACCTTCAGTCGGGCTACAATCGTGATCTGCAGCTGCTTAAGCAACTTATTTTTGATGCATTCGGGGAAGTTCGCGATTGTATTGAGATAATGATTCTGATGTTGAATAATATTAAAGTCAGAAAAAATATCACAGAGAACCCTTTGTATAATACTATTTTCAGCACTGAGGAGGTTAACCGGCTGGTTAAGCAGGGTATTCCCTTCAGAGATGCTTACAAGGCAGTATCGCAGATGGTTAAGAACTCATCTTTCTCAAAGACTATCTTGTCTGATTACGTACATGAAGGTAGTATTGGAAATCTTTGCAACAGCGAGATAGCCGACATGTTTGAAATGAGGATGAAACCTTTCAGGAACACTCCTGCCTCTGAGCTGGCAGAAAAGATGATGAAGCATGTAACAAAGTAGTATTATCAATACCACAGGAGGAGGATGAAGATTATTGATTTGCTTTCTCAATATTCTCAATAAACACATCGAAAAGGTAGTCTGTGTCAGTCGGTCCTCCTGAAGCTTCGGGATGAAACTGGGTCGAGAAAAATGGTTTTGATCTGTGTTTCATCCCTTCATTAGTCTGGTCGTTGATATTAATAAAGAATGGTTCCCATTCACTTCCCAGTGTTTTATTATCAACAGCAAAGCCGTGGTTTTGTGAGGTAATGAACGCTTTATCGGTGCCTACCTGAAGGACTGGCTGATTGTGACTTCTGTGGCCATATTTTAGTTTATAGGTATCTGCGCCTGATGCCAGGGCCATTAATTGATTTCCAAGGCAGATGCCGAAAATAGGTTTATTGCCTTCGAATGATTTATTAATATTTTCAATAGTGGCAGCACACATTTTGGGATCTCCCGGGCCATTTGTAAGAAAAAGTCCGTCAAATTCTTCATTACTAAAATCATAATCCCAGGGTACTCTTATAATTGTGGTATCTCTTTTCAGGAGATTCCTGATGATATTGTATTTCACACCGCAATCAACCAGCAGGATCTTATATTTTCCTGATCCATATACTTTTCTATGATGAGTGCTGACCTCAGCAACCAGGTTTACTTTGTTAGGGTCATAAAATTCGATACCGGAACCTTCGGGTTCAAGCTTTCCCAGCATTGCCCCTTTTTCGCGAATTCTTTTCGTAAGTGCCCTTGTATCAATGCCATAAACTCCGGGAACTTTATTTCTCTTCAGCCACTCATCGAGGCTTTCTGTAGCGTTCCAGTGGCTGTATTCAAAGGAATAGTCTGATACTATTAGACCGGATATATGAATGGAAGATGATTCATAAAACCGGAAGAGATCATTCTCTTCACTCTTTCCGGGTGCACCGTAGTTGCCAACCAGCGGGTATGTAAGGCATAGGATTTGTCCCCGGTATGATGGGTCAGTTAAGCTTTCAGGATAGCCTGTCATGGCTGTATTAAAAACCACTTCCCCTGCTGCCGGAACGGGTGATCCGAATGAACGTCCGTGATATATGGTTCCATCTTCCAGTGTCAGTTTTACCTTTACTTTATCAATCATCTTATTCTGGTTCTTAATTCTGTTTTTCAAATATTGTGCATAATATTACCTTTTGGAGGAAACAGCTCTCTCAATTTGCTCCATCGCCCTTTCTACAACCTGGTGTGTTGTCGCAATATTCATCCTCATGAATCCTTCCCCTCCTGGTCCAAAACTTGAGCCCTCGTTCATTCCCACACCTGCATTGTTCACAAAAAAGCCCTGAAGTTCTTTTCCTGTCATCCCGAACTTACGACAATCGAGCCAGATCATGTAAGTAGCTTCAGGCCTGATTGGGATAATTTCCGGAATCATTGATGTGCAATAATTTTCCACAAAATCAATGTTGGTATCAATATAGTCAAGTAACTCATCCAGCCAGGCATGTCCACAAGAGTATGCTGCTATTGAGGCTGTTGTGCCAAAAATATTGCCATTTCCCACATGCAGGTTTTCGATAATCCTGGAAAAAGTTCTTCTTAGAGAAGGATTTGAGATTATGACCGACGATGTGGAAAAGCCTGCCATATTAAATGTTTTACTTGGGGCTATGCAGGTAATGGTTATGTCAGCTATTTCTTCGGAGAGTGATGCAAATGGGGTATGAACGAACCCGGGGAGCACAAGATCGCAATGTATCTCATCGCTGATCACCAGTATGTTGTTTTTCAGACATATATCTGCAAGCTTCTGCAGTTCTTCCGGAGACCATGCACGCCCAACAGGATTGTGAGGATTTGATATCATTATCATTTTAGTACTTGCATCGATTGATGCAATCAGCGAATCATAATCCATGACCCAGTTTCCCTTAACCTCGAGGAGCCTGTTATAAACAAGTTTCCTTCCATGCGATTCGACTGCTGAAAAGAATGGAAAGTAGACCGGAGGCTGAACAATAATGCTGTCACCAGGCTGTGTGAAGGCAAGAGTACATAAATTCAGTGCCGGTACGATACCCGGACAAAAGCAGATCCATTCTTTTTCGATAGCCCAGTTATGTCTGGTTTTTTGCCAGTCTCTGATTGAAGAAAAATACTCAGCAGGGCGAAGCGTGTAACCGAAAATCTCATGTTCGAGCCTTTGCTGAAGTGCCTTAACAATAAAATCAGGAGTCTTGAAATCCATGTCTGCAACCCACATAGGGATAACATCTTTTACTCCAAATGTCTCCGCACGCAGGTCATACTTAATACAGTTCGTCCCCTCTCTGTTTACTTGTTCATCGAAATTCCACATCATCAAACTATGATATAAATTCAGGGGCTTAAAGATATATAAAAACTCTTGGCACTGTTTGGTTTCAATATTATTTATTACTTTTATGGACGTTTTTTAATTATAATTTTAAATTTTAAACAGACTTAAAATGAAAAAGATTTTTACAGGTATAATACTGTCATTACTGATTATAAGTGTCACTGGTTTAACTTCATGCAAAGACAAGGCAGCAGGGAAACAGCAGAAGCAGGCTGAAGCGGACCAGGTGAAGGCAATTGAAAGTCAGATTGAAGCTAATGTGTATCCTCTGCCGACATCAGTTGAAGTTATAAAAATGCTTACCGAACTTGAAGTTGGGTACATTATTGGTATTTCCAACCCTGTTGAAAACTCAAAAAAATATTTCAGCAGCACAACCAGAGCAATCAACCTGGGTGTATATGGCGCTGATCTGAGTTATGCTTCACTTTATAATATCCAGCAAGAGGTATTAAATTATATGGATGCAATCAGAGCTCTTTCCAACGAATTAAATATGTCAGAAATATATAATGAGGAACTGTACGATAATATAAAGCAGAATTTCGACAACAGGGATGAACTTGTTAAGACACTGACAAACGCATTTAATGAGACCTATGCATATCTGAGTGAAAATGATCAGCAGCCGCTGGCTCTTCTGGTTGTTGGAGGTGCCTGGGTTGAAGGCATGTATCTGACTACACACGTTTCAGAAGCAGCTTACCAGGTTGCTGGTATATCTAAGGTTCTTCTTGAACAGAAAAAGTCATTTGAGTTATTCCTTGAGATTACCAAACCATATTCGAATGATCCCAGTGTAAGTGATTTTGTTAAGTTGCTTGATCCTGTTAAGGTGGTATATGAAGGACTTGGGACTAGTCTGACTGACAAGAATATTATTGATATAACTAAAGTCATTGATGGTGTAAGAAGCCAGATAGTACAGTAGTTTTACCATAAATGCCTGGCCGCAAAGAATATACCTTTGCGGTCTTTTTTTTATCTAATGTTCTATGAGAGAATCTGTTTTACTTGCTTTAATACATATTTTTGCCATTGTCTCAACGATAAATCCAACAGGAATTTCGTCGCGGGGGAAGAAGATACTGCGTAGTTATCTGCGACGTTACCTCAACAGGGAGCTTGAGGAAGAATATTATATCCTGTTCGAAAATAATCTTGAATTTTATTCCAATGAACTGAAGACAGTTGACAAAGCGGAATTGTCTGATGAAGATTCACTTATATCATTTCAGATCACAAATATCTGTCGCCAGATTAAAAAAGGGCTGTTTCTCGAGGAGAGAATGATTGTGTTTCTCCAGCTTATCGAATTTGCATTTGAAGACGGAATGATCACAGAGCAGGAGAGGACCATTATCGATATCGTGTCGAAGACATTTAATATTTCCAAAAAGGAATATGATAATGCAATTGCCTTTATGATAGGCAGATCGTATGATAATGTATCACCCGATTGCATCCTCATAATTGAGAGTGATAAACCTGAACTGTCGGGAGCCAGCCTGTACAAAAACTATGATAAGTGGAGACACATCAGGATTAAGGGTTTCAAGGGACACCTGGTGTTTGTGCATTTCGAAAGTACAGGAACCCTGATATTTACCTATGAGGGATCACAGATTCTCTATTTTAAAGGCAGGGATATTATTGCCTGCAGGCCCTATCTGCTTGAACGTGGTGTTAATATAAAAGGTCAGGGAATTGAGCCAATATACTATTCGAAAATTTATAAGAAATTTGTTTCAAGAAAATTTCCTGAAAAGATATTTTTTGAAGGACATGATGTTGAATTCCTTTTTAAGAATTCTGAGAATGGTCTTCAGAAAATGAGTTTTAAAGTTGAGTCGGGAAATCTAATAGGGATAATGGGAGGCAGTGGAGTTGGAAAAACTACTTTGCTTAACCTTCTTCACGGGAAAATTAAACCCACTTCAGGGAACCTGTATATAAATGGGTTTGATATTAACTCCGACGCTGAAGAGCTGAAAGGGCTGATTGGGTATGTTCCTCAGGATGATATGCTTATTGAGGAACTGACTGTTTATCAGAATTTGTATTTCAATGCCCGTTTATGCTTTGGCGATTATAACGAAGCACAGTTGAAAAATACTGTAGAGAAGGTACTTCATGATCTTGATCTGTATGAAATAAAAGATCTGCAGGTTGGCGACATGATGAATAAAAAGGTGAGCGGAGGCCAGCGCAAGAGGCTTAATATAGGCCTTGAACTTATGCGCGAGCCTGTGGTTTTATTTATCGATGAGCCAACATCAGGGCTATCTTCCTTCGATTCTGAAAAGGTGATGAGTCTCCTTCGGTCGCAGGCATTAAGCGGGAAGCTTGTCTTTGCAATTATCCATCAGCCGTCTTCAGATATTATAAAGATGTTCGACAAATTATGGATTCTCGACAAGGGTGGTTACATGATATATGACGGCGATCCGGTTGAAGCACTTGTCTATTTCAAAACAGAAACATCGCAGGCTAATGCTGCAGAAAGCGAATGTCCTAATTGCGGGAACGTTGAAACGGATAGCATCCTCCATATTGTTGAGGTTAAGGTTATTGATAATTCTGGTTACCAGGGAAAAGAGAGGCAGGTAAGTCCTATGGAGTGGTACGGAAAGTATAAGAAGAACATGATGCCCCACCTAGATACCAAGCCTTTAAAAACGATAATTCCACCCAGCAATTTCAGGGTACCAGAAAAAGCAGAACAGATACGGACATTTATAAAGAGAAACCTGACCAGGAAAATTGCCGACAGGCAGTATATGACAATAAACCTTATTGAAGCGCCACTTCTTGCTTTCATACTTGGATACATATCCAAGTTCAGCGAAAATGGAGGATATAGTTTTGCCGGGAACAAGAATTACCCGGTGTTTATGTTCATGGCTGTTATAGTTGCACTTTTTATTGGGCTCACGGTTAGCGCTGAGGAGATTTTCCGCGACAGAAAAATACTTGAGAGAGAGAAGTTTCTAAACCTTAGCAGGCTGAGTTACCTGGTCTCAAAAATAAATTTCCTTTTTTCCTTATCTGCTATCCAGTCACTCTCATTTGTAATTGTTGCGAACTATATACTTGGTGTTCATGGCATGCTTCTGCAGCATTGGGTATTGTTATTCTCTACAGCCTGCTTTGGGAATATGCTTGGCTTAAATATATCGGCTGGTATGAGAACAGCGGTAAGCATCTATATCCTAATTCCGCTTATCCTCGTTCCTCAACTTATTCTTGGCGGTGCAATGATCAGATTTGATGATCTTCACAAATCAATGAGCAGGAAGTTATACGTTCCTGTTGTTGGCGACATTATGGCAACCAGATGGGCCTACGAGGCGATGAGCGTTGAACAGTTCAGAAGTAATAAATTTGAAAAACCATTTTTCAAATACGACATGGAAATAAGTAAGAATGACTGGATCGCCTCATTTCTGCTACCTGCACTGAAATCTACAGCCGACCGATGCCTGGCCGCAGGTAAAAATGCTGATTACCAGGATGATGCTGAGAGGAACTTCAGGAAACTATCTTATCATATTAGCGATCTTTCATCACTGACAGGAGTTAAGCCCGGCCCCTGGATCAGTAAGCTTAATTACCAGGGTTTTAACGATTATGTTGCTAATGAGACAAAACTATATCTGGATAGTTTACGGCTGACATTCCGGAATATAAGCCGTTCAATATCTTATTCAAGGGATTCGTTATACAAACAAATCTCAGGAAAAATGGGAGAGGCGGATTTTATGATGATAAAAGAAAAGAATCATAATGAGAGCCTTGCCAACATCGTTCTTAACAGGATGACAACAAATAAGATATATGATGCCGGTGATAAGTTTATTCAGAAAGCAGACCCTGTTTTTATGTGTCCTGAATCTAAAATTGGCCGTTCCCATTTCTTTGCTCCATATAAACAGGTTGGGAACCTTAAGATAGGGACGTTATTTTTCAATCTCCTTGTAATCTGGATAATGATCTTTACTCTGTTTGTTACCTTATATTATAATATACTGAAGCGTTCAATTCTCTTTCTTGAATCGCTTAAATTGCCAATATTGAGAAAGTTCGGGAGAGATCTTTTGCAGTTTTAGTGTTACGATGCATTGTCATCTTCCATTCAGCCAGAGAGTTGGGTAATCTTGCCACCCGGACCGTTTTCGCTGGGAGATGAGGAGTGCAGTGGAGTGAGTTTTAAATCAAAAAATTGGTTATTAAAAGAAGATAGCATGAGCAGGGTACAACCAAAAAAAAACCTGGGACAACACTTTCTTACAGATACTGCAATAGCAGGCAAAATTGCCGCTTCACTCACCGGTGAGGGATATAGATCTGTTCTTGAGATCGGTCCGGGAATGGGAATACTGACAGGTTTTCTTATTGAAAGAGGGTTTCCCGATTTCAGGGTTATTGAAATAGATAATGAGTCGGTACATTACCTGGCCGGACATTTTCCTGAACTCAGGAATATTATAAGGGGTGATTTTCTTTCAATGGACATTGAATCTGTTTTTACAGAAAAGATGGCTATTATAGGGAATTTCCCATATAACATATCTACCCAGATACTATTCAAGGCGTTGAAACACCGCGATCAGGTTGTTGAGATCTCGGGAATGCTCCAGAAAGAGGTATCTGAAAGAATTTGCGCCGGTCCAGGTTCTAAAACATATGGAATTTTAAGTGTCCTTCTTCAGGCATTCTATAAAACGGAGTATCTCTTTACCGTACCTGAGCATGTTTTTTCACCCCCTCCTAAAGTTAAATCAGGAGTGATAAGGTTGATAAGAAATGACGTTAAACATCTTGATTGTGATGAAGTATTGTTTTTCAGGGTAGTTAAGGCCTGCTTTAACCAACGGCGCAAAACTTTAAGAAACTCAGTCAGGGCCGCTTTCGAACTTAAACGGGAAGACTATCCCGAATTTGGACTTCGTCCGGAACAATTGTCTGTTGACCAGTTTGTGAAGTTAACAAATTGGATAGATGAGAACAGGGTTGTTTCAGAATGAAAACCCAATGGCTTCTACCGGATTCATTTTAGCTGCGGCATAAGCTGGGGCGTAACCGGCAACAACACCAATTATGCCCGAAATAAATATTGCCAGAAAGACATTAGCCACTGTAAGGTATATGTTCAGATCGTAAAGGTAATTTATAACTAAAGTTGCAAGGAATATCATAAGAATTCCGAGTAATCCTCCGATAACAGAAAGAAGGACAGACTCAACAAGAAACTGCTGCAGGATGAAGAATCTTTTGGCGCCCAGCGCTTTCTGAATTCCTATGATATTAGTTCTTTCCCTGACCGATACAAACATTATATTTGCTATCCCGAAACCACCGACAAGAATTGCAAAACCTCCAATAACCCAGCCTCCGATATTAATTCCTGCGAATACGGCATCAAAACCCTGAGATAAAAGGCTCGCCTTGTTTATTGAGAAATTGTTTATTTCTCCCGGATGAAGCCGCCGTGCAGCCCGTAGAATCATAGTAGTCTCATCACTTAGTTCATCGGCAGTAACTCCCTCCTTTGATTTTATCATAAGCTGGGTCTCGATAAAACGGTTACGCATATTAATAAAGCTTTTTCCAAAGTTCATCGGGACAAGAGTAACCTCATCCATTCCACTGTCGCTTATCCCGCCTTTGCCCTCCTTCCTGAAAACCCCTATCACTTTGGTTTTAAATCCGGATATAACTATCTCCTTGCCAACAGGATCGGTCTTTTCAAATAACTTTTCAGCTATTACAGCACCGATAATCGCCACGTTTTTCCCTGATGATGATTCGAATGGTGAAAAGTACCTGCCATTGTCAATCTCAAACGACCGGACATTCTCAAATTCAGTTGTAACAGCAGCCACGGCCAGGTCGCTGGCAATATTCTTTTTATATCTTATCTGCTTCGACTGGGAAGCCAGTAAACAGACTGATTCAGCTTTGGTAGATTTTTTAATTATTGCCTGGTAATCATCATCAGATATTGACGGCCACTTGATGATATCCCACCAGGCTAAATTGGGATCAAAGGACCATGGGAACTTCTGAACATACAGCACATTATCTCCCAATGAAGAGATACTGTCGCGGATTGACTTCTCCATCCAGTCAAGGACAGTGAAAACAGAAATTATGGAAAAGATCCCTATTGTTATTCCGAAAAGCGACAGAAATGTTCTTAACTTGTTGACAATAACTGAGTTAAAAGCAAATATAAAGCCCTCTTTGAAAAGTCTGAAAAACATGCTGTGAATTAGTAATGTATTTGAGGATCAAATATACGAAAATCATTGAAAGCGAATAATCATATATTATATTGTATTGAGGTTAATAAAAAAATATCTATTTTTAAACGCCCTAAAGGGATTTCCAAATTCAATTGTAATAGTCATATAATGAGTGACAAAATAATACACAGTGCTCTTATTTCAGTTTATTTTAAGGAGGGTTTAGACGAGATAGTTACCTTACTCCATAAGCTGAATGTAAAAATTTATTCCACAGGGGGGACATTCAGTTTTATAAGCGATCTTGGGATCCCAGCGGAAAAGGTTGAGGATCTTACGACTTACCCCTCAATTCTCGGGGGCAGGGTAAAGACATTGCATCCTTCTGTATTTGGAGGAATACTGGCCAGGAGAGATAATCCCGGAGATCTTGAACAACTTGCTCAGTACAAAATACCGGAGATTGATCTGGTGATAGTTGACCTATATCCTTTCGAAGAGACAGTCAGGTCTGTTAATGTTGAAAGTGAGATAATTGAGAAGATTGATATTGGAGGGATTTCACTTATCAGAGCTGCAGCTAAAAACTATAATGATGTACTTATTGTTTCGGGAAGGGAACAGTACCCTGATCTGTTAACATTGCTCAGGGAAAAAAATGGATCAAGTTCACTTACTGAAAGGCGCCATTTTGCAGCTATGGCTTTTCATACTTCTTCCCATTACGATACAGCAATCTTCAGATATTTCAACAGGGAAGCCGGAATAACCGCTTTCAGGGAGAGCATTAACTCATTCTATCCGCTTCGTTATGGTGAAAACCCTCACCAGAAGGGGATATACTATGGTGATACGGACCAGATATTTGAGAAGCTACATGGGAAAGAGATTTCATACAATAACCTCCTTGATCTTGAGGCGGCGCTAAGCCTCATTGATGAGTTCTCATCATGCACTTTTGTAATAATAAAACATAATAACGCCTGTGGTGTAGCGTCGCGCGAAAATCCGGTTGAAGCATGGAAAGATGCCCTGGCATGCGATCCGGTTTCAGCATATGGGGGCGTTATTGTTACAAATGTTAAAATAGATGAGGCTCTGGCTTCAGCGATTGACACTATCTTTTTTGAAATAATTATTACTCCCGGATATACTCCTGGGGCACTGAAGATACTTGGTCAGAAAAAGAACAGGATCATACTCGTCAGAAAAGAATCTGAAAAAGCCGGGTTTGTTTTCAGATCGCTGCTTAACGGCGTGCTATGGCAGGAAAAAGATACAAGTACCGAAACAGGAATAAATATGAGGGCTGTAACAGCAAGAGCACCTCTGCCTTCAGAGATTGATGATCTTGTTTTTGCCAACATAATTGTAAAACACAGCAAATCAAATGCAATAGTTCTTGCAAAAAACAGGCAGTTGTGTGCAAGTGGCATCGGGCAGACATCAAGGGTGGATGCCTTGCGTCAGGCCATTGATAAAGCACGTTCCTTCGGGTTTGACCTAAAAGGATCAGTTATGGCATCAGATGCTTTTTTCCCCTTTGCTGACAGTGTAGAGATAGCTCACAAAGCCGGAATATCTGCGGTTGTTGAGCCAGGAGGATCAGTAAGAGACCAGGATTCAATTGACTACTGTTCATCAAACGGGATTGCAATGGTATTTACCGGGGTCAGGCATTTTAAACATTAATCATATAATTAATTATCTCATATAATGGGACTATTTTCATTTTTAACACAAGAGATTGCTATAGATCTCGGGACAGCAAACACCATAATTATACATAACGATAAAGTTGTTGTTGATGAACCTTCTATAGTGGCAATTGATAAGAATACAGGGAAGTTGATTGCAATAGGTGAGAAAGCCAGGCAGATGCATGGTAAGACACATGAGAACATTAAAACCATCAGACCTTTACGTGATGGCGTTATTGCTGATTTTAATGCTGCCGAGCTGATGATAAGGGGTATGATCAAATTGATTAATAAAGGACCCCGCCTGTTTTCTCCCTCACTGAAAATGGTCGTCTGTATTCCGTCAGGCAGCACGGAAGTTGAGATACGGGCAGTGCGCGACTCCTCAGAGCATGCCGGCGGCCGTGATGTATATATGATTTACGAACCGATGGCCGCTGCAATAGGTATCGGCCTGGATGTTGAAGCTCCTGAAGGTTGCATGGTTGTTGATATTGGGGGAGGGACCACCGAAATCGCAGTTATAGCCCTGGGAGGTATTGTCTGCAATAAATCAATAAGGATAGCCGGTGATGGCTTTACAGCTGATATTCAGGCTTATATGCGTCATCAGCATAATATTAAAATCGGCGATCGTACTGCAGAGGATATCAAAATCGGCGTTGGGGCAGCTCTCCCTGATATTGAAAATCCACCGGCTGACTATGTTGTAAGAGGTCCTAATATAATGACAGCTCTACCAATAGAGATCCCTATCTCATACCAGGAGATAGCTTATTGTCTGGATAAATCCCTGTCAAAGGTTGAAGCTGCATTATTAAGCGTTTTGGAGCAGACACCACCAGAGCTTTATGCCGATATCGTAAACAAAGGTATCTATCTTGCCGGTGGCGGGGCTTTGCTCAGAGGTCTCGATAAACGACTCAGCGATAAGATCAATATTAATTTCAATGTTGTGGAAGATCCTCTTCACGCAGTAGCACGTGGAACAGGAGTTGCACTGAAAAATGTTGATAAGTTCCAGTTTTTAATGAGATAATCAAAATGGGTGAATGAGGAGTCTGCTGAATTTTTTAGCCAGATACAATAACCTGATCATTTTTCTTTTTCTTGAAGGAATAGCAATCTATTTTCTGGCGACAGGGAATAATTATCACAACACCCGTATTGTGAATGGAATAAAAGGTATTTCACGGGGAATAGACGAAAAGATAAGCAATACACAAAGTTATCTTAATCTCCGAATGGTCAATGAGAAGCTTGCTGCAGAAAACACGGCCATGAAAAACAGGATTGAGAATATGGGAAAAAGAGATAGTTCGCTTTTTTTTTATGTAACCGATTCAGTTTACCATCAGGATTATCTTTATACCTCTGCGGGTGTAATTAATAATTCAGTTAACAGACAAAAGAATTTTTTTACTCTTAATAAGGGCAGAAGGGCGGGGGTTACAGTTGATATGGCTGTTACTTCAGGTACTTCCGTAGCAGGGGTTATTGTTGGGTGCTCGGAAAATTTCTCTGTTGCAATGTCGTTGCTTAATCTTGACTTCAGGTTAAGTACCAGGATAAGATCAAATGGCTATTTTGGATCGCTAAGCTGGGACGGAAGAGATTATCGTTATGCGGTCCTCTCGGAGATTCCCCAGCATGTTTCTGTAAATGTGGGTGATACGATAGAAACTACAGGTTATTCTGCAATTTTCCCTGAAGGGATAATGGTTGGCACAGTAAGTGAATATGAGAAAAAAGGAGGTGATTTCTATCATATCACGGTTTTATTACAAACCGATTTTAAAAAGATTCACTTTGTGGATATAATCGGTAACTTGAACAAGAGCGAGAAAATTGACCTTGAAAAACTATTTTAATGATCAATTCAATTTTAAGATTTGTTCTGATTTTTGTACTGTTATTCCTGTTACAGATTCTGCTGTTTAATAATATTCAGTTCAGCGGATATGTTAATCCGTATGTCTATCTGATGTTCATTCTTCTTTTACCTTTTGAGACACCAGCATGGTTGTTGTTAATCCTGTCTTTTACTACAGGACTGGTAATGGATTTTTTTTCGGGCACACCGGGAATGCATGCTTCAGCTTCCGTGCTGGCAGGGTTTGTTCGTCCCTATATTCTGAGGGTAATATCACCCCGCGATGGCTATGAATCGGGATCTGATCCTTCAATGGAGTCCTATGGGTTTAAATGGTTCTTTCTTTATGTTGTTTTAGTTGTATTGATTCACCATACTGCTCTGTTTTATTTGGAAGTATTCCGTCTGGCTGATTTCTTCAGAACCATGTTGAGAGTATTGTTAAGCTCGCTTTTCACTGTGACTTTTATTCTTCTTATTGAATATTACAGGAGAGGCAAGTAACTTATGCAATTATGAAAGATGCATTCATTAACAGGAAATATGTTATTATGGCACTCTTTGTGCTTGCATCTCTTGTATTAATTATCAGACTGTTCGTTATACAGGTTGTAAAAGATTCCTACCGGCTTTCAGCTGATAATAATGTTCTCAGATACGTTACTCAGTATCCGGCAAGGGGACTTATCTATGACAGGAATGGTAAGCTGATAGTATTTAATCAGGCGGCTTATGATCTGATGGTTGTTCCTGCGCAAATCTCAAAATTTGACACAACCGCGTTTTGCAACCTGCTGGAGATAAGCCAAAGCACTTTTCATGAGAGGATGAAATCGGCAATTAACTACTCCAGGCGGGCCCCGTCGGTGTTTCTGAAGCAGATGTCAGCTCCTACGTATGCAAGGTTTCAGGAGAAGATGTTCCTTTTTCCGGGATTTTATGTTCAGCCACGAACACTCAGGAATTACTCAAAGCCTGTTGCATCTCACGTTCTGGGATATGTTAGTGAAGTAGATGATGGGATAATAAAAAAGGATCCTTATTATAAGCCAGGGGACTATATCGGAAAGAGCGGCATTGAAGAGGCGTATGAAAAAGTTTTACGGGGGAAGAGAGGGGTGAAGATCTTCATGGTCGATGTTTTTAGTAGGGTAAAAGGGTCATATGCTGACGGATCTATGGACACAGTGGCGGTACAGGGAACGGATATTATTTCTTCCATTGATCTGGATCTTCAGGAGTATGGTGAACTGCTGATGAGTAATAAGAGGGGCAGTATTGTTGCCATTGAACCTGCAACAGGAGAAGTTTTGACATTAGTCTCTTCTCCAAATTATGATCCTTCTTTGCTGGTTGGGAGAGTACGGTCAGATAACTATTCAGGTCTGTTAGCTGACACATTAAAGCCACTGTTTAACAGAGCATTGATGGCTTCCTATCCTCCGGGGTCCACATTCAAGCCTATAAATGGTCTTATAGCTCTACAGGAGCAGGTTATCATTCCATCGACCCGATTTGAATGCCAGAATGGTTATCTTTTTGTAGGATGCCACATGCACGATTCCCCATTGGATCTGCAGGGTGCAGTAATGCATTCCTGTAATGCATATTTTTGCCAGGCTTACCGGCGGGTTCTTGAAAATCCAAAGTATCTGTCCCTTTCGGCAGCTTACGAAAAATGGAGGAGTTACCTCACCGGGTTTGGTTTCGGGAGCAAACTGGGAACAGATTTTGTGAACGAATTAGCGGGCTTTATACCTGCTAACAGCTATTTTGATAAGTACTATGGTAAGAACAGGTGGAAGGCTCTGACTGTGATATCGCTGGCTATTGGGCAGGGTGAGATAGGTGCCACACCGCTTCAGATGGCCAACATGACTGCAGCAATTGCCAACAGGGGCTATTTCTATACTCCTCATATTGTCAAAGCAGTGGGCCCGGAGAAATTTATTGATCCGCGGTTCACGGGAAAGCATCTTATAAACATTGATTCAGCTAACTTTGAAGAGATCGTCCTTGGCATGGATGCTGCTGTAAACGGGGGAGCTGGTAAAACAGCAGGTGTGGCCGCACTTCCTGATATCATTGTTTGCGGAAAAACCGGAACAGCACAGAACCCACATGGAAAGGACCACTCTGTTTTTATAGCATTTGCACCAAGGGATAATCCGAAAATTGCTATTATGGTTTTTGTTGAAAATGCTGGTTTCGGGGCGTCGTATGCTGCTCCTATTGCAAGCCTTATGATAGAAAAATATCTTAAGGGGGTAACAACCAATAAGATACGGGAGCAGAGCATGATTAACCTTAATCTTATGCAACAGTGAAACGAAGCATAAATATCTGGAATGGGATAGATAAAATATCCATCCTGCTGTTTCTGACCCTTGTAATAATGGGTTGGTTCAATATATATGCAGCTGTATATAACGAAGAGAGCAATGAGATACTTGACTTTTCCCAGAGATACGGGAAACAGTTTGTGTGGATAATTGCATCGCTTGTACTGGGAATTTTCTTAATAATTATTGACAACAGGTTTTATTTCTTTTTTTCGTGGTTTATTTATGGGGCCGTTATGCTGCTTCTTATTCTGGTATTGATATTTGGCACTGAGATAAATGGCGCAAGATCGTGGTTCGAATTTGGAGGATTTACTCTTCAGCCATCAGAGTTTGCCAAGTTTGCAACAGCACTGGCTCTCGCCGGTTATCTGAATACCCAGAGACAGGAGTTAACACGAATTAAAGTGGTGATTCCGGCTTCAGCAATAATTCTTTTTCCGGCACTTCTCACAGCACTTCAACCCGACATGGGTTCTACAATAGTCTATTTTGCCCTGTTTATTGTTCTGTTCAGGGAAGGCCTTAGCCCTTATATTTTTGTTACAGGTTTGCTGATGTTAATCCTATTCTTCCTGACCCTGCTGATGGATAATCTCTACCTTACACTTTCACTGGTTCTAATTGCTTCGTTACTTGCATGGTTTGCCACACGAAAATGGAAATTGGCTCTCATAGGAACAGGAATTTTTTTATTTACATC
>JFJP01020659.1_pt1 | contig 15812 bp, 9 predicted proteins | sample 431651 | NCBI WGS metagenome assembly JFJP01 (sample SAMN02602958, study PRJNA72255) | Microbial mat metagenome, whole genome shotgun sequencing project. | biome: fresh water; feature: sink hole; material: water; isolation source: purple microbial (photo- and chemosynthetic) mats found in... | reverse complement strand
CGAGCGCCCCGCTGCTTGCTGCGCTCGACCAGGCCAGCGCCCTGGCCTGCTGGCATCCGCGCGTCGTCCTCGCCAGCGAACTGGTCGAGGTCGCCTGGCCCGACCTGTTCACCGGGCTGGACAGTGACGGTCGGGTCGGGAGCGACGCCTTGTGGCTGGTCGGACCGTGCGCCAAGCCGGCATGGCGTATGCCGTCCGCTGGCCTGGCCGGTGGGCGTGCGCTTGGTGCGCGCATCGCCGCCACCCTGCCGCAGGCCGGCATTCCGCTCACCGTGCGCTGGCCGGCCGTTGCGGCGACGCGCCCCGGCGCGGTCCGCGTCCCGACCGCCGGCCTGCGCATCCAGGCTGCCGCGAGCGGTTCACTGACCATCGATCTCGACACCCTGCCAGCCCTTGATGCGATCGAGGTGCTGGTATGCGGCGGCGGCACCGCCGGCGCTCCGGCCGGGATCAGCGCCGCCCGCGCCGGCGCCCGCACGGTCGTGCTCGAACTGCTCAGCGGCCTTGGTGGCGTCGGCACGCTGGGCCAGATCTGCCGCTACTACTACGGCAACCGCGTCGGTTTCACCCGTGAGATCGATCGCGGCTGGCCGACCATCGGGCAGGGTTGCGAGGACATCCTCGCGCTGTGCCGGAACAGCGACAGCTGGAGCCCGGAGTGGCGCTGCCGCTGGTATCTCGAGGAACTGGCCAAGGCGGGCGGCACCGCCTGGTTCGCCCACGCCACGGTCGGCGCCGTGGTCGAGGGTGCGCGGGTGTGCGGTGCCGTCGCCGCCGGTCCCTGGGGCGTTGGAACGATAGCGGCCGTCGCCTGCGTCGACGCCAGCGGTTCAGCCGACCTGGCTGCTGCCGCCGGCGCCGAGACCGAGACCATCGGCGCCGACCACGTCGCGGTGCAGGGCACCGGCCTGGGTCCGAAGGATCCGTTCCGGTACTACCGCAACACCGACCACACCTTCGTCGACGACAATGACCTTGCCGACACCACTCGCGCGCATGTCGCCGCCAAGGTCAAGTTCACTGGCGCCTTCGATCTCGGCCAGCTGGTCGATTCGCGCGAGCGCCGCCGCATTCGCGGCGATGTCTGCGTGCAGCCGGTTGACATCCTGCGCCAGCGGCGCTGGCACGACACCGTGGTCCAGGCGACCTCGAATTTCGACACCCATGGCTTCACCGTGCATCCGGTGTTCCTGGCCAAGGCGATGCATCATCGCACCTTGTGGGCCAACGTGCCGCTGCGCGCCCTGCTTCCGGCCGGCATCGAAGGGGTCATGGTCACCGGCCTGGGCATCTCCAGCCACCGCGATTCGTTGCCGGTCATCCGCATGCAGCCCGACGTGCAGAACCAGGGTTATGCGGCCGGTCTGGCCGCCGCCATGGCGCGGGCGACCGGCGGTCGGATCCGCGCCATCGCAGTGCACGTGCTGCAGCGCCAGCTCGTCGAGGTCGGCATCCTCGACGAGCGCATCCTGCTCGACGAGGAGGGCGCTGGACCTGATCAGCGCGAGGTCGCTTGGGCGGTCGAGCACGGACTCGATCTACATCTCGGCCTCGGCATCGTTTTCGACCGGCCTGATCTCGCCCGCCCGGCCCTGCTCGCGGCTCTGGAAGCACCAGGTCGCCAGGCGCGCGCCGCCCTGGTGCTCGGTCTCATCGGTGACGCCGCCGCTGCGCCGGTCCTCGCCCGGATGGTGCAGGACGCCGCCTGGGATGCCGGCTGGAACTATCGCGGCATGGGCCAGTTCGGCATGAGCGCCAGCCCGCTCGATGCCCAGGTCATCGCCCTGGGCAGCTGCGCCGGAGCGGAAGCCGTGCCGGTGATCGTCGCCAAGATCACCCAGCTCGGCAGCGAACCGTTCTTCAGCCACTGCCGCGCCGTGGCCGAGGCCCTGCGCCTGCTGCGCGCCCGTGGCGTCGATGTCCGTCCAGCCGCCAGCGCGCTTGCCGATCTGCTCGCCCGGCCTGGCATCGCCGGGCACGCCGAGGCCAACGTCAGCGACAGCCAGCGTCGCCAGACCGGCGACGGCGAGGAGACGGTGGCGCGCAACCGCAGCCTGCGCGAACTCGTCCTGGCGGTCGGCCTGCTGCGTTGCGGCGACCACGGCGGGGCAGCAGCGCGCATCCTGCGTTCCTACGCCGACGATGTGCGCGGCCACTACCGCCGCCACGCTCTCGCCGTCCTCGCCGAGCAGCCGCGCGCGGCGCGGGCCTGCACCTGAGAGATATCGGCATGCGCGCCAGCGAACCGCCAGCGGATTGCCGAGGGCGGATCGCATCTGAGCATGCCGGCATGGCCATCTACGACATCTGCAAGCACGGGGCCCGCGGCGACGGGGTGAGCAACGACGCGCCGGCGATCCAGGCGGCGATCGATGCCTGCGCTGCCGGCGGCGGTGGCACCGTGCTGGTGCCGGCCGGCGCCACCTATCTGAGCGGTTCGTTCATCCTGCGCGGCAACATGGAATTCCGCGTCGAGCGCGGGGCGCGTATCTTCGCCAGTCCACGCAAGGCTGACTACACCGGCTATGCCGTGCCAGGTGACCCCAATGGCGTCGAAAGCGAAAAACGCGTATTCATCTCCGCCTATGAGGCGCATGGCCTGGCGATCACCGGTGGTGGCGTCATCGACGGCAACGCCAAGGCCTTCATGACCGAGGAGTTGCCGCACATCTACCGCGGCACGGTGTGGCGCCCGCATCTCATGGTGCTGGTCGGCTGCGACCACCTCAGCGTGCGCGAGGTGACGCTCAAGGATTCCGGCAACTGGACCCTGCATCTGAGCGGCTGCCGCGATGTCCTGGTCGATGGCATCCGCATCCTCAACGACCTCAAGGTGCCCAACTGCGACGGCATCGATCCCGACCACTGCCAGGACGTGCGCATCAGCAACTGCCACATCGAGGCCGGCGATGACTGCATCGTGCTCAAGAACCTGGCATCCTATGCCAAGTACGGCCCAACCCGCAACGTCACGATCACCAACTGCACGCTGATCTCGACCTCGGCGGCAGTGAAGATCGGCACCGAGTCGGTCGACGACTTCCGCGACATCACGATCAGCAACTGCGTCATCCGCGGCTCGTCGCGCGGCCTGGCGATCCAGCTACGCGACCAGGGCAACGTCGAGAACGTGCTGTTCAGCGACTGCATCATCGAGACCCGCCTGTTCCACGACGACTGGTGGGGCAAGGCCGAGGCGATCTACGTGACCAGCGCGCCGCGCACGCCGCAGACCAAGGTGGGGTTCATCCGCCACGTCCGTTTCCGCAACATCCTCTGCCGTGGCGAAGGCGGCGCCTGCATCGCCGCCATCGCTCCCGGTCGCATCTCCGACGTCGTCCTCGAGGGCGTGCGGCTCGAGCTCGGCAAGCGCACGCGCTGGCCGGGCGGACGCCTCGACCTGCGCCCTGGCCATCGCGCCGGCCTGGTCGCCCAGCGCATCCCCGGGGTGTACGTCGCCAACGCCACGGACGTGCGTCTGAACGATGTCGAAGTGGCCTGGGCTGATGGCGCCAAGGAGTCGTTCAGCCACGCGCTCGAGGCGCACAACGCCCCCGGGCTTCAGCACGCCGGTCTGCGCGGACACGCGGCCGATCCGGCACGCGACCCCGACCTGCTGGTCGATGCGCTGGATCCGTTCCGCGCCGACGCAGGCTGATTGCGAAACCGGGTCATGGTCCCGGCGCCGGTTCCGATAGGCTGAACAGATGACCATTCCGCTCGGATTCGGTGGCGCCAGCCTCATCCCGCCTGAGACCCATGCCCGCGCCGAGCGGTTGCTCGACCGGGCGTGGGAACTTGGCATCCGGGTCTATGACACCGCCGCCATCTATGGTGACAGCGAACAACTGCTCGGGCGCTGGCTGCGGCGGCGTCAGGGTGCGGTGATCGTGACGAAATGCGGGCATCACGAGGTGCTCCCCGATGGCTCGTTGCGTTCGCTGCGCATCACCATGGCCGATATCGACGGCGCACTGAGCCGGCTCAGCGTCGAGCGCATCGATGCGATGCTGCTGCACTCCTATGACCGCGCGGCGCTGCTGGCCGGCGAGGCGGTGGAGGTGCTGCGCCGGGCGCAGGAGTTGGGCAAGATCGCGGCCTGGGGCTATAGCGGCGACAATGCGACCGCCTGCGAGGCCCTGCGCCTGGAGGGGGCCGGCGCCTTGGAGACCTCGTTGTCGCTCGCCGACCAGGCCAACCTCGAAGGGGCGATCGCCATCGCGGCGCAGCGCGGTGCCCTGGTTCTGAGCAAACGCTCATTGGCCAACGCGGCCTGGCAATGGATGCGCAATCCGGCCACCGCCCCGGAGCATCTACGCACGTATGCCACCAGGCTGGCGGCGATGCGCCTGGATCCCGCAGCGTATGCCTGCGCCTCATGGAGCGATCTCGCTCTGCGCTTCACCATCGGCTGCCCGGGCATGGGCTTCGCCATCGTCGGCTGCAGCGGCGAGGAGCGCCTGGCTGCGAATGTCGCCGCAGTCGAGCGCGGAGCGCTGCCGGCAGAGGCGGTGGCCGCGATCCGCGCCGCTTTCCAACGTGCCCGGGATGGCGCCGACTGGCCCGGATTGAACTGACCTCAGGGCAGCAGGCTGTCGAGCTGGCGCATCCAGCCCGAGGCGTCGACCACGCGGCCTTCGCGCTGGGCGAGATCGATGGCCATGGCGGCGAGGCCGGCTTCGAGGGCGGCCTTGGCTGGAACCGGGAAGGCGGCGCCATCGAGCCAGCAGGCGGCGAGATCGCGGCCCATCGCCTCGTCGGCGCCATAGTGGCCGGCGCCCTCGGCGGCGAAGCGCACCGTCTCCTGCTCCTCGTAGACCCGGCGCAGGCGCAGTTCGGGCAGGCCGAAATCGCCTTCAAGCGAGCCATCGGCTCCGCACAGCAGCCAGCGGCGCTGGCCGATGGCGGCGTGCGTGTTGGTGTGGAAGGTCAGGCGGACGCCCCGGTCGGTTTCGCAGATCGCGACCTGGTTGTCGATGATGTCGCCGTCGTTCTCGAAGGGCGAGTCGACGCCCTGCCAGCCCTTGCCCCAGCCCTGGTAGCGTCCGTCGTGCATGCGGCCGGCCTGCTCGGGCGTGAACACCGCCCGGCTACCGAAGCTGGCGGCGCGGACCACCCGGCCGGCCACCGCCTGCAGCAGGTCGAGATCGTGGCAGCACTTCTCGAGGATGTGCGAACCCGACCAGGCGCGCTTGCGCCGCCAGTCGCGCATGATGAAGCCACCGTGTTCGGGATGGAGGTGCTCGTTGGCCTCCAGCGAGACCAGGCGTCCGAGCCGGGGGAGATTGGCGGTGACGGAACGGAAGAACGGGGAGCTGCGCAGGACCAGGCCGACCTGGATGCGTGCGGTGCCATTCCGTGCGAACAGTTCAGCCGCCTTCCAGGTGTCCTCCGGCGAGATGACCACGGGTTTCTCGGAGAACACCCGGCAGCCGGCGGCGAGTGCGTCGCGGATGTGCTCGAGATGGAGGTGGTTCGGCGAACCGATCATCACCGCGTCGGGTTTCAGCGTGCGCAGCATCTCGTGGTGGTCGGTGAATCCACGTCCTGCCTCCAGTCCGAGCTTGGCCAGTCGCGGTAGTCCGACCGGTTCGCACGGATCGGCGTAGCCGACCAGACGGACGCGTCCGCCCGCCGCTTTCGTGAGGTTTGACCAGACGTCGATGATGCGTCCGCCGAGGCCGATGATGGCGACATCCATGGCTAGCTCCTGGTCGCCAGGATAGCGGGCGGGGAGCTGCCTCCCAGGCTCGGCCGTCCTGTGGCAAGAATGATCATCCAATCACGATCGGACGAATTGCACGATCAGCGCCGAGCCCTATCCTGACCCCCATGCTTGGGCCGCGCGAACGCCTGTGGGCCAGTCTGCTGGAGACCCTGCCCGACCGCCTGGTCGCGGTGCGGCGCTGGGATGGCTGGCGCGACGCTGAGCGTGATGAGGTCGGCCATCTCNNNGGTGTGCCTGGCCGGCAGCATCCGCGTCGAACGCCCCGGCGAACGCCTCGATCTGCGTCCAGGCGAGGTGCTCGCCATCGCCCCGGGGGTATGGCATCGCCATCTGCCACCACGTGGACGCAGTGTGGCGTGGATGCAGGGCTTCATGTCCGGAACCAGCGACGTGATGTGCTGGGATGCCGAGGGTTCCTGGGCCGGTTCGGTGCCGCTGCAGCCCAGCCTGCTGCTGGTCTGCCGCCTGCTCGCCACGCCGGGACTGGCGGAGGCCGCCGAGCTGCTGCGCCAGGTCCTGCGTGAGGACATCGTGCCCCGACCTGATTCCGCCCATCCGGCGGTGGGACGCATGTTGCGCACGTTCTGGTCGGGCGTGCAGCACGGTATCAGCGCCGCCGAGGTGATCCGCGCCTCGGGCCTGCAGCGCAGCCGGGCGTGGCAGCTGTTCACCGCCGCCTACGGTCTGCCGCCGCATCGCGCCCTGCTCGCCGCCCGCGAGTCGCTTGCCGCGAGTCTGGTCGAGGCCGGGATGGCTCCGGGCGATGCCGCCCGGCGGGCCGGGTTCCGCGATGCCGCCGCCTTCGCGCGCGAGCGCCGGCGTCAGGCTCCGCGCCGGCCGTCGGGCCAGCGGGCCAAGGTGCCGGCGCGCAGTAGGTTGTAGTCGGCCGGCACGGCGGCGGAGAAGGGTCGGCGCCACACGCGCTCGCCGAAGCGCAGGTCGATGCCATCGGCCAGGGTCGGCTCCGGTTGCTCACCATGGCCGATGGCGAAGGCCGCGCAGATCGCCAGGTGCGGCCGCTTGGTGAACGTCGCCGCCACTATCGGGCGTCCCGGATAGGCCGTCGTCGTGCCGCTGGAAAAGGTGCGGGCCGAGTCCGGGGTCTGTTCGCAGCGAATCGATTGCGGTGTCTGGCCGAGGAAGCGGCAGCGCGCCTGCTTGCCGTCGTTTGCAACCAGGCAGAAGCCGGCCCCATCAGCATCGACCCGCAGTTCGAGGCCCGGTTCGTAGGTGATGCGCCAGGTCCATGCACGGTCGAGATGATCGTCGATCAGGTCGAGCACCATGACCGCGATCGGCGCGTCCTGTCCGGCCATGGCGGCATAGCGTTCATGGTAGGCCTTGGAGACCGGCCGCAGATCCATGGCGAAGACGCCGCCGGTCGGCGTCTCCTCGTCCCATATCACCGCGCCGATTCCGGCCTTGCGCTTACCCGGTTCAGGTCCGTCAGGGGTGACCACGGACTGCCAGCGGGCCTCGCCGCGCGCCTGGCCCCCGCCGATGATCCAGTCGTGGCCCAGGGCCATGAGCCGCAGTGAACCGCCGTCATCCTGCGAGTGCCCGCCGATGTGGGTGCTCCGCGCATAGCAGCCGAGCAGCGTGTCATCGCCGTCCCGCCAACGATCGCGGAACACCGCCAAGCCTTGACGGCTGTCACAGATATGTCGGCGCAATGGCCGGGTCGGCACGGCTGGAGGCGGTGCGTCCGGCGGCAGGGCGAGGGCGAAGGGCCAGCCTTCCCAGCCGCCGTAGAGCGGGGCGCTGGCATCCTCACCGGCCTCCAGGCGCAGCGACCAGGCGGCAAGTGCCGCCCGACGCGCTGGGTCGGCGTAGGCCAGCATCAGCGGTGACACGTTGCAGGACATCCACGCGAGTCCGGCGTCGTTCCAGCTCAGCATCATGCCGAATCCCTCAGCCGGCAGCGCACTGTCTGAGACCGCCGGCCGCGGTGCGGTGAAGGCGTAGAGACTTTCCGCCAGGCGCTCGATCCATGGCAATTCGGCGGGCAGATCGACGAGGCCACGGCGATGCGCGGCGGCCAGGGCCGGCAGCAGATGCGAGAAGGTGTACATCTGGTAGCCGAGGCCCTCGTGGTAGAGGCCGGCCGGTCCGACGTGCTGGGCGAAGGCGAGGCAGCGTCCGAGGGCCCAGCGTGTCTCCTCCTCACGGCCGGCGACCAGGGCGGCGAGCAGCGCGCCGCTGTGGGTCACGCCCCACCAGTTGTTCTGCACCGCATGCGGGTTGTGGCTGCTGGTGCTGTGGCGCAGGCGGTCGACCACGGCGCCGGCGGCGGCGCGGATCGCGGCAACCTGCTCGGCGTTCCACAGCCCGGCGCAGCATTCATGGGCCACCGCCAATTGCAGGCCGCGATGGCCCAGGCCGAGGTCCTGCGGGTAGGCATCGACGGCGAGCAGGTGACTGGCCAGGCGGGCGGCCACCCCAGGGTCGCCTTCACCCAGGGCGAGGGCTGCGGCTGCCCCGACGAAGGCGACGTGGTCCGGCTTGGACACGACCACGCGGCAGCGCTCCAGGATGCGCCGGCTGAGCAGGTGTCCGGTTGCCACGCGGTGTCGTACCGCGGCGGCGCCATCGCCATCAAACCATAGTGTCGGCAAGTGCTTGAATGACATGGCCTAAGCCTATTCCGGGTTTGCCTGGAGCCGACAACGGATTGTTAGCGATCGGCGCATGACTGTTGCGCTGGGACGCATCGCTCAACAATCCATGGCTGCGAGCGTAAGCACTGTATGCGCATTGTCCTAGCCCTCCTGGCCGTGACCCTGCTTGCGGCTGAGTCCGTCACCGAGAACTATCCTGACGGCAGCAAGTCGTTATCCGTCGCCGTCGACAAGGACGGCAAGCGGGACGGCAGCCTCACCGCCTGGTGGCCAGGCGGCAAGTTGCTCAAAGAGAAGTCGAAGTGGGATGCTGGGGTCCTGCACGGTTTGCGCACGCTCTACGACGACAAGGGCAAGCCGACGGCCGAGGAGACCTGGATCCGTGGGCGCTTGATCTACCCGCGTTCACAAGCGCAAGTCGATCAGGGACTGGCGCGCGTAGAGGCCGAAGCCATGCGCTGGATGGCGACTTGGCCCAAACCCTCGAATCCGGAAGCCGCGTCGCCGGCGGACCAGGCCAAAGCGCTGATCCGCTTGCGCCAATACCGCTGGCTATGCGGCCTGTCCTATGACGTCGTGCTCGACGACCGCTACACCGATGAGGCCCAGTATGGGGCCAAGATCCTAGCTGCGCTTGGCAAGCTGGAGCACTATCCGAAGCAACCGGCGGGATGGCCGGACGCCGATTTCGCCAAAGCGAAGAATGCCTGTGGCCATGGCAACCTGGCGATGGGCGCTGGTGATCTGGTGCGTTCGGTCGACATGTGGATGGACGACAGCGATGCGTCGAACATCGGCGTCATCGGCCATCGTCGCTGGATGCTCAATCCGGTGATGCAGGCCTGCGGCTATGGCATCACCGGGAAGTATTCCGTGATCTGGGCTCACGACGCGGGCCGCAAGGATCCTGCCGTCCAGCAGTGGCAGACCTTCCCGCCAGCCGGGTTCGTTCCCACAGGTTATTTTGGAGACCGCCACGCCTGGCATATCTCCTTGAATCCCAAGGACTACAGCGTGGATCTGAAAACCACCACCTTCGCCATCTACGCGCTCGATCAGCGCCTGCAGCGCCAGGGCACCGCCCTGCCACTGGATCACGACGGCAGTAACGGCGACGGCTATGGTTGCTACAGCAACGCGCGCATTGTCAGGCCGGACTCGAAGGGCACGGGCAAGGGCCAGCCGACCTACGCGGTGGCCAAGGGCCGCAGCTACGAAGCCGTGGTCGGCGGGTTGAAGCCCAAGGGCCAGGCGCCAACGGAGATTTCCTGGGTCGTGACATTCTATTGATTCTGCGACCGCGAGCCGGGATTGCGAAATCTTGCAGTGGTCAAGCGACGGGTCGTGATAAGGTGGGGGGCATGCGCTTCTCCCTGGTCCTCGTCCTTGTCTTGGCCTCATCGCTCACTGCCGCCGATGACCTCGACCGTCTGATCGAGGCCGGTAAGCCGCCGGTGCTCTATCCGGCGTACAAACCGGCCTTCACCGTCGCCAAGGCATCCTTTGCCCAGGCCAAGGCCCAAGGCGAGGAGCAGAAGGAGTTCTGGGTCGTGCGTGATGCCGGCAAAGCCATCGCCGTGCTCGACGAGGGTGCCTGCCAGCTCGACTGGATCGGCCCGCGACTCGACCAGGCGGTCGAGAAGCTGGAGTTGCCCAGGGTATATTCCTGGGCCAACCTGCTTGGGTGTCGCATCTCGACAGTGGCGTGGATTGATGGCCAAGGCGCCTCGGGTGACACCCGCAGCCATACCTGGGAGGGTGGCGGCGAGACCATCAGCCTGGTGGTCAGCGAAACGTGGAGCAAGAAGCGCCAGGGCGATAGCGCCTATCGCTTCATCCTGCGCGTCGATCCGCAACTCGGCTACCTCTGGGATGTCTCGACTCGTGTTTCGGTCGACAAGCTCGAATTGCGCAAGGACAAGCTGGTTCGCGATATCGAGTTGCTCAATGTCCAACCGGCGCATCTGTCCAATCCGTGGCCGGATCGTTGGCGCTACGACCGCACCATCATCAGCTTGGCCGGAGCCGACAGCTACCTTGGTTTCGCCAGCAATCTCGTCGCCGCCGACCGCAGCGACAACAATGGCCGCCTGAAGATGCGTGACCAGGGCTTGACCGCCTTCGTCGCCGATGCCAAGGGCTGGGGGCTGGTACTGGCGCGCGGTGACAGCGGCGGCGCCGAAGTGGCCCCCAACAGCACCTGCAACGTGTGGATGGACCAGCATAACCGCATGCTTTTCCCAGCCCAACCGGATGCGCAGGGACGCCATGTCATCGACGCTCGCTGGCGTTGGGCCGGCCTGCCGCCGCAGGTGGTCGGGGAACTGGACAAGCGCACCAAGCTGATCGAATTCGGCGATCGCGCGGTGATGTTGCGTCTCGGCATCGACGAGCACTTCGACGACCAGCCGCTTGCTCTCGATACGCCGGCCCGCGGTCTGTGGACTTGGGGCCTGGAGGTTGATGGCACGCATGCGCGCAGTGGCGGCAAGGCGCTGCTGCTCAAGGGTGTCGAAAAACCCGATGGCAATACCGGCCGCTTCATCGCGCCGTTCATCCCGCTAGACAGCAACGCCGCTTACCGCCTGGAGGCCTGGGTATGGGTCGAGGGTGGCCCCGAAGCTGGCTTCTTCATGTGCTCTGGCGATCCCAAGGCCGAGGAGGGCGCGATGCGCGGCCGCACCACCAACCGGGTCGCGACCAAGGGCGAGTGGCAGCAGGTGGCGTGGGACATCAAGGGCCGCGGCAACATCGATCTGCGCCTGGTGCTGCTGGGCAAAGGCGCCAAGGCCTGGGTCGACGACTTCTCGTTCAAGCGCCTGCCCTGAGCTATCCCTCGATATCGGCGAAAATCATCCGGCCGTTGGCGGTGTGATGCAGCCTGCGCACGACCACGCGCAGGCGCTGCCCGATCTTTTCTGCGGCGTCGGAGACCACCACCAGAGAGCCGTCGTCGAGGTGCCCGACCCCTTGGCCCTTGCCCTCGCCCGGCTTGGCGATCAGCACCTCGACGATCGCTCCAGGTCCGAGATCCGGAGCCATTGCCGCTGCGATGGCGGAGAGATCCACCACCTGCACGCCTTCCGCCAGCGCCCGCCGCACCAGATCCCGATCGACGGCGAGGATGCGGCCGTTCTCGAGGCGGGCCAGCCGGATGACGGTCTCACCGAGATCGCGGGTCAGCGGAATTTCGGTATCGTCGACTTCCAATGGCGGCAGGCCTGGTCCGCGCAGGGCCTGGACGCCGTCGACCGCCCGTTTGGCCCGCGCCCGCTGCAGCGCGTCGCCGTCAGCGGTGGCGCGCTGCCAGTGCTCGAGGACGCTGCGGTGCAGCAGCACGCGCGAGGCGCTCAGGCCTGCCTGCAGCAATGCAGGCAGACGGGCATCACCGAGCACCGCCGGGTCGAGGATCAAGGCTCCACCGCCGTCGATGCGCTCGGCGCGGAACTCGACGAAGGGGACGATCACGCGCAGACGGTCGGCGCCACGCAGCACGGTGACGATCACCAGGTAGGTGGCGACCAACGCCACCGGCAGGTCGAGGTTGCGGTAGAGTTCCTCGTCCTGCAGGACTTGACGGAGCACGGTCAATAGCAGGAAGGACAGGGTCAGACCACCTGAGAGGCCGATGAGGAAGGCGACCAGGCTGCGGGTGAAGCGGCGTCGAAAGGCCTGTTCGGCGGCGATCAGGGTCACGGCGATGCCAAAGCCGATGGCAGCGCCGAACCATGGTGGCAGTCCCGAACCGAGTAGCGGGGCGTAGAAGAATTTGCCGCTGGTCGCCCCGATCAGGGCGGCCATGACGACGAAGAGGATCCGCACCAGGATGATGATCACGGAGGCATGATCGCAGCGCCCGGGGGGGCGTCCAGCGTGGGACTGGATCTGCGCCGGACTGTCCCAGCATGTCGCCACCATGGCGATGCTGGTCTATGAGGGCAGTCAGGTCGAGCTTTCAGGCGAGTGCCTGATCGGCCGGCAACGTGAATGTGGCGTCGTGATCAAGGATGGCGCCGCCAGCCGCAAACACGTCCGCGTCTTCCAGGCTGACAACGTGTGGTGGGCAGAGGACCTCGGCAGCGCCAACGGCAGCAAACTCAATGGCGTCGAACTGGTCGGTCGGCGCGGCTTGCGCAATGGCGACGCCATCCGCATCGGCGACGCCGAGATCCAGTTCCATTGCTCGGAGCGAGAAAGTGCGCCAGAGGCCAAGCCGCAGACCGTGCACCTGGATCCGCAGTCTCTTGCAGGACGCAGCATCGGTGGCTACGTCATAGAGAAGCTGCTCGGCCGCTCGGGCATGGGCTTCCTCTATCGAGCCCAGCAGAGCAGCCTGCAGCGTGCAGTCGCCTTCAAGGTCTTCTCGCGCAAGGTCTGTGAGGACGACGCGCAATTCGCCGCCCGCTTCCGCGAACTGGCTTCGAAGGCCGGTTCGCTCCTCCACGAAGGCTTCGTCCAGTTGCACGAGAACGGAGTCGAGGACGGGCTAGTGTGGTATTCGATGGAGCTGGTCGAGGGCAACACCCTGGCCGACCTCCTGCAACGCGAAGGTCGCTTCGCCCCCGAACTAGCCCTGCTGGTGTGCGAGAAGGTCGCCACCGCCATGAGCGAGGCGCACAAGGCCGGACTGGTGCATACGGACCTCAATCCGCGCACGCTCATGCTCACCGGCCAGGGTAAGGTCAAGATCCTCGACCTCGGCATCGCCGCCATGCTCGGCCGTGGCCGTGACCGCAACCGGCCTGAACAGGCCTGGCATCTCGCCCATGATGCCAAGCCCGGAGAGCCGCAGCCGGCCGATGACACCTACGCGCTCGGCTGCCTGCTGCACCACCTGCTGACCGGGCAGCCGCCGTTCACCGGCACTACCGCCAACGAGGTGCGCCAGGCCCACGCCAGCGCCGAGATCCCATCGCTATGTAAGGCTGTGCCCGGCCTGCCGGCGGCGGCTGACGAACTCTTCCAGGGCCTGCTGACCAAGAATCGTGATTGGCGGCTGGCCGATCTGACGGAGGTCGCCAGTCGCTTACGCGCTTTGCGCGAAGGTCTGGCTGGTGGCGGTGGCGCCCACGACCAGGCCGAGCGCATGGTCGGACGGGCGGCAGCCGCCCAGCACCGCCATGACCAGCATCTGCTCCGCCGGGTCATCATCCTGGGGGTGGCCGGGGTCCTTCTGCTGATCGCCGCCCTGATCGTCCCTGACCTGATCCGTCAGGCCAGATTGCCGGCTCCGGTCGAGGCCGAAACGCCTGCCAAACCGGTGGTAGGCGCGCCAGTGCAGCCGAAGCCTCTGGTCCAGCCCGCGAATCAGACCGTGACCAGCGATCCGCTGCTGACCCAGGTCCAGGAGTTCCGTCAGCGTATCGCCAAGGGCGCTACGATCGGATGGAACACGCTAGAGCGCGAGGCTGACGCCCTGCGGGGACGCCTCGGCGAGGGCTCGCCGTCCGCCGCCGGACTACGTCTGGTCCGCCAGCAGCTCACCGAGGATGCCGAGGCCTGGTACAAGGCTGAGCTGGCCAAACTGCCACCATCCGGGCCGAACACGGTCGGCGCGCGATTGACAGCGTTGTCGCGCCTGCGCGATGAGGTCGGTGCCGCCGAGCGGCTCGATGCCGATGTGCGCTATCAGGAGGAGATGGCCATCCTGGTGCAGCGGCTGAACGATGCCCGGCGACAGGCCCGTCGTTCGCTTGAAGGAGGCAAGCCCGGCGACCTGCCTGCGCTTGCAGCCGGTCTGGCAGCGCCATTCGCTGGAACCCCGTTCACCGCCCTGCAGCGCCAGTTCGCCCTGCTCTGCGGCGAGGCCGCTGGCATCAACGTGTTTTGGAACACCGACTGGCGCACCACCGCCATCGGCTTTGAGCGTCAACGCGGCGAACGTGCCATAGCCGCTGGCGCCGCCCTGCTGCTGACCGGCGATCCCGGTCGCGCCAAGCGCGTACTGCTTGGGGACCCGCAACTCACCAGTGGGCCGCTCATGCGCCGGCGCGAGGCCCTGATGGGCGGTCTAGCCGCCGTCCTGACCTTCGATGAGCCGGGAGACCTGCAGTACCTCGCCATCCTTGCCGGGGAGCCGGTGCTGGGAGGCGGGGCGCTGCACGGCGCCGCCGTACAGGCGGTCAGTCTCGCCTCGACCGTGCTGGTCGGTGGCAACGACTGGATGGCCGAGGCTGTGCTGCAACTGGCCAGCAGCGATGCTGAGGTCGTAGTCAGTTGCGTCGCCGCTGGTGAACCCGCGCTGCTCGTGCGTTTCGCCGAAGGCCAGCTGGTGGCACGGCATGGCGGGGTGGAGCGTACCCAGGCGATCAGCATCAGCGGCCAACACCGCTTGCGCCTGACCTGCCGTTCAGGGCTGTTGCTGATCGTCCTCGACGGGCGCGAAATCGCCCGCTTCGACCGCGCCAAGGTGCCTGCTGAATCCCAACTGCGCCTTGACCTGGCCGGTTCGGACTGGCGCCTGGAGGACATGCAGGTGGTTGGAGGCCGATGAGGCGTTGGCTCTGGCTGCTGCCGCTGCTGGCTGTCCTGGCCGTCTTCGTCGTACGTGTCACCGGTCCACCGGACATCCTCGACAAGGATCAGGCCCGGCCGGTTGATTACATCCTCGACGCCGTCGCTGACGGCAATTGGATAGTCCAGCGCGACGCCGGTGGCGCGGTGTGCAGCAAGCCGCCGTTGTACACTTGGCTCGCCGCCGCCAGCTCCAGCGTATTCGGTGGCAACCGCTTTGCGCTCTACCTGCCGTGTGCCCTCTCCATGGCGGCGATCGCACTGCTCGCCGCCATGGCCACCGGGCGTCGGATCGGCTGGCCGGCCGGCCTCGCCGCCGGCATGATTGTCGCTCTCGCTATCGACACCCAGAAAGCGGTGACCCTGGCGCGTACCGATGCGGTCTTCGCGGCGTGCGTTGCTGGCGCTGCCTGGCTCGCCCTGCGCGCTTGGGAGAGTGGACGAGGTTGGATCGTCTTCTGGCTGGTCTGTGGTGTGGTCAGCCTGGCGAAGACCCCGACCGGCGTGGTATTCGCGGCGGCAGGACTGCTCGCAGCGTGCTGGCGGACGGAGCGACCGGCCATCAGCGTGACTGGATCGTGGCGTCAGCATGCCCTCGGCGTGGGTCTGATGCTTCTGCTCGCAGGTGGCTGGCTCGCCCTGGCGGTCGCAACGCTGGGACAACCGGTTCTCGACAAGATGATCGGGCGCGAACTGGTCGGCCACGCCGTCGCCAACGACAACGGTACGCCTTGGCTGCAAACCGTCGTGTTGCCACCATGGTGGTTCCTCAGCATGTTCCTGCCATGGAGTCTGCTGACGTTGACGGCACTGTGGCGGCTGCAGCGCCATCCACCGGTCGCGGCACGGCGACGGCGCTATCTCCGTTTCATGGCCTGCTGGCTGGTCTTTGGTTTGCTCGTGCTGTGCCTGGCTCCGCATAAGCGCATGGTGCTCGCCCTGCCCATGCTGCT
>JFJP01005599.1_pt1 | contig 15812 bp, 14 predicted proteins | sample 431651 | NCBI WGS metagenome assembly JFJP01 (sample SAMN02602958, study PRJNA72255) | Microbial mat metagenome, whole genome shotgun sequencing project. | biome: fresh water; feature: sink hole; material: water; isolation source: purple microbial (photo- and chemosynthetic) mats found in... | reverse complement strand
CCGGCGCGCCAGCGGTTGCTTAACGGCAACAAGCAGGCACTGGCTCCGGCCATCAACACCAGTGCGGCCCAGAGCAAAGTGGTCATTGGGCTTGCTGCCAATGGGTTGGCAATGGAAAAAGGGGCAGGTGGGGTGTCATGCGGGCTCCAGGTGACAGGTCAGGGGCTGACAAATCGACCAGAGCCGTTGTCAGATTGGCGCTTGGTCTGGTGGGGGGCCGCAATGGCGCAGGCGCATGTCAAAACGTCGCCTTCTTGAAGGGGCGCTGCTCAGTCCGGGAGCATTTTGTTGGCACTGCTGGAACATGTTGCATCGATTCTAAGCACCGCTATCGACACAACAAAAAAGAAGTCAATTTCATGCAAAGGATTCAACCTAGAATCATCAGGGTTTCTACTTATCAACTACTGGGATGAATCATGACAGCACGTCTTAGCAACAAGGTCTCTATCATCACGGGTGCAGCGCAAGGCATCGGCTTGGCGACAGCACTGAAATTTGCCGCTGAAGGAGCGATCGTGATCGTTTGCGACGTCAAGCAGCCTGCAGTGGATGAAGCGGTTGCTCAATGCCGGGCGCTCGGCGCCACTGCAGAGGGTTTCGTCATGGATGTGACCCAGCGCGCCGTGGTTGACGACGTGGTGGCACAGGTGAAAGCCAAATTTGGCCGGATCGATGTATTGGTCAACAACGCCGGCATTACGCAAGACTCACGACTGCAGAAGATGACGCAGGAGCAGTTTGACCGGGTGATCGATGTCAATTTGCGTGGTGTTTTCCATTGCACCCAGGCCGTGGCCGATGGCATGGTGGCTCAGGGAAGCGGTGTCATCCTGAACGCCAGTTCGGTGGTGGGCTTGTATGGCAACTTTGGTCAGACCAATTACGCGGCTACCAAGTTTGGTGTGATCGGCTTTACCAAGACCTGGGCACGCGAACTCGGACCCAAGGGCGTGCGCATCAATGCGGTGGCACCCGGCTTTATCTCGACTCCCATGGTTGCCGCCATGCCCGAAAAAGTGCTGGCGGACTTGAGTGCCAAAGTGCATCTGCGGCGCATCGGCAAGCCCGAAGAGATCGCCAATGTGTACGCTTTCCTGGCCAGCGACGAAGCCAGTTACGTCAATGGCGAGGTCATGGAAGTCTCTGGCGGTATATCGCTCTGACCTGATGTGACAGCGCGGGTGCTGTGTCGCCATGGCGTCCCAGCGGCCCGTTCTGAATAGCGATTGAAACGCCAGGCGCTGCCGTTCTGGCTGATGCGCACCCAGGTGGAGCGCTTTTCTACCGGCGTCATTTCGGTCCAGCGTTGGACTTCAGCGAACGTGCGGCCACAGCCCTTGCACACATCGTCTCCCTGACTGGTTGAACAGATTGCGATGCAGGGCGTGTCGGGTGTGCTGTGGTACCAATCCAGCCACGCTTGCCATGCCAACGTGGACAAGGTGGCTGCACTGACCCAGACCTGACGAGAAAGTGACATGTGCGCGTAAACCGTTGCCAGCGCATCAAGCGGCTCACCGAGACTGCTGCCCGTCGTTGTGCGGGCTTTTTCACGCCAGTGGTTGATGGCGGCCTCAACGTCACTGACGTGGATGTTGGCCATGAGTCTGGAAACACATAACCCAGTCTCTGGGTTCGATCAAAGGCCTTTGCAAGGGTCCGCTCAAGGTGCACCTGCGGCAGTCAGGGCAAGTCGCTTTGGTTGAGTGCCAGCCGGGTGGGCGACACCTCCTGCTCGTGCTGAGCCGTGGCCGCTTCGTCCAACGCTGCCGGTGCCGGACTTGTTGCTGGCATGACCGGGGCGTAAGGCAGCACCTGATGGCCTAGCGCCACTTGTCGCAGGCGGCCGTATTCGGCAAGCACCTTGGCGGTGTAGCCGCCTTCGGTTTCGTCAGAAGATGCTCCCACATACATGCGCAGGCCCCCCTCCATCGAACCGGCAATGCGGATGCAATCCTGAAGCACCTTGGCACCCACCTGAAGGTTCGCAACCGGATCAAAGGCGGCGAACTTGCCGCCAAAATTCTGGTACTTTTCACTGTGGATTTTGGTCATGACTTGCATCAGCCCCTGGGCTCCGACCGGACTTTGCGCAAACGGGTTGAAACCCGACTCAATGGCCATCACCGCCAGGATCAGTGTGGGGTCAATATGCACCCGTTGCCCGGCGTCAAAGGCTTCGGCGACCAGTGCACTGATCGGTTCAGGCGCGACACGGTACTTTTTGCTCAACCAAAATGCCAATGCGGCTTGCGCTTTGGGAAGCTCCTTGGGGTCCGCCGCGGTGGCGCGGTCGCTGGCAAATTGGTCGCTGACAAAGCCGGACAACTCGACCTGGCGCTCTTGCAACCAGGCAAAGAGCTTGATCTCTCCAATCTGGCGCAACTCGGGACGAGCCATCAACGCGATGGCAACAAACAGGACAGCCAGCCCGATCAGGGCAAAACTGCTGTGGGTGATTTCAAAAACGCCTTTGGAAACAATGGCTGCGAGGCGTCGCAGGCGAACTGTCACATTCTGTGGGGCTGACATAGCTTCTCCTTCTTGCGCGACGCAGGGCATGTGGCGGACTCGCCAGCATGAATCACGTCGCTTGGGTTGTTACGCTATCAATGTCCTGCGCAGAATCCTTTCAGTGGTAGGTGCAGAGACTTGATGTTGCCGAGTTACCGGCAGCGGATTGGGGTTTTCCCTGATTGGCTCGGGGTTCGCGGATTCTAGGGGGGCGATGAATCCCCGTCAATTGACACGGAGTTTTGTTCTGTGCTTGGCAAAAAAGATGTTGTTGCAGCGCATCAATTGGTTCATTGATCCACCTGGATAGCGCAACGGATGCCGTTGGCAGAAATGTTTTTTTCAGAGCTGGACAAAACGCAGCGAAAATGCGAGGCCTCCTGCTGCGTTGAAGCGGGTTTTTGTATTGAATTTGTGCCATGTCGATGTCTTCATCTCCAATTTCTTCTCATCTATCCGACGCTGCCGAAGCGGTCAGCGGTCCCACCCGTTCATTCGGCGGGCATCCGCTTGACACCTTGACGCGGGGGGCTTTTTCGGCCCAGACCTCGGGCGAGAGAATGGCCTGTATTCGCGACTGGTTAAGCAGCGACCCCTCCAGTGAGCAGATGCAGCAGGTATTCAAGGAACTTGTCAGCAAAGACAAGGGCGCTGCCAAGTTGCTGCGCGAGCGGCTCGACGAGATCAAGCGCAGCAAGGTTCAGGCAGGTATCGCGCTGGAATGGGCTGCCAAGGCACAGGCCTTGCTGGATTTGCCAAAGCTCAACTTGGCCGATGCACTGGCTTGGCAACGTGACGCGGCCAAGGCTGGGGCGCCTCTGAGCAAAGACCCGTTGGCTGGCCTGAAGGCGCAATTGCTCGAACGGGTGCGCGCCATTGAAGACTTGCAGCATCGGGTACAGGTGCAGCGTGAGGCGGCTGTGCTGGTGGCGCAGCGCATCGAAGTGCTTTCGACCAAGCCCTGGCGCGAGGCATTGGCGCAGCGAGACGCATTGGGGCAAGATGTTGCACTGTGGCAGGCAGAGGCGGTCGCGTTGACGGGCGACGGCAATTGGTCGAGCGTGGACAGCAAGTTCCCGACGCAGTTGCAGGCCTCACAGGCACAGTTGGGTCTGGTCTGGGAGGCGTTTCAGGACGCCCTGTCGTTGGCTGTTGGCGCTGCACAAGATGAGTCGGCAGCCTTGCCCAAGGTGCCTGTTTGGGCCGATGAGTTGCGCCTGGCGCGGGGTGGTGCGATCGAGTCTTCCGGCAAGCCTGAACAGCCTCGCATTGACCCTGAAATCAAGGCCAAAGCCATTGCTAAAGTGCGTGAAGTGCTATCGGTATTGGAGCAAGAGGTGGCTCAAGGTCACGGCAAAGCCAGTGCTGGCGCGGCCAATGCCTTGCGCAACGCCTTGCGTGAGCATGGCCGTTTGATCGACGACAGGCTGGAGGCACTGGCAAACAGTGCGCTGGCTGCGGCAGGTGAACTCGAAGGTTGGCAGCGGTGGCGAGCAGATCAATTGCGCAACGAGTTGGTTAGCAAAGCGGAAGCGTTGCTGATCACTGCGCCAGGGCAGACACCGATCGGTGGTCGCAAGATGCAGGAGACTTTGCGCGGCTTGCGCGAACAATGGAAGCAGACCGACCAGGGCGGGGGGCCGAATCATGGGTTGTGGAAGCGTTTTGACGATGCCTGCAACGAAGCCCACAAAGTCGTCGAGGTCTGGCTGGATAAGCTGAAGGCCGAAACTGCTGAGCATCGGGCCCGGCGTCTGGCGCTGATCGCTGAAGTCAAAGACTGGGCGCAGTCCAATCGCACCGCCCTGGATGACGACTGGAAGGGCTTTAACCGTGTGTTGCACCAATTCGGTGACCGCTGGCGCGAGTCGGGTCATGTCGGCGAAAAACTGTATGCCGAGTTGCAGCCACAATGGAAAGCGACCATCGACGAGGCGGCCGAACCTTTGGTGACCATGCAAAAGCAAAGTCTCGCGGCGCGGCATGCGATGATCGACGAAGCACGCCTGCTGGGTGCTGAAGAGGTGCTGCGTATCGACGCCATCAAGGCGTTGCAGCAACGCTGGCAGGCAGAGGCGCACCGAATTCCGATCGAACGCAAACAGGAACAGAAGCTGTGGGATGTGTTTCGCAAGCCGATCGATGAGGCGTTTGCGCGCAAGACGCAGGAACGCGAGCGTGCCCAGGCTGCGCTGAGCGAACGCGACCGAACGGTGCTGGAGGCATCCAAGTCCTTGCAGGCGGCCAACGCCTCGGGCGATGCGCAGGCCATTCGCAGTGCCATGGCCGCCTTGGAGGCGGCGCTGCATGGCCAGGCACAGGCCCAGGCAGCCATTGCTGAAGTCTCGCCACTTTCCAAGCCTGAGAGCACTCCAGCCCAATCAGAGAAAGCGCCGCTAGCTCCTGATAGTGAAGCAGATCCAGTGCCATCAGAGGCACCGGAAGAAGTCAAGCCGGCGCCGGTACGCAAGCCAGTCGTTGCCATGCGGGGTGACGATCGACCTGGCCTTCGGCGTGATACGCCGGTGCCGTCAGCAAGGGGGGCTCGACCGGAGCAGCGCAAAGCTTCGCCACGCGATGTACAGACGCGCACTGACACACGATCCGAGCAGCGGTCGGATCGTTTCGGTCGCGTCGCCACGGCATTGCGTGCCGAGACGCCGCGCTTGGGTGACACCGCGTTTCGCGCTCAGCGTGAGGCGCTGGAGCAAGCGCAGATGACGCTGCGCAAGCTCTCTGGGCAGGCACACGGCGAGGCGTTGGTGCAACTGCTGCAAGCGTGGGCCAGCCGCGATGCAGCACTGATGCCGGGTGTGCAGGAACTCGGGCCCAGGGTGACACCGGGCACCCGCGCAGCCTGGGGCAAGGCGCTCACGCAGACCTTGGCGACGACGACTGGCAAGGCAGGAGACATGTTGACCGCCCTGTTGCGTCTGGAGATGGCCTCTGAGTTGCCAACACCGGCCGACTACCTCAGTGACCGGCGACTGCTGCAGCTTCAGATCCTGACGCGACGCAACGACCCGGCACCCGCGCAAACTTGGGGTCAGGATGTCACCACTGTTTTGGCAAATGCGCACGAAGCGGGTGCTGCTCGCCGCCTGCAAAATGTTCTCAAGACCTTGCTAAAACCCTGATGGCTGAGTGATGTGCTGCGGTGGCTGGTCACGCCGTAATCGCCAAATTGACAGGCGCGGCTCTGCCGCCCGCTGATCCCAATCGCCCAGGACCAGTCGTTGGCGCGGCTGGTCCTCGCTGCAGGGCAGGGCTTGCTGGGTCGGTTGATGGGTGTGACCATGAATCAGGGTGCTGGCTTGCGCGCGCTGCAGCCATTGGCAAGCTGCGGGTGCATCGATATCGACCCAAGGCCTTTGACTGCTTTTGAGTGCGTCGCTTTTGGCGCGCATCGCGCTGGCCAACTGCTGGCGCTCGGGCAGTGGCCTGGCCAAAAAATCGGCGCACCAAGCCGGGCTGCGTACTTGGGCGCGAAACGTCTGGTAAGCGGTGTCGCTCAGACATAAGGCGTCTCCGTGCGTGAGCAGGTAGCGCTGCTGCGCAAACACCAAGGTGGTCGGATCACTTAGCAAGGTCATTCCGACCGCATGCGCAAACTCATCGCCCAGCAAGAAGTCACGGTTGCCATGCAGAAAATAAACGCTCATTCTGCGCGCGGCTTGGGCCAGCGTCCGCCCGCAACGCGCCGCGCAGCTTGATGATTGGGTTGTTGCCGCATGGCATAAGTCATCGCCAATCCAGACCTCAAACAGGTCACCCAGGATGAACACAGCATCGGCCCGGGTTTGAACCATGTAGGTTTGCCAGGCGGCCAGCGTTGGCAAATCACCATCGTGCAGATGCAAGTCAGAAATGAAGTCAATCGTGTTCCAGCGTGCTGGAGCCGTCAAGCATGGCCACACCCGGCTGAATGTATCGGACGGGGTGGCAGTTTGCATACCGGATTCTGGCAAGCCGAGGGTTTACAGAAGCACGACCTTTTCGATCACCACGTCATCAACCGGGACATTTTCATGAAATCCTTTGTTGCCGGTTCGCACACCTTCAATGCGGTCAACGACCTCGGTGCCAGCAACGACCCGGCCAAACACCGCGTAACCCCAGCCCTGCTGGCTCGGTGCACGGTGGTTCAGAAAATCGTTGTCAGCGACATTGATGAAAAACTGCGCGGTGGCCGAATGCGGGTCGTTTGTACGCGCCATGGCCACTGTGTAGCGGGTGTTTTTCAGGCCATTGTTGGCCTCGTTCTCAATGGGCTTGTCACCACGCTTTTCTTTCATGCCAGGTTCCATGCCACCCCCCTGGATCATGAAGCCGGCAATGACGCGGTGAAAAACAGTGTTGTCGTAATGACCCTTGGCCACATAGGAAAGAAAGTTGGCCACGGTGTGCGGGGCCTTTTCCTGGTCCAGTTCCAGTGTGATGACGCCATGATTGGCAATGTGCAGTTCGACTTGAGGTTGGCTCATGATTTATTTCACCAGGGTTGCAGAGTTGATCAGTATCGTGGTTTTAGGCACGTCTGTGGGAAAGGGGCCGCCAGCACCTGTGGGCGTGGACTTGATTTTTTCAACAACATCCATGCCACTGACCACTTTGCCAAACACGGTGTAGCCGAATGATTGAGCGCTGGGGTCCAGAAAGGCATTGTCCTTGACGTTGATGAAGAACTGGGCGGTTGCCGAGTGCGGGTCGTTGGTTCGCGCCATTGCCAGAGTGCCAACCGTGTTGCGTGGACCACCCTTGGCAAGCGCGTCACGCCCTTCATGAGCCACTGGCGTGCGCGTCGGCTTTTGCTGGTACTGGGCATCATAGCCACCGCCTTGCACCATGAAGTTGGGAATGACGCGGTGGAAGATGGTGCCGTCGTAATGCTTGTCCTTGACATATTGCAAAAAGTTCTCGACTGTCTTGGGGGCTTTGTCTGAATAAACTTCGACCACAAACACCCCCACGCTGGTGGTGAATTTGACTTGGGGTGCAGTCTCGGCCAAGGCCTGGCCCATCAGGCTGGAGCCGAGCAGTGCCAGCAAGCCCGCACGCCTGAGCGCACCATGTGTTTTCAATATCATCGATTGACTCCTTCAAAAAAAATAGTCCAGTTTCCATTGTGAAGTCGCCAGTATTGGCGCCGAGTGACGCCCGTACGCTGGCCGTGGCGCAGTTCGCCAAAGGTGGCGATCAAGATTTCGTCGCTGTCTTTCCAATACAACAGACTGAGGTCTTTGTAATACAGGCCCTGTTGCGAGCCCTGTGCATCATGCTGCCTCAACAAGGTCAACCATTGGGGCAACTTTTTTCCCGCAGACTCAAAGTCTGGCGCATAAAACCGTGTCAATGCGTGTTCAGAGCCTTGGGTACGTGTCGCCAGCCAAGCCTGCAATTGTTGCTCGAAACCAACTTTCAGGGTCTGTTGCTGCGCCGGCATGACCCAATCAAGTTGACGGGCAATCACTACCGGTGTGCTACGCACCTCGACGGTCTGGATGATTTTCGTCAGGTCGGCGTTGGCCAATACCACACAGCCGTCGCTGGCCTGCGGTGCTCGCGCGTACTGGCCAGGTGGCGTGCCGTGCAGCCAAATGCCGCGGCCAGTCTTGCCGCGGCGCAGATCAAGCACATTGGGGTAGTTCAAGGGCAGAGCCCCACTGCCATAGTAGGGCGTCAGGGTTTTGGGGTCAAGCCGGCTACTGATGAAGTAAACACCCAAGGGTGTGCGCAGATCACCCTCGCGAGATTTGTCCAGCCCGAGTTTGCCCACTGAAATGTAGTAGTCAGCAATCAGTCGAGGGCCTTGTTCGTGGTTTTGAAACAGGTACAGCCTGGCGCGCGACCCATCGATGGCGATCGCATGCTTGTTGTGCCGGGACAATCGCACAAAGTTGCTTGGCAGACTGCCGGGTGGCGGGCGTTCGCGCAAGGCCGTCAGGCGCAATTGGGATTGCCGACGCAAGTCGTCCAAACCGGTCGAGGCTGGCGCGTTACCAAAATGGGGCAATGCGGCGGTTTGCGCCAAAAGCAAGTCACCCAATACCAGTTGGGCCAACGCGAAGTCGGGCTGATCATGCACCAACTGCTCGGCCAGAGCCAGCGCTTGCCGTGTTTGTGACTGGCCAATCATCTGATAAATCGCGATCAGCCTGGCCTCAGGCGACTCGACCGGCTGGATGGGGACTTGGCTTGATGCGACCCGACGCGCCACGCCTGAGTGGACTTTAGAGTTGGACTTGCGGGCCTCAGGCATGTCGCGATGCCCCTGGTCTGGCTCAGCCAAGGACAAGCCTGGCTGGAAAAACAGCAGCAACAGGGCGAAGGACAGCGTTCGTGTGATCAAAGGCACAGCACTGGATATTCGGCGCCGCCGGTCGCCGGCGAGGGCAGAAAAGGTAAATGGGTGTGTCAGTTGCCGGTGGATTCGCGCACGATCAGCCAACGCTGACCTACCAACTGCAAATCCAGCGTTTTGCGACTGCTGATCGACAGCCTATCTGCCTTGTAGCTTTGCCGAAAACGTGCGGTGGCCTGCTCGCCCTGCACCGACACTTGCAAGTCGTTTACAACCACGCTGATGCTGGACTTGCCAATGATGCGTTTGCGACGCTCTTGCTCCCACTGGCTGCGCGATTGCCGCGACGACGGCTCAAAGGCCGGACTGTAAGCACCCAGGTAGGTACTTAGGTCCTTTGCAGCCCAGGCCTTGGCCCAGGCTTGCACACTGGCCTGCACCGCCGAAGCCTGGTCTGCGATGACGGGCGCGGGTACGGCCGGCGGCGCACTGGCCGTCGATGCGCTGGCCGAGCCGGCAGACGGTTGGGCCGCCTTGGGCGGCGCAGCGGTCGTTGCACTGGCCGCTTTGGCTGGAACAGTGGCAACCGGAGCAAGCACCGATGCCGGCACGCTGGCAGCGCTGGCGGCAAGTTTTGGCGCAGCCAGATTGGCTTTAAAAATTTCTTGTATCAAAGCCAACTTTGGCGGAACAGCCGCGTTGCCGTTGTCAAGTTGAAGTGCTTTGTTGTAGGCCTGACTGGCCAGTCGGGCATACACATCGCCGATATTCTCATGCGCAGTGGCATAGCTGGGGTTGGTCCGGATGGCCATCTCCAGGGCGAGACGGGCCTTGTCAAAATGGCCTTGACCCGCATAGAGCACTGCCAGGTTGTTGTAGGGCTCTGGCAACTCGGGGTAATCCTCGGTCAACTTGGTAAAGGTGGAGATGGCCTCGGCGGTTTTGCCCAAGTTGCGCAGGATGACCCCCTTGAAAAAGCGCAATTGTGGATCGGTTGGCTTGGCTGCCAATGACCGCTCGACCAGGGTTTGTGCATCCGTGAACTTTCCGGCACGCAACAAAGCAGTGACGTCAGCGTATTCGTCGGCGAAAGCCAGGGGGACAAACAGCAGTGCCAACGCCAGAGCGGTGGTTTGCAAGGCAAAGCGAATTGGGTTCATCGGTGGTGTCAGGGCAGGGGGATTGCAGTGAAATGCCGGCGATGGCGGGTCAGATACGAACCCAGCGGCAGGGCTTTATACTGGGCTGAATTGTAGCCGAGGGCCTGGTTTGGAGTGGTTGGCACGCGGCCCTGACCCGGCACTCGGGTGGCCTCAGCGGGTGGCACTGGGCTGCCCATCGATCTGGATTGACGCATGAGTTTGAGCATCTATAACACCTTGACACGGTCGTTGGAACTTTTCGAGCCCTTGGAGCCCGGGCATGTACGCATGTACGTTTGTGGCATGACCATCTATGACCTGTGCCACATCGGTCATGCACGCATGATGATGGCGTTTGATGTGGTGCAGCGCTGGTTCAAGGCCAGCGGCTACCGTGTCACCTATGTGCGCAACATCACTGACATTGACGACAAGATCATCGCCCGCGCGCTGCAACGCTCGGTCAGCATCCGAGCCCTGACCGATGAGATGATTGCGGCGATGCACCAAGACATCGCCCGTCTTGGTATCGAAGCGCCAACGCTGGAGCCACGCGCCACCGAACACGTGCCACAGATGCTCACACTGATCCGTCAGCTTGAGAGCAAAGGCCTGGCCTATCAAACCGACCACGGCGACGTGAATTTTTCGGTACGCAAATTTGCCGGTTATGGCAAGTTGTCGGGCAAATCGCTCGATGAGTTGCGCGCCGGAGAGCGGGTAGCGGTCAATGACGGCAAGGAAGACCCGCTGGACTTTGTGCTGTGGAAATCAGCCAAGCCCGGCGAACCCGATGATGCCAAATGGAACGCCGGCCAACTCGGGTTTGGGTATGCGATAGGCCGTCCGGGCTGGCACATTGAGTGTTCTGCCATGAGTTGCGAGGCATTGGGCGAGACTTTTGATGTACACGGCGGCGGGGCTGACCTGCAGTTTCCACATCACGAAAACGAAATTGCCCAAAGCGAGGGCGCGCATGGCAAACCGCTTGCAAGGTTTTGGATGCACAACGGCTTTGTGCGTGTGGACAACGAAAAGATGTCCAAGAGCCTGGGCAATTTTTTCACCATCCGTGACGTTCTGGAGCGCTTCGATGCCGAGACCGTACGTTTCTTTTTGCTGCGAACTCATTACCGCAGCGCGTTGAACTACAGCGATGTGCATCTGGAGGATGCACGCACGGGCCTGAAACGTCTCTACACTGCGTTGGACTTGGTTCCATGCGTCGTGTGTGCGACCGGTATCGACTGGACCGAGCCGTATGCCGCGCGCTTTAAGGCAGCCATGGATGAAGACTTTGGCACACCCGAGGCGATCGCAGTGTTGTTTGATCTGGCTTCTGAAATCAATCGCAGCCATTCCACGGCCTTGGCGACGCAGTTACGTCAATTGGGTTCGTGCCTGGGGCTGTTGCAGGGCGATGCCAAGGCCTTTTTGCAACGTGGAGCCGCGATTGACGAGGCGGCAATCGCACTCAGCATCGCACAGCGCGCTGCGGCGAAGGCGCAGAAAAATTATGTGTTGGCGGATCAGATTCGTCAGCAGTTGCTGGGGCAGGGCATTGTGCTGAAAGATTCGCCTACGGGTACGCACTGGGAAGTGGCACGTTAGCGGCCGGCTGCCAACTGCACCCGGCCCCGACCCCACTTGATTCGTTAGAAAAACCGGGCTTAGACCAATCCACATAAGCGCTGCCTGCTATCTTTTAATGACTAATCAGACAATCACTCCGAGCTACTGGGCAGAAGCCTGCAAGCACCTGATGAAACGAGACCGGGTGATGAAGCGGTTGATTCCGCAGTTTGGAGCCGCCAGCTTGCAAAGCCGTGGTGATGCGTTTGTCACGCTTGCGCGCAGTGTGGTGGGACAACAGATTTCGGTCAAGGCCGCGCAGACCGTCTGGGACAGGTTTGCCCGGCTGGCGCCAGTGATGGCGCCCTCACACGTGCTGCAATTGCCGGTTCAAGACATGCGGGCCGCAGGCCTGAGCGCTCGCAAGTCAGAGTACTTGCTGGATCTGGCCAATCACTTCGATCGTGGCTTGCTGCACCTGGATGCATGGCCTGAAATGACCGACGAAGCCATCATTTCTGAACTCACCGAGATTCGTGGCATCGGGCGTTGGACGGCCGAGATGTTTTTGATTTTTTACCTGCTTCGGCCCAACGTACTGCCCTTGGATGACGTCGGGCTGATCAATGGCGTGAGCAAATGCTATTTTTCAGGTGAGCTTGTCAGCCGCAGCGATGCGCGTGAGGTTGCCTTGGCATGGGCTCCTTACTGCACGGTGGCGACTTGGTATATTTGGCGCTCACTGGATCCCTTGCCGGTCAGCTATTGAGAGAGACCGATCATTTTGATGAACTGGAGCACCCGCGTGGCAAAGAAGACTTTTTTGGATTTTGAAACGCCGATCGCCGAGCTGGAAAACAAGATTGAAGAGTTGCGCTATGTGCAAACTGAGTCTGCGGTGGATATCTCTGCCGAAATCAATCAGTTGGCCAAAAAAAGCCAGCAACTCACCAAAGACATCTACAGCGATCTGAGCCCCTGGCAGATCACCAAGATTGCACGGCATGCAGAGCGTCCTTACACGCTGGACTATGTGAACGAGCTGTTCACCCATTTCACCGAGTTGCACGGCGATCGGCATTTTTCTGATGATCTGAGCATCGTCGGCGGGCTGGCACGTTTCAATGGCATGGCGTGTATGGTGATTGGTCAGCAAAAAGGCCGCGACACCAAAGAGCGGGGGCTGCGCAACTTCGGCATGAGCAAGCCAGAAGGTTATCGCAAAGCCTTGCGGCTGATGAAAACGGCCGAGAAGTTCAAGCTGCCGGTGTTTACTTTTGTTGACACGCCTGGGGCCTATCCCGGTATTGATGCTGAGGAACGAGGCCAATCAGAAGCCATTGGCCGCAACATATTTGAGATGGCGCAACTCGAGGTGCCCATCATCGTGACCATCATTGGTGAAGGTGGTTCTGGTGGAGCGCTGGCCATCTCGGTGGGTGACCAGGTGTTGATGCTGCAATACTCGGTTTATTCAGTCATCAGCCCGGAGGGCTGTGCCTCCATCTTGTGGAAGACCTCTGAGAAAGCACAGGATGCGGCGGATGCACTGGGCATCACGGCGCACCGGCTCAAGGCACTTGGGGTGGTTGACAAGATCGTCAGCGAGCCCGTTGGTGGTGCCCACCGTGATCCACGGCAAATGGCAACTTTTTTGAAGCGGGCGCTGACTGATGCATACCGCCAGGTCAGTGACTTGTCGGTTGCAGATCTGCTTGACCGACGTTATCAGCGCCTGCAAAGCTACGGTCGCTATACCGACACCAAGCCGTCCAAGTAGCGCGCTGACGGCTTGGTATCGGGCCTCTGCTGGCAAAGCACAGACGTGATACTTCTGACTGCACGGCGCCAACTCGACGAAGGCACAACAGGCGTGCGATGACTCAAACAATTGATCAGGCCATGGCGTGCTTCACACCGACCTTGCCGGTGACCGTGGCTCTGAGTGGCGGCGCCGACTCAACCGCTTTGTTGCTGGCGTGTCAGCGCAAGTGGCCCGGACAGGTGCGTGCCGTGCATGTGAACCACGGTCTTCAGGTGGCTGCAGATGAATTTGAGGCCAGTTGCCGGCGCATCTGCGAAGCTCTTGGTGTCGTTTTGATGGTACTTCCGGTGAACGCCAAAGCCGACTGTGGTCAAAGCCCGGAAGATGCAGCCCGGCGCGCACGTTATAAGGCTTTTGCCAGTCTAGGCCAATACAATCAAGCGCTGAATGCTACACTGTCGATAGCGATTGCGCACCATGCAGACGACCAAATTGAAACCGTGTTGTTAGCTCTCAGCCGGGGTGCTGGTTTGGCCGGTCTCAGTGGCATGGCCGCGCAGTGGGAGCGCGCAGGAGTGCGTTTTCACCGGCCGTGGCTGAGCGTGCGGGGTGCCGACATTCGGCAATGGCTGATCCTGCAGGGTCAGACTTTTGTCGAAGACCCGAGCAATAGCGATCAGCGCTACCTGCGCAACCGCATCCGCAGTCAATTGCTACCGGCGGCACTGTCGTGCTTTGCTCATTTGCACGACACTCTGGCGCGCAGCGCACGGCACGCAGCCCAGGCGCAGACTTTACTCACGGAACTTGCTCAAAGTGACCTGGCCACCACCGGGATACCCCCTCGCATTACTGATCTGCAAGTGCTGAGCGATGCACGCCTGGCCAATCTGCTGCGCCATTGGTTGCTGACGGTCCACCAGGCCACGCCGAGCACAGCTCAACTTGACGCTTTGATGCAGCAGATCAAAGTGTGTCGCACACGCGCACACCAAATTGCCTTGAAAGTGGCGCATGGCTGCTGTCGGCGTCAGGGCAATGAACTGCATTGGTACAATCCGGCGCTTTTGAAGCCAGGCCAAACACCAACATGTCATTGATTGTTCACAAGTACGGCGGCACGTCGATGGGCTCGACCGAGCGCATCGCCAATGTTGCCAAACGGGTTGCCAAGTGGGCCCGCGCCGGCCACCAAATGGTGGTCGTACCCAGCGCCATGAGCGGCGAAACCAATCGTCTGTTGGCATTGGCCAAGGAACTGGCTCCGGTGTCATTGAGCGATGCTTACTATCGTGAACTTGATATGCTGGCAGCGACTGGCGAGCAAGCTTCCAGCGCCCTGCTGGCGATTGCCTTGCAAGCGCTTGGGCTGGAGTCCGTGAGCTATGCGGGCTGGCAAGTGCCGATCCGGACCAACAGCGCCTATACCAAGGCTCGCATTGAGTCGATTGACGACCAAAGGGTGCGCGCTGATCTGCAAGCCGGGCGGGTGGTCATCGTCACCGGGTTTCAAGGGCTGGACGATCTGGGCAATATCACCACACTGGGGCGGGGAGGGTCTGATACATCTGCCGTTGCAGTGGCTGCAGCACTGAAGGCAGACGAGTGCCTGATTTACACCGACGTGGATGGCGTGTACACCACGGACCCCCGCGTTGTGCCCGAGGCGCGGCGACTCAAGACAGTGAGCTTTGAGGAAATGCTGGAAATGGCCTCGATGGGGTCCAAGGTGTTGCAAATTCGTTCGGTCGAATTTGCTGGCAAATATAAGGTGCGCCTGCGTGTGCTGTCGAGCTTTACGCCGTGGGACATTGACATCGTTGAAGAGGCCAAGTCTGGCACGTTGATTACTTTTGAGGAAGATGAGAACATGGAACAGGCCATCGTTTCTGGCATTGCATTCAACCGGGATGAGACAAAGATAGCCGTGCTCGGTGTGCCCGACAAGCCCGGCATTGCGTATCAGATACTGGGCGCAGTGGCGGACGCTAATGTTGAGGTGGATGTGATCATCCAGAACGTCAGCAAGGACGGCAAGACCGACTTCAGCTTCACGGTGAACCATGGCGACTTCGCCAAGACAATGGATTTGCTCAGGAACGTGGTAGTGCCCAAGCTCGGTGCACAGGAAGTAGTGGGCGACACCCGCATTTGCAAGGTATCAATCGTGGGGATCGGCATGCGTAGCCATGTGGGCGTTGCTGCAACCATGTTTCGCGTGCTGAGCGAAGAGGGCATCAATATCCAGATGATCTCGACCAGCGAGATAAAGACCTCCGTGGTCATCGATGAAAAATACATGGAGCTTGCAGTGCGTGCTCTGCACAGGGCGTTTGGCCTGGATCAGCCGGCGCCGATGTGACACAGTGAACTCTGCCGAGCCTCTGAAGCGGCAAAGTCATGCCATAATTGCGGCATCGAATCTTCAGGAAACGTGACCGAGTGGCCGAAGGTGCTCCCCTGCTAAGGGAGTATGGGGTGTAGAGCCTCATCGAGGGTTCGAATCCCTCCGTTT
>JFJP01043817.1_pt1 | contig 15813 bp, 19 predicted proteins | sample 431651 | NCBI WGS metagenome assembly JFJP01 (sample SAMN02602958, study PRJNA72255) | Microbial mat metagenome, whole genome shotgun sequencing project. | biome: fresh water; feature: sink hole; material: water; isolation source: purple microbial (photo- and chemosynthetic) mats found in... | reverse complement strand
CATAGCATTGCTACAGCGCATATTATGCAAAACAAACTCAAAGGATTTTTCAAAGGAATTTCGGCGGAACAACTCAAAGAAAAAGTAAAAACCAACGATTCGATGCTGTTGTTGGATGTGCGTAACCCTGACGAATACGAACAAATGCGCATTGGTATTGGCGAAAAACTGATTCCGCTGGGACAATTGCGTAAACGTATCGACGAACTTCCTGCCGACAAAAATACCGAAATTATTACCTGGTGTAAAATTTCGCTACGCGGCTACGAAGCAGCGCTTATACTTCAGGCAAATGGCTACACTAATGTAAAAGTACTCGAAGGTGGAATTGTAGTTTGGCCTTGGGCAAGAGAGAAATAGTAAATTAAAAGAAATGATTACACACGATTATCAATTCCGGGTTTCCTATCCCGATACCGACAAAATGGGAACTATGCATCATGCCAATTAGTAATGTGTCCGGTAATTCGTATGAATTTTAAATTTATCAAAACCACGCATTACGACGAATTGCTCACTGTACGAACAACCATAAAAGCGATAAAAGGCGTTCGTATTTGGTTTACCTATCATCTATACAACGAACAAAATGAGCTTATTAACGAATCCGAAACCGAAATTGCATTCGTAGGATTAAACGATTGGAAGCCTTGTGTGCCACCCGGTTTTTTGTTGAAAGCTATCGAAGCAAATATGAAATAATTCTATGATATGTAAAAGCTTTTCGATGAAGCTTAAACTAAAACAGTTTAGTGCAGTTATTTATCTGGTTTTGGCATGTATTTGCCTTACACCTTTTGTAAATGCCCCACTGGCTTTGTTTCTGGGATTAGTTTTTGCTATGACAGAAGGAACTCCTTTTCCTGTATTTAACAAGAAGGTTTCTAAATACTTACTTCAAATATCGGTGGTGGGATTGGGATTTGGAATGAACTTGCAGGATGCTTTGAAAGCAGGTTCCGATGACATATTTTTCACCTTATTTTCGGTAATAAGTGTAATGATTTTTGGATTACTCATAGGAAAATGGTTGGGAATATCAAAAGTTCCATCTTATTTAATTGCATCAGGAACTGCAATTTGTGGTGGAAGCGCCATAGCAGCCGTAGACCCAATTGCCAAAGCCAACGAAAGTGAAATGTCAGCTTCATTACTATTCCATGGTTTATCCTGTTCTTTATCATTGCCATGATTTTGAACACCTACCTTAGTCTGCCGACTTCATTTACACACGAGATGGCTCACCTGCATAAAAAAGCTTTATTCAACACCTTGCATTAATGTTTTTAATTTTTTTGAAAGGAAAAATAAAATGACAGCTGCAATACCCGACATAAATACGAAAAGCATAAAGAAATCATAGAGGCTGGCAATTTCGAAACCAATAAACGACTTTGCTTTACCACCTTCGGGGTACAAACCACTCAGGGTGCCTGCAAATTTGTTGGCTGCGGCATTACTCAGAAACCACACACCCATCAATAGCGAAGCAAAGCGCACCGGCGCTAATTTATTTACCATCGACAACCCGATAGGCGATAGGCAAAGCTCACCCATAGTGTGTAATAGGTAAAGACTTGTAATCCACAAAATGCTTACTTTCACATTCGGGTCTACGCCGTGAACGCCCATTGCTATTACTAAGTAACCAATAGAAAGAAAAAATAAACCCATTGCTTGTTTGAGCGGCGAACTTGGCTCAATGCCTTTTTTACCCAAAAACTGCCAAAGCAAAGCAAATATAGGAGCGAGTATAACTATAAATATAGCATTGAACGACTGAAAAGCAGAGGCAGGCATTTCCCAACCAAAAATACTTCTATCCGTTTGCTCGTCGGCAAAGAAAGTAAGCGATGCACCAGCTTGTTCGAAAGCCGCCCAAAAGAAAATGACAAAAAAGGCTATAATGTAAATTACAAAAATGCGCGACTTTTCAATTTTTGTAAGCGAATTGTCCGTAACAATAAAAACCGGCATTATAATACTCAAAGCAAAAATGATAGAACCAATCCAATCGGCTTTTTCGAAATAGCCAACATTCGACGAAAACGCATCAAAATTAATCGAAAAAGCCATTATTAATGCCACAAAGCCAACAAGCGAAGCATACAATCTTATTTTTGATTGTGGTGTGGTAGGTGTCAAGTTCTTGTTTGTATCTTCGGTGTGTTTCAAACTTTTTGGTGTAGGTCTCATTCCCAACTGTTCTCCTTCGGGGCTCACCAAATATTTATTTTTGAGCAATTCAAATATAATTACACTAAGTAACATGCCAACTCCAGCCGAAAGAAAACCCCATTTAAAATCGGCCGGATTGCCCGTGTCGCCAACAAAGCCACACCACAATGGTGCCAAGCCCGCTCCAATATTTATTCCCATATAAAAAATGGTGTAAGCAGAATCTTTTCGCGAATCTTGTGGCTTGTAAAGGCTACCAACCATAGTCGAAATGTTCGGTTTGAAAAATCCATTACCCAAAATTAAAGTTCCTAATCCAAGGAACATCAGGTATTTCGAAATGGAGGGTTCTTGGTAGTAGGTGGCACTTAGGAACATAAAAAATTGTCCGATAGCCATCAGTATTCCTCCCCAGAATATCGATCGTCGGTTTCCCCAATATCGGTCCGCAATATATCCGCCTAAAAGTGGCGTAAGATACACCAAACCAGTATAACTACCATATAATTGCGAAGCAAATTCTTTGTCGAACAACAATGCTTTTGTAATATAAAGCATAAATAATGCGCGCATACCATAATAACTAAAGCGCTCCCACATTTCGGTTACAAAAAGTAGGTATAACCCCTTTGGATGTCCCGTTTTAACTTGATTTTCAACCATATAAATTTATTATTGTATTCTTTTACTTAACTAAAATGATTCCTAAAACAACTATTCTCTTTTGATTTTCAAAAAACAAATGTAATAGCAAATAGTTTAAATTCGCTATTTTGTCAAGTAAAATATACATTATTTATAATTTTTTCTATTGTTCTGAACATTGAGCTTCCACTTTTCTAATTTATTTTATAGAAAAAAGCCCAACAATTTTTAAAGTTGTCAGGCTTTTCGGGTTTAGGTTATTCTTATGAAAACTCGGTAAAGTTATCTTTTATCAAAAATCAAATATTATTTTTTTATTTTGTAACACAATGAATTTCAGTTGTTCCACCATCTTCTTTTAACCACATTTCATCTTTCGAAAGTTTTAAAATGATATAAACTCCATCTGCATCATCGTTTTCGTAGTTGAAAGATATTTTTTCACCATCGTTTAAAAAAGTCCAAGTACCTTTGGTTGTAAATTCGAAATTACTACCCAAAATACTATAGTTTGCAACCAACTCGGCTGATCCTGCTTTCGTTAGGTTCAATTCATATTTATCATAATCCGAAGTATTATCAACACCATCTTCCATAGCTTGAGCTATGCGCCAAATGTTTGCAACTCGGTCGGCTTTCGAAATTAATGAAATAGACGACCCTTCGGGATAATTATCGCAAGAAGTGAATGTAATGGCTATAAATGCTATTAGTAAGATAGAAAATGTTAATTTAATTTTGCTCATTATTGAGACTAATTCGTTTTTCATCAATTTTCTTTTTTAAATTCCTTTTCGTTTGATAATACCTAATAAAATTGATATCACTGCAATGATAAGTAGAATGTGAATAAGACCTCCAGCGCTGTAAGCAAAAAATCCAAGAGCCCAAGTAATAACTAGAACTACAGCTACCAAATAAAGTATATTTCTCATGGTTTTCTTTTTTTATTGACCTTTTTTTAGAATATTGATTACTTCGTCGCGTTTTTTGTGAATGCGAGCTTCAATTCTACCTAACAATTCTTCTTCTTTGCCCTCTTCGAAGCGCAAATCAGCATCAGTAAGTTGAGCAAATTTATCTTGTAATAATAAGGATTGATTAATCCAGTTTCCAGACATTTTGAAGGTTTCTGTGCTTTGTTCGTGATGTTCGTGTTCTTTAGACATGTTCATGTTATGAGTTAAATTATTTACTAATTATTTAGTTCACAAAGATAAGGGGCTATCAGTTTGAAATTCTTACACTTTGTTAGTTATTAGTTGTAGTATTCACACATTGGCAAAAAAGTGGTTTAGCGTTTTACAACAATAAATATATTTTTGTTGTAAAATGTCCTTAAAGCTTGTCTTTTTTTATTTTTTAACCGGCTTAAAAGTATCAATCGGGCAAAATTTATGTACTTTTGTCTCAATTTTCCCATAAACTGCATTGTATCAAATTTTTATTTTACATGAACAAGAATATTTTTAGCAAAATAACCCCACATATCGTTGCTGTTCTATTGTTTATCATCATTTCATTCCTCTATTTTACCCCCGTACTCGAAGGCAAACAGCTTTTGGGGCACGATTCGGAGAGCTGGATGTGTATGGCAAAGGAAACGGTTGACTACAATAAGTCGAACGAAGATGTAACGCTTTGGACAAATTCGATGTTTGGAGGAATGCCTACCTATCAAATTTCGATGAATCAACCTTACAATATGATTCAGTATGTCGAAAAATTAATCTTGCTTTTTCCACCTTCAGTTTATAATGTAATACTTTATTTGTTAGGGTTTTATATTTTGTTATTGTCATTTAAGGTAAAGCCTTGGCTTGCTTTTGTGGGTTCTATTGCATTTACTTTTGCCTCGTACAATTTTATAATTATTGCAGCGGGACACAATTCGAAAGCGATAACCATTGCTTACATGGCGCCGCTAATTGGTGCGGTTTATATGGCTTTTCGCGATAAAAAAATTGTTGGTACGCTCCTTACAGCACTATTTCTGAGTTTAGCAATTCGTGCCAATCACGTTCAAATAATTTACTACACATTAATCATTCTGTTGTTTTTCGGTGTTGTCGAATTGATTTACAGCCTAAAAGAAAAACAACTAAAATCCTTTTTCCAATCAGTTGGATTAATGCTTGCAGCACTTATAGTGGCAGTAGGAATGAATGCTACTTCGTTGCTAACGACTTACGAATATGGCGAATACACCATGCGCGGCAAATCCAACGGGCTAACCACCGATGCGCAAAATGCACAGCAGGGACTTAATAAAGATTATATTACCAACTGGAGTTACGGCAAAGCTGAAACGCTCACCTTCCTTATTCCAAACTTTAGAGGTGGCGCAAGTGCTGGTATACTCGGAACAGATAGTGAAACGGCGGAAAAAATAAAGAGTTTCAATGTGCCGAATGTCGAAAAAGTGATGCAGGAATTTCAGTTGCCACTCTATTGGGGCGACCAACCGGGCACTTCGGGGCCAGTCTATTTGGGAGCTATCGTTATTTTCCTATTTATTCTGGGCTTTTTTGTAGTCGAAAAACGCATTCTGTGGTGGCTTTTGCCTATGATTTTACTCACGCTTTTCCTCTCGTGGGGCAAAAACTTAATGTGGCTCACCGATATATTTATCGACTACGTGCCCATGTACAATAAATTCCGTACGGTATCGATGACTTTGGTGGCAACCGGTTTTGGCATTACTTTGCTTGCCTTACTGGCGCTGAAAGAAGTGTTGACAATCGAAAATGCAAAAGAAAAAATGCTTCGCCCCGTGCTTTACAGTGCTGGAATAACAGCTGGCGTTGCTTTGGTTTTTGCACTAATTCCTTCGTTAGCAGGTAGTTTTGTATCTCCTGCCGATGTTCAATTCAGTGGCGATTATGCTTTTTTGAAAGAAACACTTCCACTCGACCGCGAAGCCATGTTGCGTTCAGATGCTTGGCGCTCGGTAGGTTTTATTTTGGCAGCAGCTTTATTGCTTTGGCTTTTTATAAAAAATACTCTTAAAACAAATACCGTTATCATTCTTTTTGGCATTTTGTTTTTAGCCGATATGGCTCCTGTCGCTAAACGCTATCTGAATAATGATAACTTCGAACGCAAACGTAAATTCGACAATCTTATTCAGCCTTCAACGGCCGACAATCTTATTTTGGCTGATAAATCTTACTATCGTGTTTTGGATGGTTCGGTCAATATTTTCAACGATTCGAAACCTTCTTATTTTCATAAAACAATTGGTGGCTACCATGCAGCTAAGTTGCGTCGCTATCAGGAATTGATTAACATGCAAATTGAAGGCGAAATTGGACAATTATTCGGTGCATTTGGGCGTGCAAAAACATTCGATCAAATTGCACCTACGCTTGATTCGCTGGGCGTACTCAATATGTTGAATATGAAGTACGTAATTTACAATAAAGATGCTGCTCCACTCGTTAATCCAAAATGCAATGGCAATGCTTGGTTTGTACAAAAAGCACTTATCGCTGCCGATGCCAATGAAGAAATGAAATTGCTTGGCGAAATTGATACGAAAACGGAAATGGTTGTTGATAAGGCATTTGCAGCTCAAATTCCGACAACAATAGTTGCTGATAGCACTGCTCGCATTACGTTAAAATCGTATAGCCCTAATCGGTTAGTATACAGTTTTAGTTCGGCAACCGACCAATTGACAGTGTTTTCCGAAGTTTACTACGATAAAGGTTGGAATGCCTACGTGAAAGGTGAAAAAGTGCCTTACATGCGCGCCAACTATTTACTTAGAGCTATGCCACTCAAAAAAGGTACGTACGAAGTAGAATTCAAATTTGAACCAAATTCGTACAAATTTGGAAATATCATTGCTTTAACTTCGTCGATAGTGTTTGTTTTAGGATTCCTGATTGTTGGTTTTCTGGCATACAAAAAGAAAGTTTAATTTCTGTTGTCTGTTGTCCGTTGTCTGTTGTCTGTTGTCAAAATATTAGAATATGAAAAAAATAAAAAATATACATTTTGGTTCTACCATCAGCATGTCGTTGGTATTGTTTTTAATTGGATTGGTAAGCTTGCTCCTTTTTGTGGCACACGATATGAGTGTTTATGTAAAGGAAAATATTAATTTGTCCATTATTTTGGACGATGATGCTCAGAAAGCAGAAACTTTGCGGGTAGAAAAATTTTTAACAGCAGCGGGTTATGCCAAAGACATCGATTTTGTGTCGAAAGAAGATGCGCTCAAAGAACACATTGCTTCCTTGGGCGACGATCCCGAAGATTTTTTGGGCTACAATCCCTTAAAAGCATCGCTTGAAGTGAAGCTCAAAGTCGACTATGCCAACACCGACAGCGTGAAAATGATTGAAACTAAGCTGAAAACATTCGACATAATAGAACGAGTAGCCTATCAAAAAGACTTAATTGGATTGGTAAACGATAATGTTAGAAAAATAAGCATTGTTTTACTTGGTTTGGCTTTGGTACTGCTTATTGTGGCAGTAGCATTGATAAATAACACGGTACGTTTATCCATATATTCGAACCGCTTTTTGATAAATACCATGCAAATGGTGGGCGCAACAAATTGGTTCATTCGCAAACCTTATGTTCGTCAATCTATTTTGAATGGTTTAATGTCGGCTATTATTTCTATCCTAATTTTAGGAATTGTAGTGTATTACGTGATGTTCGAATTTGGATTAAGCGGCTTGTCATTGAATCCCGTTTCGGCAATTTTTGTATCGGTTATTGTTTTTCTTTCGGGAGTTGTATTAATGGCGACATCTACCTATTTATCCATTGGTCGCTATCTGAAAATGAACACAAATGATATGTATTTGAGTGCATAGCCGTCAAGCTAAGAAATATTTTTAAGAAGGGGTTATTTCATTTAGTGGTTTAATGACCCCCAACCCCCTACTGGGGGCTAAGACATATTCTCCACAAAAGATAGTAGAAATTAAAGATACTACGTCTTAAAGCCCCCAGTAGGGGGTTGGGGGTCGAAACTTAAAATTAGCTTGACGGCTATGCCCTAAAGGGGATGTGAAATTAGTTCCGAATGGTCTTTTTCTTTAAGCCTCTTTAGGGGTTTGGGGCAATTATAAATTGAAAAAATAAAATAAAATGGAAAATAACAAACAGTTACGTCTCGGGAAAATAAACCTTGTGCTTATTGCTATTGGGTTTGCAATTATCGTGTTAGGCTATGTTTTAATGACAGGTTCATCAACTGGTGTTGAATTTAACCCCGATATCTTTAGCGCTCGTCGCATAACAGTAGGTCCAATGGTCTCTTTTTTTGGATTTATATTTATCATTTTCGCCATTCTTTTTAAACCAAAAGCAAAATGAGTATTCTCGAATCCATTATAATAGCTATTGTTGAGGGTATTACTGAGTTTCTACCAGTGTCGTCAACAGGACACATGATAATTGCTCAGAGTTTGTTGGGAATGGAAAGCACTGAATTTGTAAAAGCATTTACAATAAATATTCAGTTTGGAGCTATTCTTTCGGTTATTGTATTGTATTGGAAACGTTTTTTTCAAACAGTAGATTTTTATGTTAAACTGCTAATTGCATTTTTACCAGCTGCTGTTATAGGTTTTTTGGCCAGTGACTATATCGACGCTATGCTCGAAAGCGTTTTTGTGGTGGCAGTAATGCTTGTAATTGGTGGCGTATTTATGCTATTTGTTGATAAATGGTTTAATAAACCCGAAGAGAATCAGGAAATGGATTGGAAACGGGCACTGAAAATTGGTTTTTTTCAATGTATAGCTATGATTCCAGGCGTTTCGCGCTCTATGGCAACCATAGTGGGAGGTATGAGCACCAAACTATCGCGCCAGAATGCAGCTGAGTTCTCGTTCTTTTTGGCTGTACCAACTATGGCTGCGGCTTCGGGTTATAAATTAATGAAACTAATAAACGAGCCTAATGGCGTACAATTATTGAGCGATAATCTTTTGACCTTACTAATTGGCAATGCGGTTGCATTTATTGTTGCTATGGCTGCCATTAAGTTTTTTATTGGATATGTTACAAAATTCGGCTTCAAAGCCTTTGGATATTATCGAATTGTAGTGGGTGTTGTATTGCTAGTCTTATTGGCAATGGGAGTGGATTTGAGTGTTATTTGAAAGACAACGGACAACAGTGGACGGACGACAGAATTAGCATATTCTTGGCTGCGCCAAGCGGCAAAGCCGAGCGAATACATCATCACATTATCACATCAAAAAAATGAATTTTATCGAAGGAGAAATCCTCTATGTACATAAACCGTTGAACTGGACATCATTCAATGTGGTGAGCAAACTTCGGTGGAAGTTGCAAAAGTCGCTGAAAATGAAAAAGTTGAAAGTAGGACATGCCGGTACGCTCGACCCACTTGCTACGGGTGTAATGATAATTTGCACTGGTAAAAAAACGAAATTAATCGAAAGTTTTCAGTATCAAACTAAAGAATATATTGCTACGCTGGAGCTGGGAGCTACCACACCGAGTTTCGACAAGGAATTACCCGTGGATGCTACTTATGCAACCGAACACATTACACGCGAGTTGGTAGAAACCATAATACCCACTTTTACCGGTGAAATATGGCAAGTACCGCCAGTTTATTCGGCAGTAAAAGTGGATGGTAAACGTGCTTACGATTATGCTCGCGATGGCCAGGAAGTAGAACTAAAACCAAAGTTACTGGTAATTGACGAAATTGAAGTGCTCGATTTTACAATGCCACTGCTCAAAATAAGAGTAGTTTGCAGCAAAGGAACGTATATTAGAGCATTAGCGCGCGACATTGGGTTGGCGTTAGGCAGTGGAGCGCACTTGGCAGCACTGGAACGCACCCGCATTGGCGAAGTTACTTTAGCCGATTGCTGGGAAATAGAGCCATTGGTAAATTATGTTGAAAAAGAGATATTAGAAAGAATATCAAAGAATTAAGAAGTTATTTTATAAAAAAGATTGAATTATGAAGCTATCGAAATTTAAGTTTAAGCTGCCCGACGAGCTAATTGCTCAGCATCCAACGCATCATCGCGACGAATCGCGCTTGATGGTTGTAGATAAAAATACAGGCAAAATTGAACACCGCATTTTTAAAGATGTTTTAGAGTATTTTACCGAACACGATTTATTTATATTTAACGACACAAAAGTTTTTCCTGCTCGCCTATATGGCAACAAAGAAAAAACGGGTGCTCAGATTGAAGTTTTTTTGATGCGTGAACTTAATCACGATATGAAACTCTGGGACGTGCTTGTGGAACCTGCTCGTAAAATTCGTATTGGCAACAAACTATATTTTGGCGAAGACGATTCTGTTGTTGCCGAAGTTATCGACAATACCACCTCACGTGGTCGCACCCTGCGCTTTTTGTTCGATGGCACACACGATGAGTTCAAAAAAGCCTTGTTCGATTTAGGCGAAACGCCACTACCACGTAACATTACCCGCGCTGTAGAGCCCGAAGATGCAGAACGTTTTCAGACGATATTTGCAAAAAAAGAAGGCGCAGTAGCTGTTCCTGCTGCAGGTACGCACTTTAGTCGTGAGTTACTCAAGCGTATGGAAATTAGAGGGATAGACAGTGCCTTTATCACTTCGCACATGAGTTTGGGGAATTTCCGTGATATAGATGTGGAAGATCTTACCAAACACAAAATGGATTCGGAGCAAATGGAAATTAATCGCGAAACATCTGATTTCGTAAACCTCAAACGCGACGAAGGTCGCAATATTTGTGCCGTAGGAACTACCGTAATGCGTGCTCTAGAAACAGTAGTAGGCACCGAGGGCAAAATTAAACCTTATGATGGTTGGACAAATAAATTTATTTTTCCACCCTACGATTTTACCGTTGCCAATTCGATGATAACTAACTTTCACTTACCATATTCCACTTTGTTGATGCTCACAGCCGCTTTTGGCGATTACGACCGCGTAATGAACGCTTATGATGTGGCTATTAAAGAAGGATATCGTTTTGGTGTTTATGGAGATGCTATGTTATTGATATAGAATTTTTTACTAATTTAAAAACAAAAAACTAATGAGAAACTTTAAAACAATTTTTGCCTTGGTAGCTTTGCTACTAGCAACAAATTTTATATCCGCACAGGAAAAAGTAGACTGGCGCGAAAAAAACAGATTCCACCGTTCGATAGGTGAAACATTTCATCCTATGGAAGAAGGTGATTTTAAGCCAATTCGGACACGTTCGGCCGAGTTAGTAAAAAACTCAATTGCATGGCAAAAATCAGAAATTCCAGCGAATTACACACAGATTAAAAACATAAAAAAGAATCTGAAAAAAATTGTAAAGCAAAGTAAAGCGCTCGATGTAAAGGTGAAAGCAAATGCTTCCGACGAAATCATTAAAAAGGATTTGATTGAGCTCCACGACACATTTCATACTATTGTAGGTTTGTGTACGCATGATGATAATCATTGAGTTTAACTATTATTGCATAAGTGGCTGAATTTCATTCTGAAATTCAGCCACTTATGCAATAACGCTCATTCTAAATCTACAAACATTGCCCAGCAATATTTGTACTTGCTACAAGCAAGGGGTGAATTACAAAAAAACACATTTGAATGAACTCCAATGTTACAATACTGTTAAATTTCAAAACAAATTTTATATCTGTATTATTTTTTATACTTTTACAACGCTAAAAATGATACTATTTTTTTCAAAAAAAACGACAACAGTTTTATTTTTGAAATTACAGTTGTAAATATCATATTGATCTGAAAATAAATTATATTAAAACAAAAAAAATGAACAGTTTTTTAAGCGCATTTACCCCAAAAGAGCCCAAGTTTTTTCCGATTTTAAAGGAAATGTCAACCGTAATGATTTCAGCATCTGAAATTCTGATAGATTTTTTGAAAAACTACGATCATGAAACTTCAAATGATTATTACCAAAAAATCAAGGAACAAGAAAAAAAGGGCGACGCATTATCCGATAAAGTTTTCGAAGAATTAAACTCCACGTTTATCACACCCTTTGATCGCGAAGACATACATAATTTAGCTAATAAGTTAGATGATGTTATTGACAATATTAATAGCTGTGCAAAAAAAATTCTATTATACAATCCTAAATTAATGCCAAATAGTGCAATTGAGCTTGCTTTGGTGTTGAATCGCTGTGCACAGACTATAAGTAGCGCCATTGATGAGTTGAATATTCTCAAAAAATCGCCTAAAGATGTAAAAGGTTATTGTAAAAATTTACAACATTTAGAGCACGAAGCAGATGATGTTTACGAAAGATTTCTGATTGAACTTTTTCAAAATGAGAAAGATGCTATTGAAGTAATAAAATTGAAAGAGATAATGTCGGAACTCGAAAAATCAACCGACATTGCAGAACATGTTGGCAAAATTATACAAACTATTATAGTTAAATACGCATAATCATTTTATTCATTAAAAAAAAATGACACTATTAATAACAGTTATAGTTTTGGCATTGATATTCGATTTTATCAACGGTTTTCACGATGCCGCCAACTCAATAGCAACAATAGTATCTACCAAGGTACTTACACCCTTCCAGGCTGTATTGTGGGCTGCTTTTTTCAACTTTGTTGCATTTTTTATAGCAAAATTTATTATTGGTGAATTTGGAATTGCTAATACTGTATCAAAGGCAGTATTGGAGCAGTATGTTACTTTACCCGTCATTTTTTCGGGAATCGTTGCAGCAATAATGTGGAATTTGCTTACTTGGTGGTTGGGTATTCCCTCTTCATCGTCGCACACTTTGATTGGTGGATTTGCAGGCGCAGCTATAATGAGTACAATGATTGCAAATGGGTATACAACTTTAGGTTTTGAGTCAATTAAAGGAGATGTAATTTTAAAAATTGCTTCATTTATTTTTCTCGCGCCAATTATTGGTATGTTTGTTTCGTCGTGGCTTACAATTGCAATATTGCATATTTGTAAAAAGGCCAATCCTCACAAAGCAAATATTTGGTTTAAGCAGCTTCAACTCGTATCATCAGGTTTATTTAGTATTGGTCATGGCCTGAATGATTCGCAAAAAGTAATGGGAATTATTGCTGCAGCATTGTTAGCCGCTTATAATCAGAATGGTATTGACATGGGCGTATATGCTTTAGGCGATATGCCCGACTGGGTGGCATTCTCTTGTTTTCTTATGATATCGTTAGGCACAATGTCGGGAGGCTGGAAAATTGTTAAAACAATGGGCTCGCGCATTACCAAAGTTACACCACTCGAAGGCGTTGCGGCTGAAACTGCTGGTGCTTTTACTCTTTTTCTGACCGAAATGCTTAAAATACCAGTAAGTACAACTCATACTATTACGGGTGCAATTATTGGCGTTGGGGCTGTAAAACGTCTTTCGGCTGTGCGTTGGGGAGTTACAAAAAGCCTTCTGGTAGCGTGGCTTCTAACAATTCCTGTTAGTGCTGCACTTGCTGCACTTATTTACTTTTTTGCAGGTTCGCATTTGTAAAAATCTTTTTTCGTCGATAAGCAGGTGGTATTATTTTATAAATGCGCAACACACAGCAAAACCTATTTAATTTTCCCATTTTCCTTAAACCAGTACAAAGCCTCCTTAATTGCCCTATCAATAGGGGTTGAAGGCAGGTGCAATTCCTTTTGGGCTTTTTTGTTGGAGTAATACTCCAAAATGGTCAGCTGATCAACATTTCGCGTACAAAGTTCGGTTTTGACCCCAAATATCCGAAGTAAATCGCCAAGTTTACCCTCTATTTCTAACAAATAATTAGGTATCACAGCTACTTTTTGAGTATACTCCCCTACCCTACTTTGCATTTCGTAAAACTGTTTGAATGTCAGATTTACACCCGAGGCCAAATAACGTTCACCTGTTTTGCCTTCGGTAAGTGCATTACAAACAGCCGTTGCCACATCGGCTGTTGCCACAAAGTTTTTACCACCTGCAGGCACACGCATTTTTTTACGACGATAACCCATCAACATCAATTTACCGGAACTAGGCTTTACATCATAAGCACCAATCATAAAAGTTGGATTGATAATTACGAAATGGTTGCCGGCCAATTTTGCAGCTGCCAAAACTAACTTTTCAGCATCCACCTTGCTCTGCGCATAAAAAGAATTTGTGAATGGAAATTCGATAGGCGCTCGCTCATCGGCAGGATGATAAACTGTTCCGTAGCCTACTGTATTAGCTGTGCTAACAAAAACTAAATTTTTGATATTCAAATCATTGGCAACTCGCAATACAAGTGCAGTGCCATCCGTATTTACACGCCTATAATCGTTAAAATGTAACAAATTAGTAGCCGTAACTGCTGCAATATGAATTATAGCCTGACAGCCATCGGCTGCTTTTAGCAGTATATCTTGGTTTGCAAAACTACCTTCTACGACGGTTACTTTTGTTAAATCAAAATATATTTTTTTTCTACTCCGAACAATAATAGTCACATCGTGCTGCCTTTCAAGCAATTGCATTACCACATGATGACCCAATAAACCATTCGCTCCAGTAACAAGAATTTTCATAATTTGGTATTTAATTTTTTAAAAATCAAAATTGGGTTTAAAGCATCTCCAGTGAAATAAATCACATGCAAACTATTATAAAAAAAACTTCGGCCTGCAAATAAAAACAGACGCTATTTTTTTTACTCCACTTGCTTTAGCTCCACCTCTTCGCAACTCACCATTTCCCAGCCGCAATAAATTACGCGAAGCAAGTGTAAAGACGTTTTGCCTACCGAAGCAAGTATTTGCTTGTCGGCGGCATAGCGTTGCAGTTGTTGGTTGGCTTCGGCGTTAAGTTTTTGCACCAATGCCGAATCAGGGTTTTTGGCGTCAACTTCCGAGCTGCGAGGTACATATTTGAGCTCCACAATGTAGCAATGTTTCATTTGAGGATGGGCAAGAAAGTTGGGCGCTAACCACAAATCGGGAAAGCCCTTGCTCATTTCGGCTTCGGAATGTACGGTAAAATAATTGAGTAAATTCAAGTATACCAAATGAAACATTTGTACCGTACGTTCGCCTTCAATAAAATCACGCACGGAAGTTTGTTTGTAAATTTGCTCCGAAAAATAATTGAAAAACGGCTTCCACTGTCCATCATAAGCCATTTTCTCGCCCATTTCAAGCAACGACATTATATCAATATTGAAAATTTCTGCTTCGCTAAAGCCTTCCACCAAATAGGAAAACAAGACAGTTCGAATAGCTAAGTTGGGAACTTTGAATTGTTAGTATTCCAAAATAATAAAGCAGCGATATAAAATTTTCCTTCGCAATGAGTTTTTCGGCCGGAAAAGACGATACAATATTGGTATGTAGTTCGCCATCTTCTGCTATTTTTTTAATCGTCGAAAAGTTTCCATTTACTTTTTTATCCAAAATAATAAGATGGCGCAATTTACCATAATCAATGCGGATATTATTATCAACTAAAACATCAGGGATTTTTTTATTAGCCAAATAATTAACCATAAAATATAAAGTCATATCCGAATTATACACCTTTTCGTCGACAGAATCTTTGGCGAAGCAATAATTATTGTACCATTCGCGCATTACCACAAGTAGGTTTTCAATTGGTTCATTAATTATTCCGGCATCTTTATAGTGGTTGAGCATCGTAATTACCTCTCCTTCGGTAAATCCTATAATGGAATTAAATTGGACATCGGTAGTGATATTTTTGGCAATATTAAAACCACTCGTTACATCGTCTAAAGTTACAGGCGAAACACCCGTAATGAAAATCTTTTTCAACGAAGCGTTTTTATCCGTGGTGGCCAGTTTTATTTTGTTGAAAAACAATCGAAAAAAACCATTTCCATGGGTGATGTCAGCGTATTTGAGTTCACCATGCTGACTAAGTATAGTGTTAGTAAAATTATCGTATTCGTCAATAAATAAGTAAATGGATAAGTTTTTTCGCTTACAACTATCTGTAATATATTCAATTTTTGACTCTGCAA
>JFJP01038920.1_pt1 | contig 15813 bp, 10 predicted proteins | sample 431651 | NCBI WGS metagenome assembly JFJP01 (sample SAMN02602958, study PRJNA72255) | Microbial mat metagenome, whole genome shotgun sequencing project. | biome: fresh water; feature: sink hole; material: water; isolation source: purple microbial (photo- and chemosynthetic) mats found in... | reverse complement strand
GGAGCATATCCAAGGCACAGAAACACATTCGAAACCTACAAGAATTACAACACATTACAGCCAAATCACATCTTTAAGGAATAGAACAATTGCCAATAATCTCAAGAAATACTTTCTTGGTGGAAATTCGGTCATTGAGTGCGTTTTTTGCGCTAATATTTACAAATTGTATCGCGAAATTTCAGAAGATCCTGACTTGGATATTTTCCAGCTTCTCAAGGAAATACCTCAGAATAAGGAACTTCTATCGGCTTACAAGAGAAATGATTTCGCTGAAATTTACATGTTTTTCGACTATGATGGCCATGATAGCCTTGCGGACGACAGCAAAGCGCGCACAATTGTAAACTTCTTTCGAGAAGAAACAGAAAATGGAAAAATCTACATCAGCTATCCGATGGTCGAGTCGTTGAAACACTACTCAGAATCAATAGACTTTAAGAATCTGAAGGTCAAGGCAAAAGACAACATTAGATACAAACAAAATGTTGATGCTGAAGCAAAAAGCGATTTGAAACAGTTTTCAAAATATACGCAAGAAACATGGATAACGCTGATTGATGCCCACCTCCGAAAAGCAAATTTTATCACAAGCAATAGTTATTCGATACCAAAGAAAAACAGTATTCAGCAAAATGCGATTTTGTCAAATCAAATTGAAAAATACATCAGCAATGACTCTACTGTTGCTGTATTGAGCTCATTTCCTGCGTTCCTATTTGAATATCATGGGTATGATTACATCTGTAAATTCCTTGATGTTCAACAATAAGTGTTTCCATAGCATCACGACAGCAAATTTTCCCCGGGTTTAGTCCGCTGCGTTAGGGCTTGTGCAAATTGAAAGCCGACCCTCAAAGCGTGTGTTGCCCCCAAGAAAGCAACTCGGCAAAGGATTTCCAGGTTTTGCAACTTTTGCTGTAATTTTGGGTCCACCCATTGGCAGAAACGTTTTCTCGGCTGGGCAGCAGCATATTTCCGAAGAAAAATGGACGAAACGCAAATCCTTGTAGGCGGCTATCGCTTCACTAGCCTCGAAGCCAAGGCGGCCTTTTGTCGGCGGATGATCCACGCGCACAGCAACTCGCCCGAGCACAACGACCTTTGGCGGCATTATCCGATGCTCTACGACCATGCCGAGGAGGCGTTCCTGATCTTTCCCTTCATTCCGGGCATCAGCGGCGAGCTTTCGCGGCATGAGACTTTCCTGCCCCACAGCCGCGCCCTTACGGACCTGCTGAGCCTGCGCGACCGCGACCTGCTGGCCAGCATGAAGCGCCACAGCCTGGCACTCTGGAACGAGCTTGGCCCCGAAGACGCCCTGAGCTGGAAATCCGACTTCCACATCCGCCTGGGCGCCCAAGAGGGCGATCGCCACTGGGTCAACATGGAAGTGCGTCCACTGGCCTTCGACCTCGGCGAAAGGGTCTGGCTTACCTTGGGCATGTTGCGGATGCGCCAACCCCGCGGCCTTTCCTTCCCGCATTTCCGCGACACGCAGACCGAGCAGGCCGCCTTGGTCGATACGGCCACCGGCCAGCTCCAAAGGGTCAGCAAGCTGGAACTGCAAATCATCTACTACGCCAGCCTGGGCAGCAATTTCAGCACCATGTCGCGGCAGCTTGGCCTGAACCGCAAGGTCCTTTCGAGCGCCGGGCAGGAGCTGGCCGAGCGCCTGGGCTACGCCGACCTGCGCGCCTTGCTCCTGGCGCTGGAGTTCTGAGCCTAGCCGAGGCTGCCCAAGCGCAGGCTTCCGTCCCGGGCGATGCGTGCGGCCATGTCGGCCGCCCAGGCCTGGTAGGCTTGTCGCGAAGGGTGGACTCCATCGCTGAAAAGCTCGGCGACGCGGCCCGGGCTGGCGTCCGCGCCCAGCCAGTCGCCCAGGCGGATCGGCTCTTCGACGAAGCGGAAATCGCCCCGGCGCGCGGCCAGCTCCTGCGTGGCACGGCCCAGCGAGCCGACCCAGCGGCCCAGCACGAAGCGCAACAGCGCCGGAAAAGCCGGAAACTCGCCGATCGGCGGCAGGGCGCAGAAGAGCACGGGCACGCCCGGCAGACGCACGCCCAGCGCGTCGAGCAGGCGCCCGACGGCGGCCTTCCAGCGGGCGGGGCGGCGCAGCGCGAAGGCGTCGTTGGCGCCCAGGCCCAGCACCACCAGGTCGAAGGGCTCGGCACCGAGCGCTGGCAGGACCTCGCGGCGCAGGCTTTCGGCCGTGCTGCCGCTCCGGGCGAGGACCTGCCAGCGCACCGGCCTCCGCAGCCGGCGCGCCAGCTCGTGGGCCAGGCTACCCGCGAAGCCCTCCTCGTGCGTGCGTACCCCGACGCCCGCCATGGTGCTCTCGCCCGCGACCAGCAGCCGCAGCTCGGGGCGGGCAGGCTCCGGGCCGGGCGCGAAGCCGCTCGGATGCTCCGCCTCGGGCAGGCGGGGCACCTGCCGGCGCACTTTCAAGGCCTGCAAAAGCAGCACGGGCAGAAGCGGAATCGCCAGCAAAGTCAGCAGCGCGTGTCTCATGGCAGTGGGTTATCGTTGATCAGAAAGGGCACAAAAAGCGTCCGGGCGCGGAGAGGCATCTCCCGAAAATGCCTTTCAATCCTCCTCCGGCTCGGGCGGGGCGGAGCGCAGGCCCTCGAAGACGACCTTGGCCTTGGCCATGCCGATCTGCTCGGCGATCTGCTCTAGGCTTGCCTGGCGGATGGCTTCGACGGATTGGAAAAAGGTCAGGAGCTTTTCCTGGGTCTTGTCCCCTACCCCTTTGATGCTGGCCAGTTGCGAGCGGACCAGGGCCTTGGAGCGCTGGTCGCGGTGGAAGGTGATGCCGAAGCGGTGGGCCTCGTTGCGCAGTTGCTGGATGAGCTTGAGCGACTCGGAGTTCTTGTCGAGGTAGAGCGGCACGGGGTCACTGGGGAAGTAGATTTCCTCGAGGCGCTTGGCGATGCCGATGACGGCGATCTGGCCGCGGATGCCCAGCTCGTCGAGGGCCTGCATGGCGGCGCCGAGCTGGCCTTTGCCGCCGTCGATGATGATGAGCTGCGGAAAGGAGACGCCCTTGGAGAGCAGCCTTTTGTATCGGCGATAGACGACCTCGTGCATGGAGGCGAAGTCGTCGATTCCCTCGACGGTCTTGACGTTGAAGTGGCGGTAGTCGGCCTTGCTGGGCTTGGCGTTCTTGAAGACGACGCAGGAAGAGACGGGGAAACTGCCCTGAAAGTTGGAGTTGTCGAAGCACTCGATGTGGACGGGCTTCTCGGCCATGCGCAAGTCTTTCTGGAGGGTGGCCATGATGCGTTCGGCTGCGGTGTCGGTCTTGGCCTTTTCGCGCTGGCGTTCGCGCTCCAGCTTGAAGTACTTGGCGTTGCGGGTCGAGAGGTCGAGCAGGGTCTTCTTGTCGCCGATCTTGGGCACGATGGCGCGGGCGTCGGCCACGGGGTAGTCGAGCTCGAAGGGCACGATGATTTCGGGGGACTGGCTGGCGAAGCGCTGGCGAAGCTCGAAAATGGCCGTCGGGAGGACTTCCTCGATGGTCTCGTCGAGGCGGATCTGGATTTCGACGGTATGGGCCTGGATGATGGCGCCGTCCACGACGCGGAGGTAGTTGACGTAGGCCCTCTCCTGCCCTTCGACGATGGAAAAGACATCGACGTTGTGGATCTTGGGGTTGACAATGGCCGATTTGCTCCGGTAGTTTTCGAGCAGTTGCAGGCGTTCTTTGTAGGCCTGGGCCTGTTCGAACTCGAGGGCTTCGGCGGCTGCGGCCATTTTCTCCTTGAGGAAGGCCATCAGGGAAGAGATGTTTCCCTTGAGGATGCGCCGGATTTCGTCCACCTTTTCCAGGTAGTCTTTCTCGGATTGCTTGCCCACGCAGGGAGCCAGGCAGTTGCCGATGTGGTATTCGAGGCAGACCTTGAACTTTCCGGCCTCGATGTTGGCGGGCAGCAGGTCGAGGCGGCAGGTGCGGGGCTTGTAGAGTTGCCGGACGAGCTCGAGCACGGCGTGCATCATCCGGCCCGAGGTGTAGGGGCCGAAGTACTCGGAGCCGTCCTTGGTGGGATTTCGGGTGGAGAAGACCCGCGGGAAGCTCTCGTTCTTGAGGCAGATCCAGGGGAAGCTCTTGTCATCTTTGAGCAGGACGTTGTAGCGGGGCTGGTACTTTTTGATGAGGTTGTTTTCGAGCAGAAGGGCGTCCGATTCGGTCTCGACGACCAGGTGCGAGAGGTCGGTGATCTGGCGGACCAGAATTCGGAGCTTGGCGCTGTCGTGGCTCTTGCTGAAATAGGAGGTAACCCGTCGCTTGAGCCGCTTGGCTTTGCCGACGTAAATGACCGTGCCTTCCTTGTCGCGGAAGAGATAGACGCCCGGCAGTTCGGGCAGGCCCTGGACCTTGTCGCGGAGTTGCTCGTTTTCAATCATGCCCAACAGTTGTTTTTCCTGCCGCGAAAGTGTCGATTCGCACCCAGACCTCCAAAGGTTTCACGTGGAACAATTCCAGGCCACCCTCCCCCACCCCGGCCAGGCGCCGAGCTCGCATCTGCCCAAAAAAAACAAAACGTCGGGACGGAAGAAGCGCCGCCCAGACGATCGTTCCACGTGGAACCAGCCTGCGCAAGCCGCCGAGCAGGAGCATCCACCAAAAAAAAACCGCGCCCGAAAAGGCGCGGCAAAGAGGATGCAGAGCATCGGCGAAATGTTCCACATGGAACTAACGGCCCATGTGGACCAGCAGCACGTTGATGTCGGAGGGAGAAACGCCCGTGATGCGGGACGCCTGGCCGATGGTCTGCGGGCGGATGTTCGAGAGCTTCTGCCGGGCCTCGGTCGAAAGCGAGAGCAGGCGGGCGTAGTCGATCTTGGGGTCGATCTTCACGCCTTCGAGGCGGCTGAGCTTGGCGGCAATCTCGCGCTCGCGGTCGATGTAACCTTCGTACTTGATCAGCACTTCGGCCGCCTCAATGACTTCCTCGCGCAGGTCGCCGAACTGTTCCGCAAGGGCGGACAGGTCGGGCAACAGGGCCAGGAGCTTCGCGAAATCCAACTCGGGGCGGAGCAGCAGCTTGCGAAGGCGCAGGGCATGCTTGAGCGAAGCACTACCCAGGCTCTCCAGGAAAGGATCGACCTCCTCGGGCTTGACGCTCCGCTCGTCGGCGAAGTTGAGCAAGGCCTGGACGTGGGCCTGCTTAGTCAGGAAGCGCTCGTAGCGCTCGCGACTGGCCAGGCCCAGGCGGTAGGATTTCTCGGTCAGGCGGGCGTCGGCGTTGTCTTGGCGGAGCAGGATCCGGTACTCGGCCCGCGAGGTGAACATGCGGTACGGCTCATCGACGCCCTTGGTAACGAGGTCGTCGATCAGCACGCCGATATACGCCTCGTCGCGGCTGAGCACGAAAGGCTCCTGGCCGTTGATCTTGAGGTGGGCATTGACGCCCGCCATCAGGCCCTGCGCGGCGGCTTCCTCGTAGCCGGTCGTGCCGTTGATCTGGCCGGCGAAAAACAGGTTCTCGATGCGCTTGGTCTCCAGGCTGTGGTAGAGCTGCGTGGGCTGGAAGAAGTCGTACTCGATGGCGTAACCGGGGCGGAAGATGCGCACCTTTTCGAGGCCGCGGATCTTGCGCAGGCCTTCCAACTGCACCTCCAAAGGCAAGGACGAAGAAAAGCCGTTGATGTAATACTCGACCGTGTCGCGGCCTTCCGGCTCCAGGAAAAGCTGGTGCTTGTCCTTCGACGCGAAGGTTACGACCTTGTCCTCGATGCTGGGGCAGTAGCGCGGACCGATGCTCTTGATGGTTCCGTTGAACATGGGCGAATCGACGAAGCCTAGGCGCAAGGTCTCATGGACCTGGGGGCTGGTGTAGCCGATGTAGCAAGGCCGATGGACGCCCAGGGTCTCCGTCTGGGGCATGAAGGAAAAATGGCCCGGCTTGGGATCGCCCGCTTGTTCCTCAAGTTGGCTGAAGTCGATGGAGCGACCGTCGAGGCGGGCCGGGGTGCCGGTCTTCATGCGGCCCGTCTCGAAGCCCGCGGCCAGGAGCTGCTCGCTCAGGCCGAAGGAGGCCGGCTGCGAGGCCCGCCCGCCGGACGACTGCTTGCGGCCCACGTGCATCAGGCCGTTGAGGAAGGTTCCGTTGGTCAGGACGAGCGATTTGCAATGCAGGCGCGTGCCCATGCTGGTAACGACGCCCTTGGCCTTGCCGTCTTCGAGGATCAGCTTGGTAACGGTATCTTGCCAGAACTCGAGGTTGGGAGTGCTTTCGAGCAGGCGCCGCCAGGCGATGGGGAACAGTTCGCGATCGCATTGCGAGCGGGGGCTCCACATGGCGGGGCCTTTGGATTTGTTGAGCATCCGGAACTGGATGCTGGTCATGTCCGTAACCAGGGCGGTGTAGCCCCCCAGGGCGTCGATCTCGCGGACGATCTGGCCCTTGGCGATTCCGCCGACAGCCGGGTTGCACGACATGCTGCCGAACTTGTGCATGTCCATCGTTACCAGCAGCACCCTCGAACCGAGGTTGGCGGCGGCGGCAGCAGCTTCGCAGCCCGCATGTCCACCCCCAACGACGATGACGTCATAGACTTCTTGCTCCATCATAAGGCTTCAAACGAATAAGTTATGGCCGCGAAAGTAGCCATTATTCATTTCGGACTTTCAAGTCCAGATAAAAATCCTCCTTGGCCCGCATGGCCTTTTCCTCGGCCGGAGTCTTGTCGCCATAGCCGCAAAGATGCAGCACCCCGTGGGCCATGACGCGGGCCAGCTCGTCGTCGAAAGGCAGGCCCAACTGGCGGGCGTTGTCGGCCACGCGGTCGATGCTGATGAACAGGTCGCCCGAAACGCGCGCCTCGGTGCCGTAGTCGAAGGTGATGATGTCGGTGTAGAAATCGTGCTGGAGGAACTGCTGGTTGGTGCGCAGCAGGGCCTCATCGGATGTGAAGATGAGGTTGACGGGCCCCGGCTCAAAGCCCTCGTGCCGGACGAGGGCCTCCAGCCAAAGCGCTTGACTCTGGTGGCCGCGCAAGACGAAATCCACCTCCTGGCTATGGAACTGGAAAAGGCTCATCGCTTGAATTGGATCATCAGGGTGCTGCCCCCATCTTCAAAATCCACGTAGTCGGCCAATTTGCGCATCAGGAAGACGCCGCGGCCGTTGGGTTTCTCGATGTTCTCGGAAGTGGTCGGGTCGGGAACGTGCGAGTAATCGAAGCCAGGGCCTTGGTCCCTGACGATGAAGACGACATGGTCCGGATTGACCTTGCAACTGACGAAGACCTTCAGGGCCGGATTGGACCGGTTGCCGTGCATGATGGCATTGGCCACGGCCTCGATGATCGTCACGAGCATGTTGCCATAGACCTCTTTGCTCAAGGAGCAGTACTCGGCGACCTCGTCAACCAAATTCTCGGCGATGGAAATGTTCCGCTTCTCCGAAGCGAACTCGACCTGTTTGAACATGGGCATCACTGGTTTAGATTGAGCATGTACTCTTTGTACATTTCCTTGTAGTAGTTGTGGAATTTCAGGGAATTGAAGTCGAGGTTTTCGCGGAAGATGTCGCCCTCGCCCAACTCCTGGAAGATTTCCTCGGGGTTGGAAAGCGGATGCTCCTGCGGACGCTCGGCCTGGCGCTGTTCCGAGAACTCGCGCTTCTCTTCCGATTCCTGGGCCTCGAGCAGACGCGTGAGGATCTGCTGCTGGCGGAACAGGGTCTCGGGGGTGATTTGTCGGTTGATGATGTCGTTCTCGTTCTGCTCGATCATGTCCTGGGCCTCCTCCATCAGTTCGCGGGCCTGGTCTCCCACCCCGCCGTTCTGCATGAGCTGGCGCATCATCTGGTTGTACATTTCCTGCTGGCGCATCATCTCGCCGAGCTGCTGGTTCATCTGCTGTCCGCCGGGCATCTGGCCCTGCTCCAGCATCTGCAACATCTGCTGCATCTGGTCTTGCAGGCGCTGCTGCATGTCGCGCATCTCGCCGATCTCGCCGCCCGAGCCTTCGCCCGGCTTCGGGTTGGGCTTGCCGCTGCCGCTTCCGCTCGACGAAGCCGAAGACTCCATGTTCTCAAGCGACTCGGCCAGAAGCAGAGCCAGGTCGTTGGCCGAGGTCATGATGAACTGCTGGCGCATCAGGGCCTGGGGCTTGTTGCGGCTGTCGAGTTCGCGCTGGGCGCCCTTGATGTCGCGCTGGATCTTGAGGAGCAGCTCGTTGACGTAGGAGCTGACCTCGGGCGCCCGCTTCGACAAGGCCACGAGCGAGTCGTTGATGACCTTGAAGTTGTTTTCGAGCGTCGTCTGCCGGTCAATCGCCTCAACGTACTTGGGGTCGCTGCTGGCCAGCGGCTCGATGGATTTCATCAGGTCCTCCTGGTCGAACGAAAAGCGCACCAGGTTGTCGAGGATCTGCCGGAGCGTCTCGGCGTTCTCGCCCTGTTGCTGCTGGATGTTCTGCGACATCATCTGTTGCATCTGCTCCGAGAGCTGTTGCAGGTTCTGCGAGTTGTTCTGCTGGTTCTCCGAGGCCTTGTTGTTCTTGTTCTGCTGCAAATTCTCTTGTCCCTCTTGGAACTCCTGCTCGATCTGCTCGCGCTGTTCTTGGAACTCCTGAAGGTCCATGGGCTGCGAAAGCTCCTCGTTCATCTCCTGGGTCTGCTCGTATTCTTCCATGAGCTGCTCGAAGCGCTCTTGCTGCTCTTGCTGCATCTGCTCAAGGTCTTGCTGGGGAAGTTCCTCTTCTTCGGTCATTTCCGCAAGGCGCTCCTGCTCCTCCGACAACTGCTGCAAATCCTGGCTGAGCTGCTCCATGCGCTGCTCCATCTCGTAGCGCTCCAGCATCTCCATGTTGCGGTCCAACTGGTTCGAGAAGTTCTCGAAAGACATTTCCATCTCTTGCGAAAGGTCGTTGAGCTTTTGCGGGTCGAACTGCTCTTGCAGCTCTCGGATGCGCTCCATCATCTCCTTCATCTCGTCCGTGAGCAGGTTGTCCATCATCTCCTGCAACTGCTTCTGCTTTTCCAAGAGCTCCTGCGTCTGCTCGTCGAAGGCCTGCATCAGCTCGTCGCGCTGCTCGTTCTCCTCGGCGATTTCTTCCAAGAGCTCCTCAAGTTGCTGCTGCTTCTTCAAAATTTCGTTCAAGGTGGCCGACTGCTCCCACGAGGAGGTGTTCTGGTTGATGACGTTCTGCTGGAGGTCGGAGATGCTGTTCTGGATTTCCTGCACCAGGGTCTGGCTCTGCTGGAGTTTCTCGCGGATGTTCGAGTTGCTTTGCTGGGCCTGCTCGTTAAGCTCGGCCGAAGACGGAACCGTGAAGTCGAACTCCTGCGAGCGGGCCGACTTCGCGCCGTTGACCTGGTCGTTGTCCCAGACCTCGAAGAAGTAGCGCAAATCGCCGTTGCCCTGCGGGTCGAGCTGCGAGAAGTCCACGGCGTGGTAGAACTGCTGGGCCGTCTGCGCGGGCGACATTTGCAGCGCGACGCTCTTGATGTCTTGCGGCTTGTCGGCCTGGTAGTAGCGGAAGGCCAGGCGGCTGAAGCCGTAGTCGTCGGTGATGCGCCCGTTGAAGTAGAAGACCGAAGGGCGGAGGCTGTCGCGCACCATGCGCAGGTCGATGGTCGGATGCACGTCGGGAATGACGTTGAGCTTGTAGCTCACGACCTTCTCGCGGGTGAAATGCCGGTTGGCCACCGACACATCGTAGCGCAGCGACTGCATGGCCCGGCGCTCCAGCTCGATGCCGCCCTCGTGCAGCGGGCCCGAGAGCGTGGTCGAATCGGAAAAGAAGAACCACAGGCTGTCGAGGTCGCGCGTGTCGAAGTGCCAGGTGATGCGGCTGCCCACCGGAACCGTCAGGTCGCCGACGTTTTCGAGCACGCGGTCGCGCTCGCCCGTGTATTCAGGCACATCGACTTTCAGGCTGAAGTTCAGGATAAGCGGCGTGGGCAGGACCTTGATCTTGTAGTCCGCCGACTGGTATTGCTCGGCGCTGAAGCGGATGTCGATGCTGTTGTTGATGCTCTTGAACTGGTAGGCGAAGCGCGAGTTGCCCCTGCGCTCCATCACGAACGCGTTGCCGCCGTACTCGACCCGAACCTCGGCCGGCACGTAGCTTCCGGTGATCTGAAGCTCAACTTCAAAATCCCCACCCTTTTCCACTACCAACGAATCCGTTAGCAGGTTAAAGGCAAAAGGCGCCGGAGGCTGGAAATGCGTCTGGTAGTTCACCAGGCGGCCCGTCCCCTCGGTCAGGATAGAAGGGAAGAAGAAATAGATGAGCGTCACCATGCCCAGGACTCCGCCCAGGATCTTGGCGTATTTGCCATTGTCGCGGGTGTTGATGGCCGAGGGGAACGGAAGCGACTCCAGGCTGCGCGCCCGCTGTTCGATGCTCGCCATCACCAGCTCGTAGGAACTGCCGCCCGACTGGCCCTTCGCCGCCAACTCCAAGGTATTGAGCAGCTTGTCCTCGACATGTGAAAAATGCCTTGAAATGATGGTCGCCGCCTGGCGGTGGCTGATGACCGGGCCAATCTTCGCGAACTTCATCACCGGCAACACCACGTAGTAGATCAGCACCACCGAAGCCAGGCTCAGGCTGGCGAAGAACAAGACCGTCCGGACAGGCACCGAGAAGTTCCCGAAATACTCCAGCATGGCCAAGACCGTGAAATAGCTCACCAGGATCAGCAAGGTCAGCAAGGCCCCTTTGATGATCTGGTTCTTGTAGTATTTCTTGATGAAATCATCAAGCTTTTGTATCAGTCTTTCGTATTGGCTCATAACGGTTCGCTTTGGGCGTCCAAATATACGTGAACCTTCCGCTTTGGTTTTCCGCCTGAAAAACGGACAAAGAAGGCCACGAGATTTGAACAAATTGATTTTCAGGGCATTGAATTGAAAAAACGAGAGAAAAGGACGGATGTTAAAAATGATTAACGGCAATCAGGCCCTCCGATGGGCCCATTTCAGGGAACCGGGGCCAGCCAGAGCAGCGGATCGAGCTTCTCTTGGCGGTGCCAGACCTGGAATTTCAGCAGGCTGTTGTCGCCCGGCTCGGCGTGGATCGTCCCCAGGATATGCCCCGGGGCGACTTGCTGCCCTTTGACCACCGAGACGGCCGAAAGGTTTGAATAGAGCGTGTAAAACTCTCCGTGCGCCAGCAGGATGGCCTTGTTGGCCCCCGGCACGGCCACCACGTCCGAGACCCGCCCGGCGAACACGGCCCGCGCCTGGGCGCCCGCCTCGGCCCGGATGTCGATGCCGTTGTTGGCCACGAAGATGCCCGCCAAGACCGGATGCTCGCTCACGCCGAAGCGGCCGCTGACCACGCCCCGCTGGACAGGCCAGGGCAGACGCCCGCGCTGCTCGCCAAAGTCCGCGCCCGCGGCGGCCGATGTCGGCAGACTGGGCAAGGGAGCCGACGACGCGCTCGCCTGCTCGGCGGCCTCAGCCATGCGGCGCAGCTCCTCGGCGATGCGCTCCACCACCGCGCGATCCAGGCCTTCGGCCTCCGCCTTCTGCGCCTCCAGCGCGCGCCGCAGCTCCGCCACCCGGCGCACCAGCTCCGCCTGCATCGTTTCCTGGCGCTGCCGTTGCTGGCGCAGGCGCTCGGCCTCCTGGCGGCGCTCCTCCATCAGCCGCTCCTTCTGGTGCGAAAGTAGCGCCAGGCCGCCCAGCTTCGCGTTCAGCTCGGCCCGCTTGCGCAGCAGGAGCTCCGCCTGCCGCTGCCGGTACTCGGCCAGTTGCGAAAAGTACAGCATCCGCGCGTAGGCCTGGTTGAACGACTCCGCCGACAGGATGAACAGCAGCTTGTCGTGGCTGTGGTCGTAGCGGCTCGCTTGGACGATCAGCGCGGCATACTCGGCCCGCTGGCTCTCGATTTCGCCCTGGAGCTGCGCGATGGCGCCCCGGGCCTGCTCCATCTGGATGTTGATCTGCAGCACCTCGTCGTTGTAGGCCCCGATCATCGCCTCGCGGTCGGCGATCTGCGCGCCCAGCAGCTCCAAGGCCGCCACGCTCGCCTCCAGCTCGGCGCCTGACTTTTCGAGCAGCCGCTCCGTCGTGGCGATGCGCACCGCCAGGATCTCCATGCGCTGCCGCGCGCTGCTGCCCGCCTGGCCGAAGACCAGCAAGGGCATCACAAGAAAAGCAAGAAGGTAGAAAGCGCGCTTCATGGTCGCACGATGGGTTGGTAGTGGCTCGGAATCTCGAACGGAAACGTCAGCCCGCGGTCCAGCTCCAGGCGCAGCACCTCGAGCTCCGTCCGGCTTTCGCCGTCCCGGTCGCGGGTCGTGAGCGTGAGGCCCGACACAAAGGGGATGCCGTCCACCTCGGTGGGAAGACCGTAAAGCACCGACAACACTTTCGCATTCTGGTAGTCCTTTAATTCCATGCTCCTGGGCCAACAGTCTTGAAATTCGTAGCGATGCCCTATCATTCCATCCCGAATGGCGGTCAGCAACTGCTCGTCGGTGTAAGAACGAAGCACTTGGGAAGAATCTTCGGACATGAACAGGTAGCGAGAAAATGGCTTTTCCGCGTCGCGGAGAGCCGGATATTCGGCCACGACGCCCGTGAGCAGGGCCTCAAGGTTGCGGTAATCGATCGCGAGGCCGTAAACCTGCTGGAAATAAGCGTAATCGCCCGCGAAATAGCTCTGCTGGATCTTGTTCATGAAGAACAGGCTGTCGGGCCGAAGCAGCACCCGGACCAGCTCGATGCCCAAACCGGGGCTAAGGGTGAGCCAGACGGCGCTATCCCGCACGATGCGGCTGACGCCCGTGAAATGGATTTCCTGTCGATTGGAAAAGTTCGTGGCCCGGAACTTCATGGTCATGCTGTGGAAATTGGGCTGCCTCGACGCGACGCAGCGCAGAAAATCGGCACGTGAATCGACCAGCACGATCGAATCTTCCCCCGAAGGCAAAATCTGCCGGCCTTTGCACGATGAAAACCCGAAGGCCATGAGCAGCATGAACAAGAAGGCCAGGATCCACGACCAGTAGAACTGCCTGGCCGGACATGACCCTCCCCCACCCTTTCGGCAAGTTGGGCTCATTCGACGATCCTTTCCTCAACGATTTTGCGCTGCACGGCCTCCGAGGCTCCGCCTTCCGAAAGCGCCTTGCGCCACTGCCGCAGGGCCAACTCCTTCTCGCCCAGGGTGAAAAGGATGTCGCCATAGTGCTCGTAGGCCGGTCCGCCCGAAAGGCCGTTGCGGAACGCCTGCTCCATGAGGCCCCGGGCCTCCTGGCTCTTGCCTTGGCGGTGCATCACCCAGGCCTTGGCGTGCAGCAAGACCGGCTGCCCCGGATGCTCGGCCAGGGCCTCGTCCACCAGGCGGGTGGCCAGGTCGAGGCGCTGGCCGCGGTCGGCCAGGAACAGGGCGTAGTCCTTCTTGGCCACCAGGTGCGCCGGGTCCAGGTCCAGGCAGTCGGCGTAAGCCTTCTCGGCCTTGTCGTACTGGCCCAGTTGGTCGAGGGCGTGGGCCATGAGGAAGCTGAACTCCGCCATCATCGCCGGGTCGAACGAGATGCCCAGGCCCATGCGCGCCCAGTCGAGGGCCTGCTGCGCCTGCTTGAGCTCCAGCGCGCCACTGACGGCGTACAGGTAGAGGATCGGCTCGTTCGGGAAGAGCGAGACCGACTGCTCGCCCAAGTCGTAGAGCGGCTGCATGTGGTTGAGCTGCGAGTTGAGGTACTGCAAGCGCAGCCACACGTCGATGTCGGCGCTCGAAAGCTGGATGACCTTGAGGTACTGGTCGAGGGCACGCTCCAGCTCGCCCTCGTCGAACAGGTACTCGGCGAAAAGCTGGTGCGCCCGGGCGTCGGAAGGATGCGCCTCGATCAGCAGGTTGAGCAGCGTGTGGTAGAGCTCCTGGGCGTCGCGGTCGGCGGCCTGGAAATAGACGCCGTCGCCCAGCACGTCCAGCTTGGCCTCCAGGTCCAGCTCGGGGTTGGCGAAAGCCTGCTCCAGGTAGGCCTCCGACGGCTGGCGCTGGCCTTGCAGGCGGTGGAAGTTCGCCAGCGAGAGCTGCACGTAGCCATTCTGCGGGTCGGTCTCCAGCAGGCTCTCATAGACAGCGGCGGCCTTCTCGTACTGGCCCAGCCCGGCGTAAGACTCGGCCAGCAGGCCCCGGTAGGTATATTGGCCCGGATAGGCGGCCACGAGCTTTTCGAGCTCGGCGGGCGCCTTCTCGGGCTGGCCCATCGCCCCCAGCAGCTCGGTCTTGCGGAAGGTCAGCTCCTCCGAGACGCCCATCTTGAGCTCCATCTGGTCATAGACCGCGTAGGCCTCGGCGTACTGGCCGTTGTCGATGTGCAACTGCGCCAGCTCGTAGCGGAACTGCATGACCTCGGGCATCATCTGGACGACTTCCTGGTAGAGCTTCACGGCCTCGCGCAGGTTGCCCAGCTCCAGCTCCAGCTCGGCCTTGCGCAGCTTGTACCAGTGGTTCTGCTCCTGCCCGCGGATGGCCATGTCGATGTTGTGCCGCGCGCCCTCGAGGTCGCCCGCCCGAAGGTACAGGCCCGACAGCTCGTAGCGCGCCGCCGTGCTGCGCGGGTTGATGGCCAGGGCCTGCTCCAGGTTCAGGCGGGCATCGTCCCAGTTGGTGAGCATCTTCTCGCGCAGGCCGTCCGAAAACAGGGCCTGGAACGCCAGGTAGTCCTCTTCGGTGAGCTCGCCCAGCGAGGCCGCTCCGTTGGTCAACTGCTCCTTGGGCTTGCACGACTGGCTGAGCGTGGCGGCCAGGGCTATCCAGATCCATTTCTTCATGGCGCGTGGGTTTGGGTATCGAACGCAATCTCGCGGCGGGGCTTGCCCGCCGTGCCGCGAATTTCGGCTTTTTTCGCTTAGCGCTGGGCATCGTTGCTTTTTTGCTAGACCAACCCACGCAGATCGAACCAGAATCGCCTCCACCGCGCATTCGAAAGGGGCGTAGCCCTGGCATCTTGAATCGACGATTGGCCATGCCGCGAGATTATGGCGCCCTTTCAGGGCTTGGAACGTTGGTGGGGTCGCGGCTCCATGGGCTTCACCATGGCTATGTTATTTCGCCCTTTCAGGGCTTTTTGCGGGCGATGGGCCTCGCGGCATTTTGATAGCCCAACCCCGAAGGGGTGAAATGATTGTAGAAAGCGCATCCAAGACAGAGAAAAGAGCCCCGAAGGGGTGAAATGATCCTCATCGGGAAGTTGGGCCGAACAACGCCACCCCTCCGGGGCTTTTGCGGCGGGTTTTCAGGGGCGTAGCCCTGGCATCTTCGTAGAAACGTGTCGACGATTGGCCATGCCGCGAGATTATGGCGCCCTTTCAGGGCTTGCGACGTTGGTGGGATCGCGGTTCCATGGGCTTCACCCATGGCTATGGTATTGCGCCCTTTCAGGGCTTTTTTCGGGCGATGCGGCTTTTTCATACCTTCCATTTTACAAATTCATGGGTGAAATAAGGTAATAAGGTTATTTTGACTCCGCCAATTGATTTTCTACTAAGGTTTTGCCCAAAAATAAGGTCTTATACCCAATCGCTTTCAAACGTGATGGATTGCCTTGAAGCCTCGCCCAACCCCGAAGGGGTGAAATGATTGTAGAACGCGTGGCCCAACCCCAGGACAGAACCCCGAAGGGGTGAAATGATAAGCGCCCAAGCCAAAGAAGAAAACCCCGAAGGGGTGAAATGATAAGCGCAGCCAAGCCAAAGAAGAGAACCCCGAAGGGGGGAAATGATAAGCGCCCAAGCCAAAGAAAAGAACCCCGAAGGGGTGAAATGATTGTAGAAAGCCGATTCAAGACAAAGAAGAGAACCCCGAAGGGGTGAAATGATCCTCATCGGGAAGAT
>JFJP01038776.1_pt1 | contig 15813 bp, 6 predicted proteins | sample 431651 | NCBI WGS metagenome assembly JFJP01 (sample SAMN02602958, study PRJNA72255) | Microbial mat metagenome, whole genome shotgun sequencing project. | biome: fresh water; feature: sink hole; material: water; isolation source: purple microbial (photo- and chemosynthetic) mats found in... | reverse complement strand
CCTGAAATTACGTAAGCACCCATATCGTGTGGTGTGTAATTGGCACGAAGAGCACCAGCAAAGTCATCGGTTACAGGTACATCGGTTGCACCAGATTGGTTTGCAGGTGAATTTGCCGAAGAAATATGAAAATCAGGGGTTGAAGCTATTGGGTCAACAAAGCCTGGGTCTACATTGCTCGAATGTGTATCTTTTGTATTCCCGGTAGCTGTACGCCAGTCGGCTAAAGTTGGATAACTTACTGAATTTGTATTTACTCTTACAGTTATTGGTGCAATTAAGATATTATTATCGGAAGTAGTAATATTTGATACAGCACTTGCTGTAAATATAGCTGACATTATTTCGCCGTTTGCGGCTTGTGTTGAAGTTCGTGTAACTACAAAAATATTATTTTTTAGCGTTAAATTAGGAAGTACGTTACCATCGCGATAAAAGGCAGAACAACCGGCGCCATACATAACTGAGGCATTAGCTTGCGAACCTCCAATGTATATCGTATTGTGGAATAAATTTACAACTTGTGAAGCTGTACCAGAACCTGTATGTACAATTCCTCTGATTTGCGAACTACTGTTAACGCCATTTCCAATACTTATTATATTGTTTTTAATGGTTGTACCACTGGCGTTATTGCCATTTAAACGTATGCCATGTAATATGGTTTCTTTCGATACAGTATTCGAAGTTTTAAAGTTGTATAGTAAGTTCTTTTCAATAACACTTGTATTAGCTCGTGCATCTAATGCAACTATTCCATTAGTACTGGTTTCGTCAGTTTCATCACAATGAATATCATATAGCTTATTGCCAGTATATGACCACAAAGCCGTTGGTATGGCAGTATTATGAACGTAAATTACACGTATAATAGTTGTATATTTACCAGTTGATTTATGTTTAAGTCCAAAAAATGTATTATTACTGATATTTCTTTCGGGTGTAGAAGCAGTAGGTGTTATATATAATCCCGATAGAGCAGTTGAAACTGTTCCGGTATATAGCATATCAATATTCGAAACTGTATTTCCAGTCCATGCATTTGCATCGGCTAAACCTGTTCCGTTACCATTAATATTAATCATATAACCACTTGAACCTGTAGTAGTAAAGGTTATATTTTTAATCGTATTGTTTTTAACGGTGCTGTTCAGGTTGACATTTATGGGCATAAAATTACCTGTGGTATTGAAAGTAGCTGTACCGCTATTGTCAGCTGCAGTACCTCCAATTACATTTCCTTCCACAAGGCTTTCGGCTCCTATGGAAGTGGCATCGAATGTAATGCTGTAAAAAGCAGCTTTGGTGTCGGCAATAGTCCCTGTCCAATAAATTTTATTGCTTAATACTTGCACATTCGATGATGGTCCTGTAACATGAACAGCAGCCGGAGTTCCATTGGCAGTTCCGGTAACATAGTTGTAATTATAGATATTATTAAATTGAATGGTGTTATATTCAGCTGCCGACGATGTTGTGCTGTTTACCAAAATCATGGTAACCGGTTTTGCCAAACCATCCATATCGCATATATCATTATTCATAATTGTATTGCCATTGTTGGCTTGTGCATCAAAATAAATAACGGCATTGTTGATAGTTGCAGTACCTTTGGTTACCGAAGCTCCTTTTACAAAACAGTTTTTTACGGTATTATTTACCGCAGCATTTGTAAAGAAAATGGTATGGGCCGATTCGGTATTCGGGTTTTGAATAGTAAGCATTGTTGCCCCCGAACGTGCCACACCATCAATAGTTACATAACTTGCTCCATCGAACACAATAGTTTTGTTCACTGTGGCAGTTACGGTAGGATTGGCAATAACTACAGCTGCACCCGTTGCCGGTTTAATGGTGATTTTGTTGGTTGCATTTGCCCCAGCAATAGCTGTTAAACTAATAGGATAAACAGTTTCGCCAGCGTAAGTTGCCTGAACTTCAATAACATAAGATTGAGAAATTGGCGTAGATGCTCCTACACTTTTAATGTAATCGTAAGCTGCCTGAATGGTGTTGTAGTTTACACCTGCTGATTCGGTTGCGGAACTTACCGTAATGTTAACAGAAGTAGGAATAAATACTCCTTTTGCGGCTTGTACACTTGCCATTCCAAACAGAATAGCCGACAAAAGCACGAAGGCTTTTTTGAAAGTAGAAAGTTTTTTCATGATAATAAATTTAATTGTTTGAAAATTTGTGTTTGTTGTCGGCAAATATAGGTCATTAAAATGTAAACGAAAGGTGTAAAATGATAACAATTTATGCCTCATTTAATAACTAAATGTAGCATCACAAATTTTTCACAATCAGAAAATTTCGTTATAACTCCCCAAGAAAATGTAATCGAGAGTATTAGTGTAATGTTAGCGTTGAATTGCCGCTTGCACCCGTCGCACCAAATACTCCGCATTGCTGAAACGAATGGCGACGGTAATGTATGATCCTCAAGTGCCTTGTCATCTCGAAACGAAGTGAGGGAAATAAAATACAAATATTATTTCCCTCCCGCTGGTCGGGATGACAAGGCGCTCATTGTGTGAAAACATCCGTCGCCCCAACATTTTCGCTAACAAAACTTATCCAGTGGCGACGGTGCGGAATGACTGGAGCAGTATTTTCAATAAATACTTGATGTAAAAAACCCATCGGCATTTTATTTTACCGATGGGTTTTGAGATTGAATATAAAACAATTCGTTTTATGCTTGGCTTTTATACGGATTGTTGTTGAAATGCGCTGGTGCATTAAAACCTACTTCGCCGGGCCCTGCTGGAGGTGCTGGTTCAGATGCTAATGCCAATGTAATTTCGTTGTCTAATGGGATAAGCTCTACTTGAGGAGCGATATATGCTTTTTTCATTTCCATGATATTTGTTTATTAGAGGTGAGAGCTAAGAAAGTAAGAGGCGAGTACTTGCTCCTTACCTCTTACTTTCTTGCATACTATTTTACAATTACTCTTGTTGATTCGTTACCCACTTTCACTACATACACTCCTGTATTCAGTTTAGAGTTTACAGTTTGCAGTTTGGCAGTTGTTTGTCCGTTTTCAATCATTTGACCCATTGCATTGTAAATAGCATAATTGCTCTTTTCGGGTGCAACAATGGTAATCTGATTGGCTCCGTTTACAAACACTTGTGCATTCAAGCTGTTGGCATTACGCATATCGGTTGTAGAACCAGCAGTGCGGAAAATCAAACTGAAACGATCGGCACTTGTTACTTGTGGTGTAAACTGATAGCCAATTACATTTTCGCTCAAATCTGTTTCGGCCAAGGTTACATTGTCTTTCAACATCAATTTTACACCTTCGGGCAGGTTGGTAATTTCGTTTGCCTTAATGCTAAACGACTCGGCACTTCCGGCTATAAATCCAACTCCAATTGGCGAATCCAACGGAATGGTATTCATACTGTTAATTACGAAACGTTCGTTTTGAAGCGTTGTATAAATCTCTGGAATTGCAGCATTGCCATTAGTCATTTTTGGCGCATCTAACGCATCCAAACCATTTTTTGCTTTGGCACTGAAATAAACCACTGCTTCGTCGGTATTAACACCATTACTTACTTGCAGGCGAACCAAGGTACGATCAGCGTTTTTAGCAGATGGTGCTTTTAGCATTTTGTCGGTTACAGGAGCATGTGAGCGCATAGTATTTGTAACTACAATTGGCGACGAAACACCTTCGACTGCACGTACCCAGAACGACTGCATAGGTGGAATTTTTACACTTGCACCGTTAGGAACACCCACACCATCGCCATTTATTGTCCAGAAACTATATACCAATTCGCTTTGTGCGTTTAGCACTTTGGTACGGTACCACAATGTAGTTGAACGTAGTTTGGCTGCATTGTCCACATCATCGGTAACGGCTGTCCAGTCTAAGTACGAAGGATATGGATTACCTACCAAGTTAAAGCCTGCTTTGTTGGCAGTGCCTGTGCGACTTGTTAGTGCGATATTTTTATTTCCGGTATTCAATGCACCTGTAAATGTGATATTTCCATTAGTCGATACCGATGCTGTATAGCCCTTACCCGTTTCGAAAGTAGAAGGACTTAACACCCAGCCCGTAGCACCTGCTACATCTATAACATCAGCTTCACTATAACCATTTAATGTAATAGTACCCGAAGCCACAGTTGGTAATGCTGTTGCCGAAGATGGACTTGACACATACCAGTTACGACCCGTAGTGAGGTATTGGTTTGTATTGTAAGTACCACCTGTACCACCTAAAGTTGCAGGAGTTAAAATTGTAGCAGTACCATCTTCGCTTGACGAAAGCAAGTTTAATGTTCCACTATTATTTAATGTAGTGCTCACTGTAAGTTGTTTGCCTGCATTTACATTTAATATAGAACCTGAATTTAATGTTAAATTTGGTGTGGTAATATTTGCATCTACATCTATTGTATGTGCATTTTGAATAGTTACCGAAGCAGCCGTTGCACTTGGAGCTAATGTGGCATTTGCCCAGTTGGTATTATCGGGTGATGCTTGCCAAGTTGCAGCAGTGCCCCAATTACCAGTGGCTAACGAACGATAGTTATCCGAAGCTGTCGAAGCGTATGTAAATTCATAAGCGCCAATGGCAGGAGTAGCTGCACGATTACCTACACCTGTATAATCATCAGTAACACCTGTTCCCGTTGCTCCTTTGGCAGCAACTGCCGTAGAGTAAGTTTGGACTCTTAAATCAGATGCACTCAAAAACTGAGGATTGCCTTCGGTACTGTTTTCATCATTAGTAATTTGAATTTCCGTATTACCACCACTTTGTTTCCATGCAGCCAAATTAGCGTAATCTTTTGTTGTACTGTATAAACCTAATGGAGAAGCCCAGTATAGGTTATTATTCATGTATTTAATTGATACATTCGTAGTATATGCAAATCGGAAAGCATAATGTTTGGCTGTTCCAATTTCAGAATTTTCACGTTGGTTTGCAAAAATATTATTTTTAATAGAATGATTTGTTGGAACTGTATTTCCACCTAAAAACATGGCAAATGTAGCATTGGTAGGACCACCGCTTTTAGTGGCAGTACCATTTATATAAATACTATTATGATAATTAAATACGTTCATTGTCTGATTTGCAGCTGTACCCAATGAATATTCTAATCCATAGATTATGGCATTACTTGTTACATCTGACCCGAGACTAATAATATTGTTCTTTATAGTATATTGTGGACCATTACCTGTTGCTCCACCTATTCCTTTAATTATTGGCGAACCTGTTGATATTGCATTGAGGTTATACACAAGATTGCGCTCCACAGTAGAAGTGCCACCCAATGTGTAAAGCCCATAGATCTCATTAGTAACCGTTGAAGAGCTATTTCCAGCTGTGAGGTTATAAACATTATTGCCTGTATAGTTAAAAGTATTGCCTGTGGCTGTACCTTGTGAATATATACCGTTTATTCTACAAGTAATACTTGCAGAGCTGCTTGTAAGTGTAAGGTCATTTACCGTATTGTTGCTAATATTCGAACTATATGGGTTAGCCACACTCCAAAGAATACCATTCATTGTAGCACCAGCTGTAACTTCCATGCTAATGTTTTTTACCTGATTGCCATAACATACATCATTGGCATTAGGCGACGAAGTATTTGAAGTTGTAAATTCTATACCAGTAAATACAGTACCTCCCGACATCGATATATTGCCTATCGTATTGTTTTTGCAGGTAAAGTTTTTTAAGTTAGCTATGGCTTTAAATGTACCAGAAGTGCCTGTCATGTCAATAGTTGCAGTGCCTGTTCCTTCGGTATTCGCATAACCAATTGTATTGCCCTCCAGTCTGTTATTCAACCCGTTCATGTTACTACCTACACCAATACCCACAACATTTGCACCACTTCGGAAGTAAGCAGTACCTGTTAAGTACAACTTGTTATCCAAGACCGCATTAGAGTGCGAAGTTGTTGTTGAAGTAGATCCAAATTGAAAGAATCCACTGTTGGCTTGTGTACTGGCGTAAATATTCGAGATATTGTAGACATTATTACTTGAAATAGTGTTCGAATAATTTGTACCAGCTCCTGTCATTTGGAATGCACACACCGGATAAGGACTTCCATTGCCCATATCACACACATCATTGTTGGTGATGGTGTTAGTATTTGATCCATTAAAGTAAACAGTTCCCTGAAAGCCGGAACCCCATGCACTTGTTTGGTTAGCACCACGTACAATACAGTTTTGAACAATATTGTTATTGGCATTTCCTGTAAAATTCAAAGTTTGTGCATAGATAGCATTTGGGTTTTGAATCGTTAAACCAGTTAATGCATCTGTACGCGACACACCATCAATAATTACATATTGTGCTCCATTAAAGTTAATAGCCTGTGTTTGGGCTGGGCCTATAAAAAAGGTGGTTGTAACTGCTGTTGCATTTGTAAATGTACTTGCAGCAAATGTTACGGTTTTTGTTCCTGCATTCACAGCCGATAATTGCTTAAATGTACCACTTGTATAAACGTAATTACCTCCAACATACGAAGAAGTCGATAGGCCAGTTACATCATCAAGTACTAAATCTGTTGTTGCACTCGAAATTGAAGCTGTTACAGTTTTAGTTTGATTTGTAGGACCAATTACTTTATTTACACCTGATTTTGGTTTGATGGTGATTGTGTTGGTTGCACTTGCACCGGTTTTAGCCGTAAAAGTAATCGGATATGTTTCTAATGCCGGATTGTAATCGCTTTGTAATTCAATTGTTGCTGGATTGTAAATAGTAGATGGGATTCCTAAGTCATAAGCCGTTTGAATATTAGTGTAAGTTTGAGAAGCGCCTACCTTTATAGTTCCAAATAAAAGAGGGTCCGACCATATTCCATTAAATCCAGTCTTTTCTAATCTAATTCTAAAGTAATATGTATTTCCCGCAGTTAATCCACTAAAATTGTATGAAAATGGTGATGAACCAGAATTTACAACCACTTCGGTAGGTGAAGTGAAATCAGAAGAAGTAGAATATTGTAATCTGTATGAATAATCAGTACCAATTGTTCCTAAATTTGGGTCATCATTCGACCAATTATATGTCAGTGAAGTTGCTGTAGCATTAGTAGATTCTAATACAGTAGGGGCATAATTTATTAGACCATATCGTTGGCTAGCCAACAAATCAGTTGCATCATCGCTATTAAAAACAACATCATTTGTAGCATTAGTATAATAAATTATTTCGGGACAATAACCTGTAAAACTGCGGGTTGAATAAGTATAGTCATTTGCTGCTCTAAAAAGTTCAATTTTTTTAGCAGATGTAAATGTTATTGCTCCATCTTTGTTGGTAGTAGTGGTACTACCTAAAGCATCTAATCTTTTTATACCTGCATTCTCTGTCGTAGTTTTTTTTGCGTTCAAATAGAAGTTGACAGCTTCTTCACTATTTAAAGTGGTAGCTAATGTAGACAGAGTAGTTGCACGTATACCTAAATTAGTTGCATCACTATAACCAACTGATATATAGTTTGTTGAAGCTGCATTGTACATTGCATTATTACCCAACACAAAACCGTTTGCATTAGCTGCATTCGTTCTTTGGAGCACAGCAAACACATTTACATTTGCATCGGAAATTCCCATTGTTGTTGTAAAACCATTGGAAATGTATTGGTTAGAGCCGTTCTGTAATTTAAGTGCAGGCCTGCCATTGGACATTGTTTGAATAACTCCTGCACTAATAAATAATGGTTGAGTTTCACGGGTATAAAACTGTGTGGCTGTTGTTATTGTTGGACCCGCAGTAGTTAAAGTTAATGTGGTTGCATTTGTAATACTCGAAATTGTGCCAATTAGAGTCCCATCTGCTGCACATAATGTATTACCAACTGCCATATCTGTATTAAACTTAGAGCCAGAACCAATAACAGCAGTTCCTGAGCAGGTTAGTTTTCCATACATTTTGTATTCTGTAGCATGATACCCATTTCCACTCTGATCGTACCATCTTGTAACATAAGCAGAATTGCTGCCTACCCAAGTAGCTAAACTAACACCTGAGCCAGAAGTTCCCGTATTGGATGTCATCGATACCCAACCATTTGTGTCGAAAAACACATCAGTTTCAGCATTGTCGTTACTTCTCCGCAGCCTCATTGCTGGCCCAGTATAAGTCGACATTACTTTACGCGTTGAATACGCAGCAGTTGGGGCTTTACTCCAGCTGTCGGAGAGGCTGTTGATGTATTGTGCTTCGGCATTGCCTGTGGATAAAATTAGGCCAAGCAGCACAAGTAAAAGACCTAAATTAGTCTTTAAAATAGAGAATTGTTTTTTCATAAAAATACTCATTTAGTTGAATGTCAGCGTATGGTTTGCTTATATTCAGGATTAATAATTTAAGGTAAACATCTGAGAGGGATGTTGACAGTGCAAAAATAAGGCATAGAAAACAAGTATATGGGTGCAAAAAAAATCTATTTGGGGTACAAAATGATAACAAGTATAATTTAGTTCTCTTACTGCGCTACCAATTACATAATACAATACTTAAATTCTACTTTACCAAAATAGAGATTAAACCACAATAGTTTACAATAGAAATAATACTTTTCAACATTATTAAAGCGACTAAAATCTTAAAATACCGACAGGTATTTGTCTATTGTGCCTGCCTGCGGTAGGCAGGTTTTTTTTATCTTTTATTTTCTATTGTGCCTTTTGTGGCTCAAATATTATTCTTTGTTTTCTATTTCATTACCACATTTTACCACAAATTTTTTTGATCGCAATCTCTGGATGACAGATAGCCTTAGGGAGATATTCCGCTGCTCTACCTCTGTCTGCATCAATAACTTTGTAGTAAATGCAATTATATATAAATTTATAAAATAATATAATTAAAATAGTAATATAACTATGATATAACACATTTATATAACAGAGTTTTATATGAGTTATATATGAGTTTTATATGAGTTATATCTATGCTATATCTATAGTCTTTAGAGCCGACAGATACGCAAAAAATGCAGGCTGTGTCGTTAAGTTAAGCAAATAGGTATGATTCCGAAGAAGTAAAATGTTTATAGAATAAATGCTATTCTATAAACATCCGCCCCCTATTGGCATAGCCGTCAAGCTAAGGAAAATATCAAAAAAAAAGAAATTATATTATATACTAGTTTGTTGACCCCCAATCCGTCAGCTGACGGAGGGCTAAGACATATTCTCTAAAAAGGATATGAAAAATTAAAGATACTGCGTCTTAAAGCCCCCTTTGGGGGTTTGGGGGTCACAGAATAAAATTAGCTTGACGGCTACGCCCCCTATTGGGGTCGAACATCCTTAACTTAACGACATTGAATCGTGCTTATTAAAATAGCAGTGAGGGTGTGTTTTTGAAAGACGCTATCACTTTGGGATGCTTTTTTATCATTTCATACCTTAATCAGTATTTTTTAATACCCAACAATTAGAATAATAATCGCTTATTTTGTACTGTGATTTTATGCAATATAAATCGGGTACAAATAAAATGAGAAAACACATTCACGCACTTGCCATATTTGGCATTGTTTTGTTGCCTCTCGGGGCACAAAAGCTGCCATCGTATCCGTTCCAAAACACCAAACTTGCTCCCGAAAAACGTATTGAAAACTTAGTTTCGTTGATGACCTTCGACGAAAAGATAGCCTCGTTTGGCGGTGCAGGCGTACCTCGTTTGGGTGTGCGTGGTGCCGGTAGCGTGGAGGCAATTCATGGCGTGGTGCTTGGCGGTCCGGCATGGGACGAAAAACATCGTGGCCCCAAACAACATACTACCGTTTTTCCACAAGGCTACGGATTGGGCGAAACATGGGACAGTAATATTATGCAGCAAGTGGCTGAATATATGAGTTACGAAGCGCGTTTTTTGTTTCAAAACCCCAATTATAAAAAAGCTGGATTAATTCTTTGGGCACCAAATGCCGATTTAGGTCGCGATATTCGCTGGGGACGAACGGAGGAGTGTTTTGGCGAAGATGCATTTTTGATAGGTGAATTGACAGCCGCCATGGTGCGTGGCTTACAGGGAAACAACCCCAACTACTGGCGTACAGCATCGCTTATGAAACATTTTTTGGCCAATAGTAACGAATTTGGACGTGCCGAAACTTCGTCGGATTTCGACGCTGCGCTTTTTAGAGAATATTATGCCTATCCGTTTTGGCGGGGAATGCAAGCCGGTTCCAATGCATTGATGACAGCCTACAATGCCTACAATGGCATTCCGTGTACTTACCATCCTGTTTTGAAAGATATTTTACAAAAAGAATGGAAATTCGATGGCATTATACTAACAGATGGTGGCGCATTTCAGCAACTGAAAAACACGCATAAAAAGTTCGACAACTTGGAAGATGCTGCAAAAGCATGTATACATGCGGGTACAACACGCTTTTTGGACGATTATAAATCGGCATTGATCAATGCTATTAAAAACGGACTACTTACCGAAAAAGATTTAGAGCCCAATATAAAAGGTAATTTGCGTGTAATGCTAAAATTGGGCATGCTGGATAATTCGGATAAAAATCCCTATAGTAATATTGGTATAACTGATACCGTTGCGCCATGGACAAAAACCGAAACCAAAGCTTTGGTACGCTTGGTGGCTAATAAATCGGTGGTATTACTCAAAAACGAAAAACAAACGCTTCCACTTAACAAGCAAAAAATCAAACGCATAGCAGTTATTGGCAATCGTGCGGATGAGGTGATTGAGGATTGGTACAGCGGAACGCCAGCTTACAAAGTGTCGGCATTACAAGGCATAAAAAATGCCGTAGCTGGCACCGATATTGAAGTTCGCTACGCCCGCACCGACCGCATGGACGAAGCCACCCGAGCAGCTGCCTGGGCTGATGTGGCAATAGTGTGCGTAGGCAATGAACCTACTTGCAGTCCCGATTGGGGCGTGGCACCTTGGGGAAAAAGTGTGATTGCCGGCGAAGGTCGCGAAGATGTGGACCGAGCAGCCATTACCCTCGAACAGGAAGATTTAGTGAAATTGGTGTACAAAGCTAACCCGAATACCGTACTCACATTAATCAGCAGTTTTCCGTACTCCATTAACTGGAGCAACGAGCATTTGCCTGCTATTCTGCATATTACACAATCGTGTCAGGAGCTGGGAAACGCTGTGGCCGATGTGCTTTTTGGAAATTTTAATCCGGCTGGTCGTACCACACAAACTTGGGCAAGTAGCATCGACCACCTACCAGCCATGCTCGATTACGACATTCGCAACGGTCGCACCTATATGTATGCCAAAGAAAAACCACTTTATCCCTTTGGATATGGATTGAGTTATACTACATTTGTTTATCGGGATTTGGAAATTAGTGCTTCGACAGGCTCAGCAACCAAGAAAATAGAAAAAAAGAAATTAGAAAATCAGGATTTTATTGTAAAGCTAAAAGTTGAAAATACAGGTAATTACGATGGCGAAGAAGTGGTGCAGGTGTATGTGAAATTGCCGGGCGATAAAGCTACAAAACGCTTAAAAGGTTTTAAGCGTATAAGCATTGCCAAAGGCGAAACAAAAATTATTGAGATAGAAATAAAAACAGAAGATTTGAAACTGTGGAATCTGACAACAAACAAATTCGAAATTCCACAGGGCGATATCGAATTTCAGGTGGGGAGTTCGTCGGAGGATATACGATTGAGAAAGATGCTCTCAATTTCATTGTAAAAAATATATTTCGGTGCGCTGCACCTTAGAGTGATGTGTTGTCTGTTTTCTACAAATGTTTCGGTGCGCTGCACCTTTGTTTGATTTATGATATGGTATTCTTTATAAGCCTGAAGGGCTTAAATATGAATAACCATGGGTAAAACCCATGGATATGAAAATGCGGAATCTTTACAACCCCGCAGGGGTTGAATTATAAAACTTTGTGATATTAAACCCTTTCAGGGTTTGCGTTATAAATCTTATTTATCATCCACAGGTTTCACCTGTGGCTAATCATATTCAAGCCTTTCAGGCTTATAAAACTTGTATAAAATGAATGTGTTAATAAAAAATTTCAGAAACAAAAGTAACTTAGTTCCCCGCAATTTATCCCGACGCAGACGGGAGGGGTTAGCGGCATATTCCCCCTTTAGGGGGTTAGGGGGCAGTTTTCTGCTAATAGCACTTGCATTCAGCACTTTTGCTGCAACTGCTAAAACTTACTCGCTTCAATCACCCGACAAGAAAATCGGTGTAACAATTGAGATTTCCGACAAAATCACTTGGTCGGTATTACATGATAAAGATGTAATGCTGGCACCATCCGAACTTGCACTTACTGTAAATGCCGGCGAGGTGCTGGGCGAAAAACCGAATGTGCTTAAAGCTGTGAATCAATCGGTCGACACAAAAATCAATGCATTATTTTACAAAAAGAAAGTAATTGCAAACCAATACAACCAACTCACTTTCAGCTTCAAAGGCAATTGGGGACTGATTTTCAGAGCTTACAACGATGGTGTGGCGTATCGCTTTGTGCTAAACCGGAAACAGGAACAAACTATTATTTCGGAAAAAGCTAACTTTAATTTTGATGCTGATTATAACTGTTTTATACCCTACATTCGTGAATTGCGCGATAATGAGCGTTACTGCACAGCTTTCGAATCGTTGTATGACCAATTACGCATTTCGCAACTCAAAAACGATTCGCTTTCGCTTACTCCACTGCTTGTAGATGCGAAAAATGGCAAAAAAGTAGCATTGTTAGAGGCTGATTTACAGGATTATCCGGGCATGTTTTTGACGGTAAACAAATTGAGCAAAAAAGGCTTTGTTGGAGAGTTTGCACCCTATCCAATAGAAGAAAAAATTGGTGGTTTTGCAAAATTGAATCTTATGCCCACCAAACGTGCTAATTATATTGCAAAGGTAAACGGAACACATCAATTCCCATGGCGTGTGGCTATTATTTCGGCTTCGGATAAAGAATTATTGAACAACGACATGGTGTATAAACTATCCACACCTTCCAAAATTACTGATACTTCGTGGATTAAAGCTGGCAAAGTGGCTTGGGATTGGTGGAATTTCTGGAACATTACGGGTGTGGATTTTAAGGCCGGTGTTAATACACAAACCTATAAATATTACATCGACTTTGCAGCGAAAAACGGCATTGAATACATAGTAATGGACGAAGGTTGGTCGGTGTCGGCGGTTGAACCCATGAAAATTGCACCTGCTATTCAATTACAGGAATTGATTGATTATGGTCGTGCCAAAAATGTGGACATTATCCTTTGGGCAAGTTGGCGTGGTATTTATCCGGTTGTGGACGAGGCATTTGCAAAATACGCTGCTATGGGCATCAAAGGGTTTAAAATTGATTTTATCGACCGCGACGACCAAAAAATGGTGCGCTCGTGCTACGAAATTGCCGAAAAAGCAGCAAAACACAAATTGGTGCTCGACTATCACGGTATGTTCAAGTCGGCTGGTATGAATATAACCTACCCCAATGTATTGAACTTTGAAGGTGTGCGTGGTCTTGAGAATAGCAAATGGCACAACTACGATGCGCCGCTATACGATGTTACCATGCCATTTATTCGCATGCTTGCCGGACCTATCGATTATACGCCTGGAGCCATGCGCAATGCAGCAAAAAGTTGCTTCCGTCCTATTAACGACAACCCAATGAGTCAGGGTACACGCTGCCACCAAATGGCCATGTATGTGGCTTACGAAGCGCCACTACAAATGCTTGCCGACAACCCGACTGCGTATATGAACGATCAGGAATGCACGGATTTTATTGCCAAAGTGCCAACAGTTTTCGACGAAACAATAGCCTTAGATGGTAAAGTGGGCAGCTACCTTGCTATTGCTCGCCGAAGCGGAAAAACCTGGTTTGTGGGAGCACTCACCAATTGGAATGCGCAAAAAATTGCTATCGACTTTTCGTTTTTGCCTGAAGGAAATTACGAGGCGGAAGTTTTTTCGGATGGTGTAAATGCAGGTCGCAACGGTACGGATTATAAACGCGACGTGATAAAAGTGAATAATAGCACGAAAATAAACTACCAATTGGCCGAAGGTGGCGGATTGGCAATTAGAATAAAAACTGCCCCTAACCCCTAAAGGGGAAAAGAAATATTACCATCGTCTTGTATTATAAGAAAATTGACGATACTAACTTAATTCCCCTTTAGGGGTTAGGGGCAGAGATAATACACTACGCTAACTTAATTCCCTGCAATTTATCCCGCTTTGAGCGGGAGGGGTTAGGGGCAGATATAATTGACGATACTAACTTAATTCCCCCTTTAGTGGGTTAGGGGTCAGGGGTCAGGTGCAGATATAAATATAAAATTAATAATTTAAAGTAGCTTCAATTCCTCCTTTAGGGGGTTAGGGGGCAGATAATTGGATATGAAAAGAAATCTTTTAGGTATATGTCTGGGTTTTTTAGCTGTATCACTTACAGCTCAGCCGGCATTTCAAAAAACAACCGATGGCGTTATTGTATATCCGCAGCAAAAATCGGCTGCCTCTATGGTGCAACTCTCAGTCGTTAACAACAAAATTATTCAGGTAAAAGCAACGCCCGAAAAAGCTTTTTCGGCTGAAAAAAGCCTGATTTCTGTGAAACCTTTTGATGCTCACTCGAAATGGAAAGTAAACACTAAAGGGGATAGTTTGTACTTGAAAACAACAGAACTTACTGCCGCAGTCAGTTTAAAAACCGGCGAAATTGCTTTTTCTGATAAAAAGGGAAAACGCTTGCTGAGCGAAAGCAAGGGAGATGCCAAGCAATTTGCATCTATAACAGTTGAAGGAACAAAGGGTTATACGTTATCGCAAAAATTCAACTCGCCCGACGATGAGGCATTTTACGGTTTGGGACAACATCAATCGGACGAGTTTAATTACAAAGGTAAAAACGAAACTTTGTTTCAATACAATACCAAAGTGTCGGTACCTTTTGTTATTTCGAACAAAAACTACGGCTTGTTGTGGGATAATTATTCGCTGTCAAAATTTGGCGATAAACGCGATTATGCCCAAATGAATCAGTTTAAACTGTACGATAAAAATGGCGTGGAAAAAGGTTTAACCGCTACCTACATGACCAATTCGGATCCGAACAAAGTGTATTGCACGCGCCCCGAAAGTATTATCGACTACGAAAACCTCGAAACACAAAAGAATTTCCCCGAAGGTTTCCAGTTTGCCAATTCCACCATTTTGTGGGAAGGAAGTATTGAACCAACCGAATCGGGCATTTTTCGTTTTATTCTTTATTATGCAGGTTATACCAAAGTGTTTATAAACAACGAATTAGTTGTTCCCGAGCGTTGGCGTACGGCTTGGAATCCGAATAGTTATAAGTTTACTGTCGACCTCAAAGCAGGTGTGCGCGTGCCTGTAAAAATTGAGTGGAAACCCGATGGTGGCGCTTACTTGGGGCTAAAAGCATTGAGCCCTGTGAGCCCTTTGGAACAAAACAAAATGGCTTGGTGGAGCGAAATGGGCAACGAAATTAACTACTATTTCATTGCCGGAAACTCTATGGACGAAGTGATTAGTGGCTACCGAAACATTACAGGAAAAGCTCCCATAATGCCTGCGTGGGCCATGGGCTTTTGGCAAAGTCGCGAGCGTTACAAAACGCAGGACGAAATTGTGGGAACTTTGAAAGAATTCCGTCAGCGTCAAATCCCAATCGACAATATCGTTATGGACTGGTTTTACTGGAAAGAAGACCAATGGGGAAGTCAGGAATTTGACCCAAAACGTTTCCCAAACCCCACTAAGATGATAAGCGA
>JFJP01028338.1_pt1 | contig 15813 bp, 20 predicted proteins | sample 431651 | NCBI WGS metagenome assembly JFJP01 (sample SAMN02602958, study PRJNA72255) | Microbial mat metagenome, whole genome shotgun sequencing project. | biome: fresh water; feature: sink hole; material: water; isolation source: purple microbial (photo- and chemosynthetic) mats found in... | reverse complement strand
CAACTTTTGCACTTTCTGGCCGTTTCAGATTTTTTTTAAACTTTTTTTAAGCAAAATAGAGCTTGAAAAATGGAAATACGAAATAAAAACCTTGTTTTCAGAGATATTTTTTTCAAAATGAGTGCTATCCCTTTTAAAAAGAAATGAAAAAAGGGAAAAAGAAAAAATTACATTTGAATTTTCAGAAGAAATAAAATTAGTTTTGATTTTTTAAATTAAATTCAAATAAAAGCAAATGAAATTAAAAAAACAGTGATTATTAATGTAAAAAATTGAGGTGAATATATTTTTCTCGCTCATAAGAATAGTTTATTTTATGTATATATTAATAAATCGAACTTTAAAAAAATGAAAATTTTATGAATTAGCTCATCTCCTCCTGCTTCCCGTATATAAATGACCAATCTTTTAGTTTAAAATAATATTGTTGATTGGGATGAACACTAATTTTATCAAATATCCAACAACACCCATAACAGCGAAACCAATTGCGCAAGAAGAAGCAATTTTTATGAATTCTAAAAAATGAAAGAATGAGTTTTAATATATAAAATATTTTTAAGATTTAGAACCTTTTTTATCGGGTTTGTTGCATCGATTGATAAAATTTACACTGTCTGTGTAGAAATCTATAGTGCTTTCAAGAAGTTGGGTTGCTTCATTTTTTAAGGTTGACATTCTTTGAGTGCTGTATATCTTTTTTTGTTTTAATTTTTTTTGTTTTTTTTGAAATTATTACAGGATTTTCAAAATATATAGCTTTGATTTAAAAAAATGAAATTATAAGAATATTTTTCTTTTAATTAAAACACGTTGATTCGAATTTGAGATTCAAATTTATTGATAATTCATTCCATTTAATTAAAAAAAATTCTCTTTTTTTTTTTTTGAGATATGCAAAAATAAAAATAATAAAATACGAGCAAAACAAAAGGTTTCTGTTTTGTTAATTTCCATTCAATTTTTATTTAGCTTTAACAAAAATTTAAAAACCTTTATTTATTAATGTGATGTTTTTTTTCTCTCCCTTATATTAGTTTTTAAGATTTATATTTGAACTTTTTTTCTAAATTAAAAGTTATGTTTAATTTAAATGAATTTGCCAAATTTCACAAATTTCATAAAAAGCGCCAAAGGACTCCAATTTTTCTCCTCTCTCTTTAAATAACGATGAACATGGATTTTTTTTTTAAATTACTTTGAAAAAAAATGGGAAAAAAACCTCCACAGCCTCAACTCTCAAAGTTTTATCAAAAAGCCATAAGAACTTCTCTTAAAAAATCTGAAGCCTCATCATCACCCACAATAACAACAGACATAATAGAAGAGAAGCCTTTAAAAAAATTAGAAGATCTTCTTATTAATGAAGAAAAAACAGAAGACCTTTACCGATTTCCAAATGCTTCTTCTGCAAAGAAAGAATTTGAACAAAAAATAAACCAAAGCTTCAAAATAAAAACAATCAGAAAAGTCCCCAAAGATTATTTTATTGAATACCAGAAATTTCATTTTAATCATCAAATCAGGTACAAATACTATCAGAAGAAACCACAAGGGGTCCCTTCTCGTATTAGAAATTTAATGCAAACCTTTCAGAGTTTTATTGCCTTTACAAAAAATTTGATGAGAACTAATTTTGTTGCGATTAACGTTGAGTCTTTTGGCGAAAACTACAAACATAATTTACAAAAAAATACACAGAATTTCAAGGAGAACCTTTCGAAAAAATTCGGAAAATATTTTAACGATTTAGAATCATTCAATGAAAACTTTTTCTTTTTGAACATTTACAAAATTTATTCAAATAAAATCAAGGATTTAGGCTTTCGGAATGTATATGCTTTGCTTTTGAAAAACGGATTTGAACCGACACGTCTCAAAGAAAATCTGGAGGTTATTTTGGAGAAAATGCTAACAAAAAAAAATTATAGAGATTTTTATGAAAGAGAATTGATGAAATTTAATTTTTCTCCAAAATTCTTTGATTTGGATTTTTTGGGAAATATCATTTTTTCCAATATCGATAATGAAAACATTTATATCAATATTGATTGTGTTGCTTTCAAAGAGAGATTGACTTTTAGCAAAATAATGGCAATTTTCATCAAATTTCTAAAATTTTTCTATGTATTCGATTTTATTCTCAGAAACATTTTCACCAATTCAGGAAAAAAATTGAATTACCATATCAGTTATCAGATACAATACAATATTAATAAAATCAATGATAAATTTTTGAAGGTTTTAGAAACTAATTTTGTTCTTAATGACCAGTTATTCATGTCAATAACTTTTAAGGAATGTAGATACATTCTTATTGAAGATGAAAAATGAATTCTTTTTTAATTATTTTAATATTTTTCAAAAAATTAAATTTTTGATATTTTTTTTTTCAAAAACTTTGTTTTGTTCAGGGAATCCTTTTGAAAAGAAAAAAAAGGCTAAAATATCTATCAATAAAATAATTAGTCTTAAAAAAAGCAAATTTAACTATTTTATCTAATGGAGAGAAAAAATAATGGGGTTATTTTTATTGTTGCCCATAGGCTAAATTTTTAATTTTTTCTTGAAAAAACTCGAGTATTTTAGATGAAATAATCTCTTTTGATAAAATAAACGAATTTATTTTTATTTTTCCAAATAAAAGATTTAAACGACGGAGCCAGCATTAGCGGCGACTTTCGGCCATAAATCTGCGCATTCTTTAGCGACCGGTCCAGTGATAGCTGATCCTTTGAGTTCTCCTTTGTTGTTAGCAATAACTCCTGCGTTATCTAAAAATAAAAAAAGAAATTTAATCCTTTAAAAAATTAATATCATCATTACCTTCACAATATATAAACACACCATCAGTTCTTCTCCATGGTTTTCTTTGTCTCACAATAATAGCTTGCATGACTTAAAACAGTCGATTTTAAGATATTTTTCTCTCTTTTTTTAAAAACTATAAAAAAATACCCTTTTTTCTAAATTCTGGCTTTCCTTTCTTTACTGAACAAAGGACCATATCACCAACAGAGCATTTTGGTAATCTATTAAGACGGCCATGAATACCGTAAACTCCCACAATGTAGATATTTTTGGCTCCTGTATTGTCTGCACAATTTATTAACGAACAAGTATTAAGACCCAAAGCGACGCGCATTTTGACACCGACTTGACCTCCTCTTCCTTTGGAAAGAATTAAAGTTGTAGAAATGAAAGTAGCTTACCTGCTTTTGACATTTTTCTTATATATGTATTTTATCTTGTAGAGTGAAATGTTTGAATTATGAAAAAATAAAACACTTTATTAAGTATAAAATCATATCTTTTTTAATACAAGAAAAAAAATCCAAAAAAAAAAATTCATTGTTTTTGTATTGTTTAAAATAGGAAAATTTTTTTTGAAATAATTAAAATATTTATTAGATGAAAAATGATTGGAGACACTCCGCATAAAAATCTTGAATTTCAAGGGATTTTTCTCCAACCCCATCTGTGTTTTTTTCAATAACCCATTTTTCAATATTATTTGGTTTTTTTTTCTTATTGATTTGAAATTTTACAATTTTCCTGTCATTTTTTCGGTTATTGGCATAATATTCTCCCTCAAAATATTCTTTATTGCCTTTATTTTTATGTGTTAAAGAAATATTCGTTAAACTTTCATACAATGATTTGATTTTATCATAATCAGCATTAAGCTTTTTCTTCATCTTGTTCTCAGAAATAATTGCCTGTTCTTTCAAGTTAAGTTCTGAAACTTTAGCGACTTTTTCAGAATTTAACATTATACTTGCAGATTTTAAGATAATATCTGTTTTTTGTTTTGCAACGATCTGATGATTAGATAGAAAATTCAAAGACGTTTGCATGAAGCTATCGGTTTGTTCATTATAAATTTGACAATATTCAAAGAATTTCTTGTTCATATTTGAATTGCTATTCATCTTTTTTAAAATTTAAAATAATTTGCTTTTTTTTAAGCGGTTTATTGAAAAGAAAAAAAAAATTAAAGTTAGAATTGGCTTAAAAATTATTAATTTTTTTGCCAATTTGAAAAAAAATAAATCCTAAATTTTCAATTTTTTCTTTTGAAATAATTTGTCTTCCATCGAAAAAAAATGAAGGTCTTGCCATTTTTTCATAAATTTTCGTATAATCATAAGAGAGAAATCTTTCAAATAAAAATATTTTTTTTAAAAAAAACCTTCATTTTTTTTATACTCATCCCATTCAGTCAAAATTACAATAGCATGGCTTTTTAAAGCTGCTTGATAAGGATCTTCATGCCAAATAATCGAATCTTTGAAGGACTCTGACCAAAAATTAGCATTCTTCATTTCAAGAATAAACTAAATCACTCATTTAAATAAGAATTTTTTTTAATTAACTTGAGGTAAATTTGCTTTTGGATCATAAATGCTTAATTTTGCTCCTTCTTGTAATAAGCATTGACAGACCATTCTAAAATGGTTTTTTTTTTTAAAAAATATATTTTGTTTTTGTTTTTACAAAGCTGGACTTTCTCGAAGATCATTTGTATTTTTTTTAAAAGTTACTCCATATATGGTAATTATTTTATCATTCACATTGCTATACATTCTATTTATCTACCAAAAACATTAATAATTTAATGAAATGATTTTTTAAAATAATTTTCACTATTATTTTTGCAAAACGTTGCTTTTGATGTTCATTCATCTCAAGAACCATTTTCCAATATTCTGCCACTTCAAACAAACCTAAATTTTCACTCAAATATATCAAACTTAAAAGATCCTAGAAAATTGATTTTCTTATATTTAAATGGAAATTAAATACCTTCTTAAAGCATGAGCCACCAAATCCAACCGAACTATTTAAAAATTTATTGCCAATCCTTGAATCCAATCCGATGGCAAGAGTAACTTCATTTCTTATAATTTTTTATAATTTTTTTTTATCGATTTACTTTCTTGAACATCAGAGCCGACTCTTTCACAAATTTCTGAAATACTGTTGATAGAAGAAATTCTTTGGGCAAGGAAAGAATTTGCAACAATTTTCGATAATTCGCTTGAGAAAATATTCATGTAAATTATTTTTTCCTGCTGCACCCATTTTTCATAAATGTTTTTTAGCAAGTCAACTGCAGATTTTTCATTTTCTTTGTTGTTTTCACCTTTAAAAAATTCTAAAGTCTTTAAATTGTGAAATAAATATAGACTTCCAATAAGAATCCGATCAGGAAATAAAAGATCTTGTATTGCACTACTTATAAAAAAAATAAAGAAAAATAATTTTTTCTTTTTATCTTCAGCCATAAATTCAGGGTTTGATAAAATAATAAATTTTTCCTTATTGCTTCTATATAATTTTTGATTTTCTTGCAGAATTTCTTTAATATATTTTGAAGTGCAGACAGGCACAGTGGACTTCTCGACAATTATCACTTCTTCTTTTAATTCGATTTCATTAAAATATTCAGCTATTTGTCGGGCAACGCTCTCAATAAACTTTAAATCCAATGCTTTATTAGCTCCTTGTCCATATTTTTTTGTCGGAGTATTTACACAAATAAAAATAATTTTGGTGTTTTTTAAAGCATCATCAATATTTGAAGTAAAAAATAGGTTTTGATTTATTTGACTCTTAATAAAAAATTTAATATATAATCAATCAATACAAAAATTACTTTCAATAAATCTGTCAAACCCATTTCGTAAACAGGAGGATCTAATTTATTCCATCTTTTTATTAGATCATTTTGATTGTCATAAACATAATACTTTTTTTTTTCATGAAAAAAGGTTTTTTAAACGAATAATACAGTGTTGCCTGGACATTTGTTGGCCATTACAGCCATTGTCGGACCTCCCACGTATCCTGCACCAAAACAACTGATTTTGAAAAAGCCTCGATTGTTTTCCTGATCACATTCCATCATTTATTTCTCGATTTTTTTGGATATCAAATTAAATTTTTAAAATTTAATTATTCTTATTCTTAAAAAAAAAAAAAATGATTTTTTGAAAAAAAAATAAAATGTTTTTTTGAAAGAAAAAAAAAATGTTTTTTTGAGAAGTAAAAATCAAATAAAAAGCTTGTTGGTATTTTTAAAGCTTGTAGATATCTCCAATTTTCAAATTTTCGAGCACAAAATTTCTGATTTTAAACATAGCTCTAAATCGTTGATGATAAAAAAAGAGGTTCAGGCCACAACAATTTATCAAAGCCCATTATATTTTGTCTATAACGCCAGTGGAATGTTTGAAGCAATAGACTCTGAAGTCAAGTTCTTTAACAAAAAATGATCAATTAATTGATGAAAGAATAGTGGGTTTAAAGCCAAAAAACTTAAATTTTATTGAAGCAACTCTTCCATTTGTCATATTGACTGCATGGGAATGGGAATGTCTTATAAAAAGCATGAAAATACCGAAAGATCCTATTTTTAGCAAAGACCACCAACCACATCAAGAGAATAAACTTTTGAATATTGCAAAAGTTTAGATGATTATGTTATTAATTATAAAGGATCATTGAAGGATAATCTTCAATCAATATGCTTTAAAGGAGTAGATTATTAACTGTTCTGAAATTACATTGGATTATTTAACATGCCAAATGTCTGCAATCCTTGTGGTAATTTAGAATGGATTACATGACTTATAGAATCATTGATGATTAACTTGATGTCTTTTTTTGTGAAAATTTTTTTCTTTGCATCAAGATCAATGTAAAATTTAGCCTTGGAATTGAAAATGGAAAAAAACATTGGACAATATATTTTAGAAGATGTTGATAAATATTTTGAAGGAATAAAAAAAAAAAAAAAAAAAAAAAAATTCAAAAACAAATGAGTCTTTCACCTCTCAAAAATTTTAAGGCAATTGGTTTATTTAAAGCTGGAGGTCTCTCAAATTTACGAATTTTTGAACACAACCTCATCCCTTTTAAACCAAAAGACCTTCTCGTAAAAATAAAATCTGTAGCTCTAAATCCAATTGATGCTAAAAAAAGAATGTTAGGCCGTGATAATTTATCAGAACAACAACCATTAATTTTGGGTTATGATGCCAGTGGAATAGTCCAGGAAATTGGCCCCGAAGTAAAGTGTTTTAAAAAGGGAGATGAGGTTTATTATGCTGGAGATATAACAAGAAATGGTTCAAATTCGCAATATCAATTAATCGACGAAAGAATAGTGGGTTTAAAACCCCAAAATTTAAATTTTAGTGAAGCAGCTGCTCTTCCTCTAGTGACAATCACTGCATGGGAATCCTTAATTGAAAACATGAAAATCCCCAAAAATCCAGTAGTCAATAAAGATAAAACTTTGTTGATCATTTCAGGAGCAGGTGGGGTAGGCTCGATAGCCATTCAAATAGCGAAAGTGGTACTTGGATTAAATGTGATAGCTACATCTTCAAGAAAAGAAACTATGGAATTTTGCAAAAGTTTAGGTGCTGATCACGTCATTAATTATAAAGGATCATTGAAGAATAATCTTGAAGCAATAGGAGTTACAGGAGTAGATTATGTTTTTAACTGTTCTGAAATGACTGTGGATTATTTTAATCAAATTGCTGATATTTGCAAGTTTGGTGCATCTGTTGGGTGGATTACTGGATTGAGAGAACCTGTGATGTTGAATTTAGTGAATTACTTTGTTAAAAGAATTTCTTTGCATCCTGAGTTTATGTTTGCAAGATCAATGTATAACTGGGAGATGGAAAAACAAAAAGGGATTTTGGATGATTTAAGAGATTTGGTTGAAAAAAATTTAATCAAGACAAATATGAAGGTTCTCAAAAAATTCAACTTAGAAACGTTGAAAGAAGGACATATTGGAGTTGAAAGTGGAAAAAATATTGGGAAATATGTTTTGGAAGATGTTGATAAATATTTTGAAGAACTAAAATAAAAATACATTTTTAAGGAAGGAGTTTAAACTAAAAAAAATGAAATTTTAATTTAAAATTGGTTTTTAAGGACAAAGAAATTAAAAATAAATTTTTTGTATTGAAAGCTTCATTTTTAAAAAGTTTTAATTATATTACAATTTTATTCGCTAATTTCTTAATATTCAATCCTTTATTTCCAATAAAGCAGTTAAACTCTTCACTTTTTTTTTAGGTTTTTTAGCTTTAATTAATGGAGTAATTAGAATAACCTTTCTGGTATTTTTCCTTTTCTTTTTTGTCATATATATTGGAAGCTTTCTTTTTAATTTGAAGGATTTCATTTAAGAGTTTGGATTCATTCAAGTCATTTATGTTTTTGTCAATCAATTCAGCAATGATAGTTTTTTTATACACCCCTACAAAATCTCATTTTCTTTTGAAAACCAAAAAAATTACTTTTCAAATAAATTTCAGAAATTGACAGTTCTTGATTCAAATTCATCTGCTTTTTGGAAATATTTAATATAAATTTTTTTTACATTCACAAATGATTTTTATTAATATATTTTTCTTGGATTTTTTTTATAAAAAAATAAATAAAACTTTCTGTTAGTAAAATGAAATTTGCAGTGATTGCGTTAATTTTCTTTCTTTCTTTCATTCATTGTCAGATGATGGGGGGCTGGACAATTCAAGATCCTCACCCAGAAAACAATTCCAAACTCGAAAAAATTATTGAATTTTTATTACAGAGAATTTCAGAGGACACTGCATCTCTCAAACCAGAAAAATGGTTTTATGATGAGTGTTTAAGCTATCAAACCCAAATAGTAGCTGGAACAAATCATAAATTGGTAATACAAATCAAAAATGCTTCTGGATTCAAAAAAGTGGTGTCTGGAGTGATATTTGAGTCTCTTTCCAGTGGGGATTTAGTTCTAAGTCGATATTTTGAAATCATTTCATCGAAAGACAATAATTTCAATAATATCGTGGATAATGAGCTTCTATTAGATTTGAAAAATAAAATTGTTCACCTTCATGAATATTACTCTGAAGGCAGTATTCAATACCATATCCGAAGAATAAGATGGGCTTTGTTTTTGAAAAACCAAAATGATCAAGAGATTTATCATGTGAATTGTGAATTGGAAGGAACCAATAATGAGGTTAGTTTATGGGAACATTGGTTCAAAAAGGTTCAAAATAAAAATGCCATTGAGGCTTCTTTACTCTTTGTTAAATTGCCTTTGGCTACATTCAGAACAGAAGAATTCCTGAAGACTAATAAATGTGACTCAATTGTAAGTTATTTGTTGTGTGGACTTTATGATTGCAGTAATAAGGATTTCTTAAAGAGTGGCAAATGCCAATGAAAGGTGTTTAATTAAATTTAAGAGAAACTGCAATATAAATATAATTCATATTTCAGAAATAAAACTTAAAAAAAAAAAATTGTTTATGTGATTGTGCTATAATATTTCTTCAATATTTCCTCAAGATTTTGTGAATTTTTTATTATGTTTAAGAAGAAATCATAAGAGACAATTTTCTTCGAATCTGGATCTAATATATTAATGATTTGCTCGATATCAGCAGACTCTAAATTTAAATTCTCACTCAAAATGTATGAAAATTGAATATAGTTTATTTTCCCTATTTTTTATAAAAAAAGATGGAATTTTATTAAAAAAAACCTGATGATTTTTTATCATGTTTTTTAAGCATTTCTTCTAATTGGATATTTTTCTCAACTACTGTTTTTCTGATTTTTGCGATTTGTATGTCTAATTTCTCAAAAAAATTATTTATTTTTTTTTAAAAAAAAAAACCTAAAAATGTTTTTAAGTTTTTTTTTTCATTTTCATTGTTTTTTTGCTCATTTTTTTCCAAGTTTTCATCCAAAAATATCGATTTCACATTTTTATGAGTAAATTCATTCGGATATCCAAAGAAATGTTGTAAATTGCCATGATATTTTGGATGAGGGGATTTTTTGGTGAACCCAATATCTATTTATATATTATTTAAATGAAATTATTCCCTTCTTTTTTTATTAATCGAACAGTCTTTTGTTGGCAATTTGGAGTTTTTATCGCATTTTTTATTAACACTTTTTTGGCAAAAAGCAGCTCCACAATAATAACAAACAAAATGATATTTTTTTAGATTATCAGCCATTTCGTTTGTCAATCTAATAATAAATTAGAAATTATGGAAAAAAAACTACTTTGTGGCGAGATTAATCATTTCAAAAGCAGCTTTATCCAATTTAGATTTTTTATTGGTGATTTTATCTTGTTGCTGGCAATTCATTTTCAAAATCAATTTGTCCTTGAATTTTATTATTTCATTATAAGCTTGATTCTTTTCAAGTTCCAGCCTTTTTTCAGTCAATTCTCTCGGCAAATCATTCTCATTTACATCAATAATCTCTAATTTCAAATCAAAATCATAAAACTTCATTTTATTTAAGAAAGACCTTTGAACGGTTTCGAAATGAGATATTGTAATCTCTCATAAATATTCCTGGATTTTAATATAAAATTCAAAGGATCAGCCATTTGTGAGCTTATTTCCATGAAATGATTTCCTAGATCATTTCTTCTCCATTTTTCAATTTTTCCAAAGTCTCACTGTATTCTTTTCTGGCCTCTCTCTCAATAACATTTTTCACATGTTTTATTTCCTCAATTCGATATTCAATTCTATATATTTGTGCAATTATCAATTCTTTTTTCTCAAATAGATTATTTCTTATGAAATCGGAAAGTTCTTTTGAGATTCTTTGATATGCTTCTTGAAGACTGCTTATTCGATGAAGCTTTTGAAATTAAATTTTTTTTAAGAAAGTTTTATGTTTTTACTTGATTGTTATGTGGACCTAAAAGACTGCAATTTTTACAAATAGGCTCTTGACAAGTTTCACAAAAAATGGCAAATGGTTGATAGTGATGATGACATTTTTTAGAAAAAGCTTTTGAAAAATCTATGAAATTATTATTATTTTTTTTGATAAAAACCGTCAATATTTTGAATTTTTTCGGTCAATGCATTAAAATCTTTGTTATTAATGAGAGAATTAGCGCTGGATTTCAGAGGAGGAGACTCAATCGACGCCCCATATTCATTGATTTTGTTTGTAAGATTCATGTTAGGCATTAAAGGAGATTGATTGGAAGCCATTATTTTGTTTGTTTTAAAAAATTAATTTTTGAATAAAAAATGATTTTTTTTATTTTAAAATAAATAGCAAGTGTTTATTTTTGATGAAAAATTCAATATTTGAGAAAAAATAAAAAATTAATCATTTAATTGTGTAATCATTGCTGTTCCTCTTTTTACCCAATGACTCTCTGTTTCCTCACATGATAGTCTCATTGCCAAAATCTAATTAAAATTGAATTCCATCTTAATTATAATTAATTATAAACAAAGTTCGTGGAATGGCCAGTTGTAGATAAAACTCCTTTTCTTTCCAATGTCTTGTAAACCGGGCATCTTTAAAATAATTAGATATTTTTCAAAATTTCAATAATATTTTATACAAAAAGGTGTTTTCTTGATTTTCGTGATGATCTTCCTCTTTTTCTTTTGGGATTAACCAAATCTAAAAAATGTTAATAAATTCACTGTTTATTCTATAATAAATTATTACGATGGGCATTTTTTGATATAATTGTTTCAAAAGTGGCTCATCTATCTTATGTTTTTGATCATTCCATCTGGCTCCTACAATAAATAATCCTTTTTAATATCCCTCTTTTAAAATAATAAACCCTCTATGAATAATCCTTCTATATAACATCCTTTTGAAGGTGGAGTTTCAAACTCCTGCTTTTGATCGAGTACAAGGAAATCAAACGTTAATTTATCTATAGGAATTGTTGTTTTTCGAGCATAATTTTGAAGTACTCCAGTGAAAAAACATTGAGTAAAAAAGAAGCCTGAAATCCAAAATACTGTTGGAATTCCTTTCTCAATCCAATCCTTAAACATAGTAATTCTTTTTTGTAGATCTTTGAAGATATAACTCATCAAAGGCTTTAAACAGGGATAGGATTTATCAGCCCAGAGTGAAGGAAGACAATTATTTAAAAGACTTTCTCCTAATTTTTCTAATTCTACTGTCATAACTTTCTGACCATCTAAAGCTCCTCTCAGATCTTGCAAAGATTGCTGTAGGGTTTTTATTAAAGTGTTATATCGCATTAATTCCTGAACCAGCACTGTGTTCATGCTTTCATAATAAGAAGTCGGGTATTTTTGCAGGATATCTTCAATATCGAAAACTTTTGGCAATGAACCCAAGATTTCCTCAGCCAAAGAAGAAATTATTTTGTTTTTATCAGTTGAAGCACCACCAGCTGTTTTTGGGCTAATGCTCAACAATGAATTCACCAAGAATTCTCCTTCTAACAAAGCTGAAGATATTGCTGCATTTTCATGCAAACCGAACAATTCAGGGTCATTTTTTTCTGGCAACTATTTTATTTCAAAATTAAAAAAAAAATTATAAATCTATTAATAAAGAACTTGATCAATGAATTCAATTGCAGTATCAAGATTCATGCCATCGGGGATATGATATTCCTTCACAGCAGAAAATTTATAATCTTCATAGATAATGATTTCATTGTAAAAAGACTTCAAGATTTCATTCAAAACCCTTCTATCCCAATCATCAGTGACCTTTCCACCATAATAGCATTCGCCTGTTAAATAGATCAATGCTTTAAAAGGAATCATCTCATAAGTATTCAAGACATGTTGTAATTGTCTCATTGATATTTTGAAATCGGAATCATTGAAATCATAATAAATATTCCAGCCAATAGGTCCAAATCTTCTTCTTTCTCTGATCAATGAATGGAAAAAACAAAGTCCCATGAATAATTTTTGCCATTCTTCTTGTTTTGTGCAAGCATTGAAGAAATTCCTTTCATTTTTCGTGGAGTTCTGATTGGTATACAGCTGCATCATATTCGATTTTATTCCTTTTGGAGGATCTTTTGTAATTTTAATACCTTCTTGTAACAAATATCTCGAGAAATTCTCATTAGAAAATGATGTTAACCACAATCTAAACTCTGGATGAACTTTTTTTCTTTCAGCTTCCAAAGCAATTTCTTCAAAGAGAATTTCTAATTTTGGAAGCCAACTTAAAGCCAAATGACAATTTTGTAAAAGAATCCAATAGCCATTCTTTGCAGCATCTTTGATATTAGCTTCTGCATTATCTCCTTGACCTTTTCCTAAAGATAATGGAATCAAAATACGGGATTTTTCCTGTGAAAACTTTTTTATTTCATCTTGGGGATCGTCTCCAGGAGATAATAGGAAAAGCAAAGGGATTTGATTTGAAGACTCTTTATAAGAACTATCCAAAGAGATTATGTGGTTTTCAATGAAATAATCTCCAAGTTCTAATTGTATGAATTCTTTGATATTTCTGATTAAAAACTCAGGTTTTAAGCATTTTGTCAATAATAAAAACGAAAAATTTGATAAATTCTTGTAAGGATTTGAGGGTTTCTTTGCATTTGGAGTATCTAAATCCTTTAGAAAATCCAGCCAAAGCTGTAAATTTTGATGGATTTGCTTATCTAAATCTGCGAATTTCGTTAAATTTGACAAATGCTGAATATTTTCCCAAACTTTCTCAGAAAAATCTTTTGGTGAAGGATTAGAAATTTCTTCTTTTCCAACAGCTTTTGATGAAACTCCTGTAGTAAAAAGTTGAAACTCATCAAAATTCATTTGATTCAGAGTCTTTAATTGTGCCAAAGCTATCATAAACCCGAATAAAAGTTTATGTTTCACAAAAATCGAACGGTTTATCTCATAGAAAATTAATCTTTTGAAGCTTTCTAATAAAAAGGCAACTCGTTTTTGTGTGTTTTTTTGGGGTGGTTTTTCAGCATTTTTAATAGAATTCTTAAATATTCTAACATAAAAATCAAGTGAAAATTGATACATGGGGTCTAATAGACTTAGTTGCAATATTGTAAAATAAAGATTTGAAGTAAGATGAGCAACTGGTTCATAAATGTTTCTCGTGGCATTAATTCGATCTTCTGTTGTTTTCGATGCAAGAATTTTGGTTTCGATTTCTTCTGATTTTAATTTTGATTCTGTAAGACTTTTAATCAAAAGTTCATCGTCTAACAATTTGGCACTATCAGCATTACTCAAAGAACTTAGAATATCATCTTCGAGATGTTTTTTCATCTCCCGACTTTCTGCATTATCTTGTATCATTCGTATCTTCTCATCCTCATCTTTTGGCTCTTCTTCCTTGACTAAAATTGATAATAACTGATCTTTTAAACCTTCGTTTGTAATTGAAAAGTTTATTAAAGTTATTTTAGTCATTGTTTCCGGCATGTAATGCGGATTTGGCATTGTTGTGATCAGATATAAACGAAAATCTGAGTTATATTCAATTATATTGTTTCCGATGATGATTGATTCAACACCGGCTCTTTTTTGAATGTTTTTCACTAAGATATTATCCAGAATAGGGTCTAAAGTTTCGCCTATATTCTCAATCATAAGAATTAAGCCCATTCTTATAGCCTATTCAATTATCAAAATATATAAATAGATTCAAAATATAATTTATAAAATTAATATTTAATAATTGATATATTTTTTACGTTTTCCAATTGTTTTTCCATATATTTCCCAGGCTTCGCCACAACAAGCTTTGTATCATTAATCAACGTTTCAATCCTTTTCAAGAACTTTCTCGCCTGATTCTGTGGGTCGATGATCAAGGGCCATTGATCAGAATACTTTATGATCAATTGATTTTCAATAGAAATATTATCCAAAGGAAGTCCATTAAAAAGCCAATTCTGTATTTCAAGTGGATTTCCCATCATATTTATGAAATTAAACGGTTGAGTGCATTTGATTTTCTCTTCTAAAACCTTCACTATCCAATAATCTGCAATAATATTATGTCTATAACTTCCAGTGAAAGCACCTAAATACGATATAAAAGAGACTGAAAGCAACATATCTCCTAATAAATTTTCAATATCCACTTCATTTCTTTTAGCTTCTTTGAGCCAAAGATCCCTTTCACCTCCTAAACCTGAAGTCAATTTCTTTGCTCTGATCATTTTGATCTCACATTCATTGATTTGAAGCTTAAGCTTTGATTTCGCGAAGTTTTCAGCTTGAAATTTGTCATTCAATTCTTTGCATTTTTCCTCAACATCCATCAAAAGCTTTCTTTTGGTATCTAATTCATCTGTTGCTTGCTTTAACGATAAATTGGCTTTCTCGAGATCTTCTCTCAAAGGCTGAATAGCTTTATATACGTGATGGTATTTATAAATTGCTCTGACCCATTTGCAGAGACCTTCAGCTGCGAGTGAAGCATTTTTCACTATATTAGGCTGAAATTTTGGATTTTTTTCCAGGAATTTGGTCATTTTAAAGATCACTTTATCAGAAATACTATCTCTTTTGTAAATTTCGAGCATTTTAATAAATTTCGCTGGTTCATTCAATAGTTTCTTAGCTTCTTCCCAATAATCTTCATCTTTCTATTTAAATTTTATCATTTTTACTGGGATAAATAAGGAGTTATATGTACTTCGGCTGTTTTTTTAGGTTTTCGATCCATCATAATACAAACAGAATCCATAGTTATTCGAATCAAAGCTGGAGGCTTTAAAAAAGATTTGATTTCAACGAAATCTTGAAGTTTTAGCGTTTTTAGAGCTTGCATTGCTGCTTCCAACTCTGGCTCAGCTTCAGAGAGTTTCTCCTTACATTCGCTTTGAATTCTAGCTGCAATATCTGCCTTTTTAGCAGTTTCAACTTCATCTTCTTGAATTTTCAATCTTTGCTTTTCGGCTTCTGCGGTTTCCCTTTCGACATTCTTCACAAAAAGACAAAAAATTAAAAAAAATTAAAAAAAATTAAA